>Ga0187810_10000020_pt1 | contig 78480 bp, 71 predicted proteins | sample NC_wetland_sal_i_9_FD_132963 | JGI IMG/M metagenome (GOLD analysis project Ga0187810, IMG submission 132963) | Wetland sediment microbial communities from Neuse River Estuary, North Carolina, USA - ASW_5 | ecosystem: Environmental > Aquatic > Freshwater > Wetlands > Sediment | place: USA: North...
CCTCGCCATGCCCGGTCTGTGCCCACCCCCAGAGTTATTTCGAGGTCTGGACCGAGAACTATTGACGTTATAGTTTCCATAACGGGACGGAGGTTAAACGGGTTCCCGCTTTTGCGGAAGGAACCAATCACCGGGATAGCGACGCTTCGGCGCGATGAATGTGGCGCTGCTGTTAACCATCCAACATTCGTTTTTCCAGCGGAGAAGAGGCACTTTCTCTCATTGAAGTGAACCACCGCAGAAATGATTATATAATTTAGTGGATGTTGAGAACGTTGGCATGACACAGGAATTCAGGGCACATTTCATAAAAAATTTTGTCCTGTTTATGATGCTTTTTCTTGGAGCGCTCATCGTAACCTGTGACTATGATATTTACCGTGGGATCACGCCGCTGGATGTAATTTCGTTAAAATCGCTTCTCTCCCAGATGTCATACCCGACGGTTTTTTACACGCTCATTGTCCAAAATATCTTTGCGGTTTCCATCCTGATTATCGGGAGCCTCATAAGTTATTACAAAAAAATGGGTGCGATTGCAGCCGTGATTATTGAGGGGGCACTTATAGGAAAAACACTTTCCCCTCCAACAGATCCGGGGCTGTTCTTCCTCTCACTGTTCCCCCACAGTATCTTCGAATTCACGGCTTTCATCGGAGCGATTACGGTGATTGTCCTTATCATCGATGAAGCCGAGATCCAGAAGATCAATCCGGTAAAATATTTCTTCAGCAACAAGGGGATACGATACACCCCGTTGCTCGCCGGTTTTGTTATCCTCATGGTATTTGCTGCTGCGGTGGAATCGTCAGTCACAATCGTGGCACTCAAGATGTATCTCGGGATGTGGTGATTGATACCTGGCGGGGCGCTCTTCCTCAACGTTAATCTGCCCTGCAATTAAAACAATAATTCTGTTCGACGGCACTGAAGAATAACCCGGAGAGAATCGTCCAATCGATTGGCGGGGAAATGGCAGGGCTTCTCCCTTTCTTTCGCAATCTTCTTTTAGGTAGACAACCTTTTTGTTATGGCACAGGCGCTAACCGTGAAGATGCGGTGACAATATTCCCGTCCTCAAAGGAATAAGATCGCTTGTGTGCAGTACGGTGAAGGGCGAGGGTAGCCAAGCCAGGTCAAAGGCGCTAGGTTGAGGGCCTAGTCTCGTAGGAGTTCTTGGGTTCGAATCCCATCCCTCGCATCATTCGCGGCAGGTCGCGTCTCTTTTTATAATTCTTGGCATTTCAAAATATCCGTACACGCGAGAATCGCGAGGAGTCCGATAGCTTTTTCTCCCCCACGACTCCATCAGGGCTCATTGGAAGGGGAATTCATATGGACACCATAACGATGGCAATAATTCTGATTATCCTGTTGGTCATTGTCATCCTTGTTGCATTGAGCATAAGGATAGTCAAACAATGGGAGCGTATCGTTGTATTATTTCTCGGAAAATTCGTAGGAATTCGCGGGCCCGGATTGATCGTCCTGATCCCGTTCCTCAATACCGTTCCCTACATCATCGACCTACGGGTGATCACAACTTCGTTCAACGCCGAACAGACCCTCACCAAGGATACCGTACCGGTGAATGTGGACGCGGTGCTCTTCTGGCAGGTGTACGACGTCGAGAAAGCAGCGCTTCAGGTAAAAGAATACCGCGAATCGGTACTCCTCGCGGCCCAGACCGCCCTCAGGGATGTCATCGGGAAGACCGTCCTCGCAGATATGCTCGCCGGCCGGGAGACGATCGACCACGAACTCCAGAAGACGATCCAGAGCAGGATCGAAGGCTGGGGGATCAACGTCCTCTCGGTGGAGATACGCGATGTCGTTATCCCGCTCCAGCTGCAGAACGCAATGTCGATGCAGGCACAGGCAGAGCGGGAGCGGCAGGCCCGTGTCATTCTCGGCGATTCAGAACGGCAGATTGCCAAAAGCTTTGAGGATGCTGCAAAGACCTACGCGGATAACCCGACTGCTCTTCACCTTCGGGGCATGAATATGCTGTACGAGGGACTCAAAACGAATAACTCCGTACTGATCCTCGTCCCATCATCCGTTCTCGATACGATGGGACTCGGCGACACGACCGGCATAATCGCACTCTCCCAGACCCTGAAGAAAGCACGTGATGAGAGTAAGGAAAAAACGTCAGGTAATCCAGCCGCAGGATAGTGAAATATTCGTAATCCGGGGGCCGGTAACCCGGTAGAGATCATTGTGGACAGCCACAGCTTGCCGATGATTTCCAGGAAAAGAACAGCAAGCTCAGGTTTGTTTCAGAGTGCTACGGTATCGCTTGAACTCTCGCGGTGTTCCCGGTGCGGTTTACAGCGGTCTTTCCGTACCGGAGGTACAATAGTTGAGTTTAACCGGGAAGGGTGGCTGTCGGCACTGGACACACGTCTTCAACCGGAGAACATAACAAAATCATAGTAGCTTCCCTGACGTTGAACCTGGTGCCGGCTCAAACATTCCTTCACTTCCCCCTATTTACCCGGAGATCTGCTGCCATAACCGAGAAAGACTTTCCCTATCTCTATCCACCGCTCCCGGAGTTCATCCCGGTCGACACCTACGATCGAAAGTACCCGCAGGCCGTGGAAGAGGCTCATCATGACAAGAGCGATGGTGCGGGGATCGGCGTCCCGGCAGACAAGTCCGCCCCGCTGCTGTTTCGTGACGCCGCACGTGGCATTCGCGAGTCCCAGCTGCAGGTTCCCGGCAAAACTCTTCGCGATCTCCGGGTTCTTCGGGATCATGGAGAGCAGCTCGAAAAAAAGAGCGTTCTGTTCTGCACTGTTCTCCAGGTAGAAATCGAGAACGGCAACCCAGGCTTCAAGAGGTGTTGCAGAGGGGTACACCGACATCATTATCTCCCGGATCTGCTCGGGGAAGGCTTTCACGATCTCGATGACGAGCTCGTCCTTGCTGCCGAAATAGAGGTAGAGGGTCGCCTTGCTCACGCCCACGTACTCGGCGATGTCGTCCATGGTGGTTGCCCGGTACCCTTTCCTGCTCATGACCTCGCGTCCCGCAGCGATGATCTTCTTCTTCGCTTCCTCTTTATATTCCGGGACTACCTTGGGCATGATGATAGTATGTAATCACGGGATGGGCAATAAATCTGACTGTTGAGTTATAAAACTTACTTAATGGTAAGTTTTAATAGCGAACGACTGCAAGTTTGTAAGAGACACTTGACAAGACGCTGACTAAAGTGCGATCCAGTCGCGATTTTAAAAATCCGGTGGGGTGCATGCACAATAAGGAGTCATTCCCGGGCACCGGGTTAACGTCTCTTATCAGGAATGAAAATCCGAGAGGAAAATAAAAAAATGAAACGAGTACTCGTTCTCTTCAGTCTTATTGCAGCAGCATGGATGATCGCATCCGTAGCCGCCGCCAGTCCCGTCCCGGCAACAAATCCCCAGGACGCAGCAGCGCTTGTGTATGTATCCGGGTACGACCTGACTCCCGGCGTTTTTTACCCGGGCGAGACCGGGACCCTGACGGTCCATGTCACCAATGCGGCGAACACATCCGTTGCGGTCTCCCAGCCGGATCTTATCGATCCCGACGTCGATGTGATCAACAAGGGGGCATTCACTTCCTCGACGGCCATCGGACCGGGAGCAACGGCCGATTACAATTTCATCATACGTGCTGATGGTGCCGACGGGACATACTTCCCGCTCTTCACCGTTTCAACCAACGCGTGGGGAACCTCAGCGATCCACACCCAGATCAAACTGAAAGTCGATTCGACGGACGTGAGGGCAAGTGTCTCGATGAAGCCGGACACCTTCTCCCTCGAAAAAACCGACACGGTCAACGTCAGTGTCGTGAACTCCCGGCTCGGCGATATATCAGATGTCCTGATCATTGCATCTTCCCCGGGAAGCGATATCTCCCCCACTGAGGAATATATCGATTCAGTCCCGGCAGGTACTTCGGTGAAGGTTCCCTTCGCTATTACTCCGCACAGCGAGTCCGATGTAACCTTCAATGTCAGTTTCCGGAACGGCGATAATGTCCATACCACGAGCGTTGTCCTGCCCCTGAACATCGGCGAAGACAAGTCCGCGGCAGTCCCGGTGATCAATAACGTAGTGCTGGCCGGGAATGCCGGGACGTACACGATGACCGGCAATGTCGGAAACGCCGGCATCACCAATGCCCAGGGCATGGTCATATCAGTTGTGGCCCCGGTCAAACCCGTGGAACCGTACCCGAACGATGTGATAGGTTCACTCGCATCGAATGACTTTACACGGTTCACCCTGACATTTGCCTCAGACGATCTCTCAGCGGTACCGGTACAGGTCAGGTGGAAGGATACGCAGGGCAACACACGCACATCGACTACAACGCTCGATCTTCGCACGTTTGCAGCAGTGTCTCCCGGTTATGGGGTTCGCAGCTCAACCGCAGGACCCGAAGCGGCCGATCCTGCCGGACAACCGGCCACGGGCGGCGGCCCTGGTTCCCTCTTCCCGCTCATCGCAGGAGGCATCATCGTAATTGCCGGTATCATCGTTCTCGCAAAGAGGAAATGGATCGCTTCGAAGCTGAAGAAGCAGTAAGAAGGGTCCCTGACATGAGACAAATTCGAAGGCGACGTGATGGTTCATGAGCGACTATGATTCCGGATCGGATGATATGACCGCCGAACAGACAGCGGCGGTTGAAACAAAGAGTGATGCCCCACCGGTAAAGAAGGAGGGGAAAGTGGGCGGCCTGATAAAAAAAGTCCGTGGCAATCCCTGGCTGCTCGGGGGACTCATCGTCCTCATCATTGTTGCGGCCACGGGCGGGCTTCTCTACTGGAACGACCTGCAGAGCAAGGTGTACGTCGAGAATTCCCAGATTACTGCGCCGGTAATCTCGATCAACCCCACGTCCCCGGGAATCATCAGCGAGCTGTACGTTTCGGTGGGCGACCAGGTAAGAAAAGACCAGATTCTCGCAAAAGTCGGTGACGAGATCCTTGTTGCAAAGACCAGCGGCGTGATAACCCACGTGGAAAATACTCCCGGCCAGTTCGTAAACCCGGGCCTGGATCCCTCGCCGGTGATCACGATGATCGACCCGCGCGAGCTCCGCGTCACCGGCAGGGTGCAGGAAGACAAGGGCCTCAAGGATATTGCCGCGGGCCAGCGCGTTGACTTCACCGTGGATGCGTTCCCGTCGTCCCAGTTCCATGGCATTGTCGAAAAGGTTGCACCGTCTTCCCGGGTCGGGGACATCGTCTTCTCCATTTCAGACAAGCGGCAGGAACAGGAGTTCGATGTCACGGTCACCTATGACATAACCGCATATCCAGAACTCAAGAACGGCATGTCCGCAAAGATGTGGATCCACAAGTAACTACCTCAACCTGTAATGGCCGAAAGTAACCGAAAGTGGCTGATCCTTCTCACGGTCATCGTGGGAACCTTCCTGGGGAGCATGGACCAGACGGTAGTCTCGCTCGCCGTGCCGAAGATCATGCTGGATTTCAATATCCTGACCTCCGATGCCGGCTGGATAGCGACCGCGTACATCCTGGCAAACGCGGTCTTCGTGCCGGTCTGGGGCAAACTCGGGGATACGATCGGCCGTAAGAAAGTATACATCTGGGGTTTTTCCATCTTCATCGCCGGTTCGATCCTCGCAGGCCTCTCATGGGATCTCAGCTCCATGATCCTCTTCCGGGTCATCCAGGCAGTCGCGAGCTCGGCCGATTACCCGACTGCAATGGCGATCATCGCGGTGAACTTTTCCAACGGGAAGGAACGGGCGCAGGCTCTCGGCATCTGGTCCTCGGCATTTGCGCTCGCCATCGTCTTCGGCCCGCTTATCGGCGGCCCTCTCATAGACACCTTCGGATGGCGCTCGGTCTTCCTGATCAACCTCCCCATCGGCCTGATAGGAATAGCGATGGCTCTTTCCTTCATCCCGGAATCGGTGAGCGACAAGAAGAGCGTCTCCTTCGACTGGTACGGCGCGATCACGCTCGGGATCTCGCTCGCACTCCTCGTCTTCGGCCTTGACCGGGGCTATGACTGGGGCTGGACATCGCTCCCCATCGTGTGTGCGTTCGCCGGGTCCGGGCTCTTCATGTACGTATTCTACCTGATCGATTCCCGGCACCCGGAGCCGATCATCGATTTCCGGTTTTTCCGGATCCCTGCGTTCGTCTTTACGCTGGTCAACAACTTCCTGATCTTCATGGCCCTGATGGGCGGGATGTTCTTAATCCCCATCTTCGACCAGACCTTCCTCGGCCTGACCGCGACCGAGACCGGGCTCCAGTTCATCCCCATGGCCTTCTGCATCATGGCTGCGGCGCCGATCGGCGCAGGACTCGTGGGCCGGCTCCAGCCGCGCTATGTGATCGCGCTCAGCACGCTCGTGGCAGGGTTCGGGCTCTTCCTCTTCACCCTGCTGGACGTCCGTTCCAGTTCGCTTGACGTGGTGATCCCGCTCGTCATCATGATGTTCGGCATGGGCTTTGGCATGTCCCAGCGTACCGGTGTCATTGCCGCGATCGTCCCGAACGAGGAAATCGGCAGTGCCTCGGCAGTGCTCGCCCTGGTCCGGAATGTTGCCGGCGCATTCGGGATCGCCATCTTTGCCACCATCCTCAACATTTCCATCGAGAACAACATGCTCGCCCTCTCGGCACATTCGGTGATCAACGTGCATACTCCCGCGATGATGCAGGTGGCATCAGCCCTGATGTACCTTGATGCGCAGATCCTTGCCTACCGGACGGTCTTCCTCATCGGCTCCGTCATCCTCGTGATCGCTGCTGTCCTCGCGCTCCTGATCGATGTGAAGAAGTCGATGGAAGGAAAAGAGATCGTGCTGTAAACAGCGATGTCATCGCCATTCGGGAGAGGACCCGGGAAGCCTGATATGGCGTCCCGGCACACGCGGTGAGTTTTTCCGATCGGTCTCTTCGATCGATCCGGATCTCTCATGATGCTTTCCGGTAATAACCGGTGGCTGAAACGAAATTCTGACAGTCAGAAAGAGAAATGCAAAAACAGGTAGCCGGCTTCCCTTTTATCTTCGAAAATGGTAAACAGGAACCCGTTTTCTCTTCTGTTTTGTCGTCCGTTAAGAGAGTTCTCCGGCGTACCATTTCCGGATGAACCGCCTCCGTCAAGGGGCTAAATCCCTGATTCTTCCCCGAATTTTCGTTTTATGACCAGCAAATATTTAATGAAAAATATCATTCGTACTATAATCACATGTTGTTCGATCTCTCAGCACCACTAACGTTGAAATTCATGGGCCTCGGCCGCCCATTCCGCGAAGCGGAACGCATTACCGGGTTCATCATGACCAGCGTTGTCATGGTGCTGACATTAATGGGATACCGGATCTGTCTCTCCGACAATGAAAGTCCTGACGGGAGCACGGATCATCCTTACGATATTCCCGGCATCCACACCGGAATCACGGGATCGAATTGCTGTGGGTTTGGGAAAGAAATCGTGGATGCCCGCCAGCGCTTCTCCGCTTTTTTTTAGTATAGGCTGTCCGATGCCCGCTTACCTTCAGCGGCGTCTGTAGTTTTCTCAAAACGTTCGCTGCGATTTAAAAATCCGTGAATCGTTGATTCCCTGACGCAGTCGTGTGTCGGTGGTTTCGTTATACAAGCGAAGACTAAAGCACTCCCTCCGTACCGAATACCCGAATAAAAAATCCAGGAATGGTGATTTAATGGAAACAAATACCTTAACCGGGAATAATCCCCTACGGGGTGGCTCCGGTGCCGGCGGTTCGCATGAACCAGTCCGCCTGGGAGCTACCAGCAATTCTCCTGAAAATGCACAAACTTCAAAACCCTCTAACACTCCTAATCCAAAAATTTCCAAGCCAAAGACTCCGAAACTTGTGGAGCGCCACACAGCCTTAAGAGGCGCGAGCATCTCGCCAGTCCGCAAGCCCCAGAGTGTAACGAGAAAGAACACATGGGACGATCTCAACGAGCGGGAGCCGGAGATCCCGTACCTGAAAGTCGAGCGTGCCAACCGCGATCTTGTCTGCTCCTTAATGGAGCGGCAGGACCGGATGAACGAGCAGCTCTTCCTCAACATCAATGACATGCAGTACCGGCTGGATGATCTTGAATTCAAGGTGGAAGCGATGAGCCATAAGAAAAATTCCGGGAAACCGGAGGTGACAGCTTGAGTTGCGCTGCTCATCGCCCGGATGCCGGAATGTATTCCGGAGCGTACGATCGCACCGGATTGCAATTATTTCCGGCACTACGCAGATCATCCTTCGAAAATTTTTGCGCGGGAGCCGGACAGGATTTTTCCTGCATTGATTCATCTCAGGAAATTTCCGGAAGCGCCCGGGAAAATTCCGGTTGCGATCGATCGCATGCGAAAATAGTTCCGGACGCTCAGAAAAAAATACGGGAATCCTTTTGCATCGATGATCTGCCGGAACATTCCGGTACGGATCGCGTTGATGAAGATGTGAAAAGTCTCTGCAATGATTTCGATCTGGTTCATGATAATCCGGAACCGGTCCCGGTTGTTCGCAGGAAACTGACCGCGACTTCTCAGCGGAGGCAGGCATGACTGAACGTACGCGATCGCTTCGCACGCACTGGCATCTCTACAATGTCACGGTCCGGACGAAGGCGCACCCGCGCGAGCTTGCACCGGAGCGTCTCGACATACCCGGCTCTCTCCCGGGAATCGCTGATAGCCGGAACCAGATGACGAGAATCGAACGGGGGTGCCCGGCATGAAGGGCCGTCCGCCACGCCGCGCAATTACAGATGCGGTGTATCTTGCGAAACTGAGAGGACACGTGCAGAAATCCGAGAATTCTCCCGAACGATTGTACGATATCACGATCACCGGTGTGAAACCAATTGCGTTCATCCGCGTTATGTTTGCCCCGGAGATCCTTGCAGCTCTTCCAAAGATCCTCCAGGATTTCCGCGAAGCGATCCGGCTGCTGCGTCTCATCTCCCGTGAGACGACCATCTCCCTTGAGCTCTGGCTGCGCTCCAAGCATGGGACGTGGCGGTTCTTCCGGATCGTTGGTGACGACATCTTCGAGATCGACCGTGATGGAAAGCTCCTGGAAGCAAAACCCACCCCGGCGTAAGGGGTTTCCCGGAACCCCTTTTTTGACCTTAGCCAAACGGAGCCCCCACAGGGCTCCGATCACCCTTTTTTTCCGGTAGGGAGGTCATAATTCGCAAAAATGAGGGAATAACTACCTCCCGGTTGAAACATCGCACGTCGGTCAAAAAGAATCGAAAATAGCCACGCTACAATGGCAAAAGTCAGGGCCGTATGAGGTTTGGGACGTTCCCAGGGAGCCGATCCGGGATCTTTCAATCTGAGCCCGTATCAGGTTCCGTTTTCCTTGTTTTCCGGTGCTGTAAGGGAATAATTCGCGAAAATGAGGGAATAATTACCTCCCGGTTGATACATCCACGTCGTTCAAAATTGCTCAAAATTGGGCGAATTCCGGAGGGTTTGGTGACCGGATTAGAGGGGTTCGCGGTCATGGGGGACAGTGGCACTCCATACTGGAATTTTTACCGTACCGGTCGGGTTCATTCTTGTCGGAAAATTCCAGAGCACGCTCGCTTTCACCGGCTCCGCTTCGCAGTCTCTCACGCTCTTCGTCTTTTCCAAAAATTATCCGGGACTGAATGAGGGCTGGAACCGATACAGTGATCGATGTAGTCGGGAAGAGCGAGCACTAAAAAAAATTTCCGTAGCGTGTTCGTTGCGATTGCCGGGTTTACGATCATGCGGATATTCGATCCGGCAATGGCTCGTTAAAATTATTTCCGGGAATTGATCTAAAATAATTTCAAAAAAAATTTATTGGACTGATAGGAATGTGTTTGATCCGGCAGCCGCCCGGCAACTCGTGAGAAATATTTCCGGTTTTGTGTTTTGAAGAGAGAATTGCAAAAATATTTTTCAAAATTTTTTTTATTTTTTTATTTTTTTATTTTCTTTGATCGTTGCACGTGGTGACCCCCTCATACATGATATCGTGAAGGATCTTCTGGTTCCTTATCAATCCCGGCGCACGAACACACTCGGGCTAAAGCTTCGCGACGTTTTTATCGTTTTCCTTTTGTTTCACTCGTTTCTGAGGATAATCTGTACAGCAGTTTCCCTGTCCCAGAATACCGTCCCGAGAGCGATGGCAACGGTCGCGTCACTACCATCCAGCCTCACAAGCCGGATCTTTCCCAGCTCCATCGGGGCACCGAGCGCCGCCTGGGCAATCCTCTCCCGGAATATCGCCTGGAAAGACGGATCGATCCTATCGATAATCCCGTGCCCGATCAATTTTTCCGGACTGTCGGCCCCGAGCGTACGGGCCCCGGCCGGGTTTACGTATGCGATCGTATCCTGCCGGTAAACAATGATCCCCTCCGGCAGCCATTCGACGAGATGCCGGTACCGCTCTTCGCTCAGGGCAAGACCCCCGACGTTTGCAACGTAGTCTTCGATAAAAACAGATGCTATGATAAGAATAAGAGCAAAAAATGCCCTGTCGAGCAGTGCATATCCGGGCGATATGTCGCGGGGCGAGAGGAAGAGCGTAATTGCCATCAGGAAAATGAAGATGCCGGTCAGTACGAGCGGTGCATACTTCCAGCTGAGATAGACGGTCAGGAAGAGAGGGATGAGATAAAGGATCCAGATCATCACCCCAAGGGGCGTGATCACATCGATGATGAAAATAAATACCGTCGCAAGAGCGATGTACGCAATAATGCGGAGAAAATCATTCCTGCGCTGAACAGGCCACACAAGGCTGCCCGTGTCCGCCATGCATCTACCTGTCAGATTGTCGTATAAATAGTTAATGGGATCCGGGAGATTTTCGCGCGATCATAAGTTTTTTAAAAATATGTTTGGGAATGATACTTCCACCCATTGGCACTGCCCGTCGGAAAATCCCGATCACCTGAAAAAGTCCCGGGCCGTGTTCGCGCCGGTTTTCCGGTGCCCATAAATAGTTGGAACCGATACGCTGGTACGAGCGAACCATTCTCTTAAAAAGAAGTCGCGGCAGCAACGAGGCACTCTGATGGCATTCTCACAACTCGGACCCATGATCCGGAAGCAGGCCCGACCCGCACTGGTAGTCTTTTTACTCATCACTATCCTGACGGGGATCGTATACCCCCTCGCCATTACCGGCATTTCCCAGCTGATCTTCCCGGTCCAGGCGAACGGTGACCTCATCCAGCACGATGGAAAAGTCGCAGGTTCGGCCCTCATCGGCCAGCCGTTTACGTCACCGGATTATTTCTGGGGACGGCTCTCCGCAACGAGTCCCGTGCCCTATAATGCCGGGGTATCTTCCGGCTCGAACATCGGCCCCACAAACCCGGCTCTTATCGACGAGGTAAAAGCCCGGGTCGATGCCCTCCATGCTGCCGATCCATCCAATACCCGGCCAATCCCGGTCGACCTCGTCACGTCCTCGGGAAGCGGTCTCGATCCCGACATCAGTATTGCAGCCGCCCAATACCAGGTGCCCCGCGTAGCCCGCGAGCGGAACCTGAGCGAGAGCGATGTGAGAGCGCTCGTTACCCGGCAGACCGAGCACCAGCAGTTCGGCATCTTCGGCGAGCCCCGGGTGAACGTCCTCGAGCTCAACCTTGCGCTCGACGACCTGAGTGCGCACACGATCTCCGTGACGCCCCTCACGGGCCGGCAGGAAACACCCACGCCGCTTCTCTTCGGTTTGAGAATGCCGGACTGGGTCCAGCTGATCCTCTTCTTCCTGATCCTTGCCGCCCTCATCGTCCCGGTTGGCGGGTTCATGGCAAAAATGTACACCGGTGAGCCGACATTCCTCTCCCCGGTCGTCGATCCAATCGAGCGGTGGATCCTCTCTGCCGCAGGTGCAGGCAGCGGGGAGGAGATGGACTGGAAGCTGTTTGCGGTCGCGATGATGATCTTCTCGGTCCTTGGGATCGCCGTCGTCTTCGTACTCCAGAACATCCAGCAGCTCCTTCCGCTCAACCCTGCCGGTGTGGGTGCGGTCCCGTGGGACCTCTCCCTCAACACTGCGGTCAGCTTCGCGACGAACACCAACTGGCAGGCGTACGCCGGCGAGACCGGTGTCAGCTACCTGACCCAGATGATCGGTCTTGCAGTCCAGAACTTTATGTCGGCAGCCGTCGGGATGGCGGTCCTCATCGCGCTTATCTACGGCTTCTCGCGCCGGTCGGTGTCAACGATCGGGAACTTCTGGGTACTCCTTATCCGCAGCGTCATGATCCTGCTGCCCGTCTGCATCATCCTCGCGCTCGTCCTCGTCTCGCAGGGAACGGTCCAGACCTTCAGCGGGCCGGTCACGGTCCCGCTCCTCGACCCGGTCAGGGACAGCACCGGTGCGCTCATCACTACGCAGACGATTCCGCTCGGGCCGGCAGCCTCGCAGATCGCGATCAAGCAGCTCGGGACAAACGGGGGCGGATTCTTCAACACAAACTCTGCCCATCCGTTCGAGAACCCGACGCCGTTCTCCAATTTCCTCGAGGTCATCGCGATCCTTATCATCCCGACAGCGCTCTGCTTCACATTCGGGAAGATGATCGGGTCGGCGAGAAAAGGGATCGCCATCCTCATTGCGATGACCATCATCTTCCTTCCGCTCCTCGGGCTTGCGATATGGTCGGAGGTTGGCGGTAACCCCGCGTTCACGCCGCTCGGGATCGACCAGGATCCAACGCATCTGCAACCCGGCGGGAACATGGAGGGCAAGGAGGTGAGGTTCGGCGTCGTGCCATCCGCGCTCTTCTCGATCGTCACCACGGTCACCTCGTGCGGTGCAGTCAACTCCATGCACGACTCGTTCATGCCGCTTGGCGGCTTTGCCCAGATGTTTGCGATCCAGCTGGGAGAGATCGTGTACGGCGGTGTAGGCTCCGGCCTGTACTGCATGCTCATCTTCGTCATCCTCGCGATGTTTATTGCCGGCCTGATGGTAGGGAGGACTCCGGAGATCTATGGTAAGAAGATCGAGCCGTGGGAGATGACCCTCTCCACCATCCACATCCTCGTCCCGATCTTCCTCATTCTCGGACTTACCGCGATTGCGGTTCTTACAACCGCGGGTTCATCGGCAACGTTCAACCCCGGGCCGCATGGGTTCTCGGAGATCCTGTACGCATTCTCCTCGGCCTCCCAGAATAACGGCAGCGCATTTGGCGGGCTCTCCGCAAACAGCGTCTTTTACAACCTCGCGACGGCATTTGCCATGTTTGTCGGCCGGTACGCCATCGCGATCATAACGCTCGCGCTCGCGGGATCGTTTGTCACAAAGAAGATCGTACCGGTCAGCGACGGCACGCTCCGTGATCACCGGCCGCTCTTTATCCTCTGGCTCGTCTTTGTCGTGCTCATTGTCGGGGCGCTCACGTACCTCCCGGCACTCTCGCTCGGGCCGATAGCGGAATATCTCAACATGATCGCGGGAGGGCTCATCCATGTCTGAACAAAGCGGCACGAAACATGCCGGGAAACAGTACGCGATATACAAGCGGGCGGGCGTCGACGCCTTCCTGAAACTCGACCCGAGGACCCTGTACCGGAACGTGGTCATGTTCACGGTCGAGATCGGCAGCGTGATAACGACAATCCTCTGGTTCGAGGCGCTTCTCGGTTATGGCGAGGCACCTGCCGGGTTCATCGGGGCGATCGCTGCCTGGCTCTGGTTCACGGTCCTCTTTGCGAACTTTGCCGAAGCCCTTGCCGAGGGCCGGGGAAAGGCGCAGGCCGAAGCCCTGCGGAAGATGCGGCAGGACACCGAAGCAAAGAAACTCTACCTCGGGTACGAGGTCGTGAAAGGAAAGGAACCGTCCCCGACCGACTTCACGATGGTCTCCTCGTCAACGCTGCACAAATCGGATCTCTATTACGTGAAAGCCGGGGATACCATACCGGTCGACGGGGAAGTGGTCGAAGGCGTCGCATCGGTCAACGAGAGCGCGATCACGGGCGAGAGTGCGCCGGTGATCCGGGAGTCCGGCGGGGACCGGAGCGCAGTCACCGGCGGGACGGTCATCCTTTCGGACTGGCTGGTCATCCGGGCGAGCGCAAACCCCGGCGAGGGATTCCTCGACCACATGATCAGCCTCATCGAAGGTGCGAAGCGGCAGAGGACCCCGAACGAGATCGCCCTCAATATCCTCCTTGTCGGGCTGACCGCGGTCTTCATCGTGGTCTGCGCCTCGCTCTGGGCGTTCTCGGTCTACAGCGTGAAGGCATCGGGTGCCGGCGTCCCGGTAACGGTCACCGTACTCGTTGCGCTCTTCGTCTGCCTCGCCCCTACAACGATCGGGGGGCTGCTGAGCGCGATCGGCATCGCCGGCATGGACCGGTTGATCCGGCGCAACGTCATCACGACCTCGGGCCGGGCAATCGAGGCAGCGGGAGATGTCGACGTACTCCTTCTCGACAAGACCGGCACGATCACGCTCGGCAACCGCCAGGCCGTTGAGCTGAGACCGGTCGACGGGACAGCGATCGTGGATCTGGCCGAGACCGCCCAGCTCGCCTCGCTTGCGGACGAGACCCCGGAGGGGAGGAGTATCGTCGTGCTCGCAAAAGAGAAGTACGGACTTCGCGGGCGGGCAGTCGGGGCAACCGATACAGGACCCGAGATGCAGTTCATCCCGTTCTCCAGCCACACCCGGATGAGCGGGGTCAACCAGGGAGACTTGTTCATCCGGAAAGGTGCGGCCGATGCAATCTTTGCACACATCCGGGAACATGGCAACACCGTCTCCGATGCGCTGAAAGAGGAAGTCGATGCGATTGCCCGGGCGGGAGGAACACCGCTCGTCGTGACGAAGAACGGCAAGGCAATGGGGGTCATCTACCTCAAGGATATCGTGAAAGGCGGGATCAAGGAGCGGTTCGCCCAGCTTCGCCGCATGGGCATCAAGACGATCATGATCACTGGGGACAACCGGCTTACCGCCACGACGATCGCTGCCGAGGCCGGGGTGGACGATTTCCTCGCGGAGGCGACACCGGAGAGCAAGCTCAGGATGATCCGGGAGTACCAGGCCGGGGGCCGGATGGTCGCGATGACCGGCGACGGTACCAACGATGCACCGGCGCTCGCCCAGGCAGATGTTGCAGTCGCGATGAACACCGGGACCCAGCCGGCCCGCGAAGCGGCGAACATGATCGATCTCGAGAGCAACCCGACCAAGCTCATCGAGATCGTGGAAATCGGAAAGCAGCTCCTCATGACCCGGGGAGCACTTACCACGTTCTCGATTGCAAACGACCTCGCAAAATATTTCTTCATCATCCCGGCCGCCTTCATCTCGACGTTCCCGGCGCTCGGGGTCTTAAATATTCTCGGCCTCCACAATGCGATCCTCTCGGCAGTCATCTTCAACGCGCTGATCATCATCGCCCTCATCCCCCTCGCCCTCCACGGTGTTGCTTACCGGCCGATGACCGCCGAGGAGTCGTTGCGCAGGAACATCCTTATCTACGGGGTCGGCGGCATCATTGCCCCGTTCATCGGGATCAAGATCATTGATATCATCCTCGTGCTTATGGGAGTGTGATCGATCCTTATGGCACAACCCCGGGAATTCCGTCCTGACCCCGATACCCTCCTCGCCCGCGTACAGGGCGAAGAGCGGCAGAAATCCCGGGGGAAACTCAAGATCTTTCTCGGGTACATCGCGGGTGTCGGGAAGACGTACGAGATGCTCCAGGCAGCACACCTCCGGCGGCGCGAGGGTATCGATGTCCGGATCGGGTACGTCGAGACGCATGGCCGGTCGGAGACCGACGCACTCCTCGCGGGGCTTACTGCCTTTCCCCGGAAGATCGTGGACTACCGGGGGGTAACCATCCCGGAGATGGATCTCGATCTGATCCTCGCGGCCCACCCGCAGCTGGTCCTGGTTGACGAACTCGCGCACACCAATGCGCCGGGTTCACGCCACGCGAAGCGGTACCAGGACGTCGAGGAACTCCTCGATGCCGGCATCGATGTGTATACCACGCTGAATATCCAGCATGTCGACAGCCTCAACGATGTCGTTGCCCAGATCACGAAAGTCATTGTCAGGGAGACCATTCCCGACCGGGTGATCGACGAAGCAAACGAGATCGAGCTCGTCGATCTCGCACCACCCGAACTCCTCCAGCGCCTCAAAGAGGGGAAAGTGTACGTTCCCGACATGGCCGAGCGTGCTATCGAGCAGTTCTTCAACGAGGGCAATCTCTACGCGCTCCGGGAACTCGCCCTCAGGCGGGCTGCCGAGCGGGTCGACGAACAGATGCTCGCGTGGATGCAGACCCGTGCGATCCCCGGGCCATGGGCGGCGGGGGAGAGCCTGGTCGTCTGCGTGGGCCCGGGGCCGCTCTCCGAGCGGCTGGTCAGGACTGCACGCCGGCAGGCCGACCGGATGAACGCAAGCTGGGCAGCCATCTATGTCGAGACGCCGGCACACCACCGTCTCTCCAAGGAAGCAAAGGAGCAGGTCTCGCGGACACTCCAGCTCGCGGAGAAACTCGGAGCCACGACTGCGACCATCTTCGGTCTCAATATCGCCCATACCGCGATCGATTATGCCCGCAAACATAACGTGACACGGATCATCATCGGCAAAACCCTGCGGCCCCGGTGGCAGGAGTTCGTCTTCGGCTCGGTGGTCGACCAGCTCATCCACAACAGCGGCACCATAGATATCTACGTGATCAGCAGCGAGACCGAAGCCCCGCAAAAGCCAGTGAAACTCGAACCGCTCCTCCCGGCGCCTTTACCTCAGGATTACATAGCTAGTCTCTTTCTCGTCGCCATTATCACCGCAATAGGATGGATGGTCAAATCGTTCATCTCCCCGGCGAACCTGATCATGCTGTACCTGCTCGCGGTCGTGGTGATCGCATTCCGGCGGGGCCTCCGGCCTGCGATCTTCACTGCAGTCATCGGTGTGATTGCGTTTGACTTTTTCCTTATCCCCCCCTACTTCACGTTCCGGGTAGCGGACACGGAATATCTCATTACCTTTGCGGGTATGATCATCATCGGTGGTTTGATCAGCCTGCTTGTCGCCCGGTCCCGGGAACATGCCGAGGCGGCACAGGTCCGGGAGAAAGAGACCTCGACCCTGTACGCCCTGTCGCAGGACCTTGCTGTTGCGGTGAATGTTGATGCCATTGTTTCAGCGCTGACAAAGCACATAGCCGGCATTTTCCAGTGGGAGAGTGTCTTTCTCCTGCCGGACGGGAAACTTCTCGCTGTCCATTCGGCAAGTCCCGGACTGCGGCTCGATGCGGATGACATCGCGGTCGCGACATGGGCGTTCCAGCACGGGGCAGTGGCCGGCTACGACACCGACACCCTGCACGGGTCCCGGCTCCGGTATATCCCGCTTTCCACCTCTGCCGGCGTGCTGGGGGTCATGGGAGTGAAACCATCGGAGCCCGATGGCGTGATCACCCACGAGCAGACACTCCTCCTCACCGCATTCGCAACGCAGGCAGCCCTTGCGCTCGACCGGGTCGGACAGTGCGGGATTGACGGGCGGTAACGTGTTAAGCGCTCATTGGATACTATCGCAGTCCTCATTTGAAAACGGATCAAAAACAGCCTTATCCCCTTGACGGAAGTCCGGGCCGCAGGGGTTTTGGAAATTTCGGGGAAATGATGGAGACACCGGATCGTTTTCTCCGTCACGGGTGGGATCCAAAATTGCTCAAGCGGGACTATCCCCTCGAAAATACGATGATTAATTCGAGTGCGATTGAGCTTTTCTTGCTTGAGAGAACCGGGTATACAAGAAAATTGACCGATTACTCTTCATCAGCTGACGGGCCATCCACACTCTCCTCGTACGTGAACACGTCGTCGATCCCTACACCGAAAACATGGGCAATCCGGTAGCCGAGTTTCAGGGAAGGACAATACTTGTTCTTCTCCATGGATATGATGGTGTTCCGTGTCACTCCGACAAGCTCTGCGAGTTGCTCCTGGGTCATTTCGTGCTCGGCACGGAGTACGCGGATCCGGTTTTTCATAAAGCCTGCGGTTAGTACTTTCGGTCGTAATAAAGATAAAACGCTCCGAACGTGGCAAGAAGGGCAAGGAGGCAGATCCCGATCGTCATTCCCGCGAGGCCCCGGTTCTCATTTTCGGAAAAACCCTCGCGGACGTACGTGCAGTATGTTATCGCATCGGTCTCGTTCATGGCATTCAGGTCCCGTATGGTAGTTGACCGGACCAGGGTCTCCGGGCCCGGTACACTTCCCGGCTTATATTCTGCTATCGTCATAGATTGTGTCCCGTCATCATTGATAAACAGTTTTCCGGTTATTATCGGGGCGAGCGGGATGCTCATCACGTAGGAATACAGGATGATCGCGGCGATTGCCCCAACTATGACGACGACTTCGAGGGTACGGAGCGCAGCTTTGGAGCGGATTCTTTTTTCCCGCTCGTCCGCTATTACGACATCAACATGAGCCCGGCAGGCAAGGACGACGATAATTCCCAGCGGGATGGCGATGACGGGGACGAGGAAGTTTCCGGCTGCCATCGACCACCCGACCATCGCGGCGACCATGCACGCGACGATGAGGGAACAGACAAGGTAGGTAAAGCGTTTCATCACAATCAGCCTCCAATAGGTACTATTCGCGAATCATAGAGATCACCGGGAACAGGGATTGAACCATAGCTGTACGTATCGTTACTTACATTCACTTCGTACATTCCGGGGATCATCAGGTATGTTTCCAGATCGAATGACCAGAGATTCTTCCCGCTATTCCCGTTCACGACGTGTATCGTCCCGGCCACGTCCGTACCCCGTGCGATCTGGCCATTGTTCTTGTCGACCGAGAAATCGATACCCGTTATGAACGCAGCCGGTCTGACCTGAACCAGGAGTTCCTCATCCGGGGGGAGACTGGTAGTTCCGGTGATAATGTACGTACCATCCGCTCCCATGTCCGGAAGCGAATCGATGGTGATGAACCCGGGGGAGATATGCCCGGACCCGGTCGTATTTTGCAGTGTTGCGGGAAGCGGGGGAACAGCGAATTCAGAAATGGCGGTGATCGTTCCGGCAGGCGGGGTATTCCCGGCCGGGTTTCCGGCGATGGTGAAGCGATACCGGGCCGGCTTTGCTGCACCTGCACCGGGCACAACGTTCCACCGGTTTATTCCGCCGGTCCCGGGAATAACCACGACAGTACCTGAATACTCCGGAGTATCGTTGCCGGTCCCGCTGGTGACCGGACGGATACTCCACGCGAGCGGGGTCCCCGGCGCAAAACCGGTGATGCCGGAAATTCCCGGGTTACCGGTAACCGGTTTTTGATCGGTTGGATTTATCCGGATAAATGGTTTTACTGCCCGGGTTTTTTTCCGGATACTGCCCGGACCGGCATCTGCATCTCCCAGCGTGAACTGCTGCGTTGCCAGAGTGTCGGTTTTAACAAGAGTGTAATTTTTCGTGTAGGTGTTGGCTGCAAGAATTATCGTATAATCGGCCGGCTGCAGCGATGAGATATTGACGGTACCCTTCCAGCGCGTTCCCCCCGCTTCCGAAATTATCCTTGCAAAGCCCTTCACGTTTGTTATTCCGGTTGTAGTACCCTGCACCGCGGACCGGGGCGATGCAGTTACCCGGAGGGTCAGGTCGCTGTCTTCCGGAAGTGTGGTCGTGCCGGCAAGGACCATTATGTTATTCCCGTCAATGTTTGCGTTTGTGATGGGATCCATGGTGGTGGCCGGGGGCAGGAAGGGGAAAGGAATTCCGGAAAGGAAGATCCCCGCGAACATGCCGGCGAGAACCAGAGCAGAGACGATACCGGCATACGTGAGATATTTCTTTTTCATAGAAGACTCCGTTCAGGAAAATTATTCATTTCTTGGGTAAACCCGGCTGTGCCACCGGGCGGGAATCTCTTCCCGACCGGTTTTGTACCATGGAGATTATCCGAAGCTATGCACGCGATGATGAGAGAGCGGGTGAGACAGATAAGGCGTTTCATCACCATCAACCTGAAAGGGTAAATCTTTTTGAGCAGTAGGTGTCCCCGTATATCGTAGCAAAAGTCCGGGGATCGATCCGGTCATTGCTGATATTCACGAGGTATTCCTTTGGGGGGAACCTTGAAAGGTCTACATCCGCGGACCATGTGTTCGCATCCCCGGTTCCGCGAGTGACTTCTACGGTTCCCGTTGCTCCGGTGAAAGTGCCTGAAAGGCTCTTTGTTCCCATGTTCACATTCGTCTCAAATTCCAGGGGAATGAGCGTAAAATGCAGTTCCATACCGGAGGGGAAGCTGGTTGTTCCTGTGATCGTATAGGTCCTGTTGGTCAGCGTGCCGGGCAACGCATCGATCGCGATGGCCTGACAGGGCCCGGTACCCGGCACTTGTGGCGTGAGACGGTCCGAGCTCGCTTCCAGTACGACAAGGGACGCAGTATTAACGGTGCCATCATCCGCCAGATTTTCCGAACCTGTGGTATCGGACGAGACAATAACATCGTACCGATCGGGAATAAACTCGGTACTGTCGATAGCAAAGGACCACCGGTTGACCCCGTTCTCTCCCGGAAGTACCGTGATCAGTCCCGACCGCGTGAACCCCGGCCGCAGATCCTGTTTCTGGGTTTTCGGGTCCACTGTGAAGACCGATATGTTGGATTGCTGGACAATGGTATAGAGCAGTTCGGTATCGTTTGGCAGGTTCGTAGTCCCGGTTATGAGAATTTTCTCACCGCGGAATATCGTGCCGGGGCGATCGATCCTGATAAAGCTAAGTGTATGGTTTGTCATCATCCGGTAGAGCATTGACGGGTCGGTTGTGGCATTGGTCAACCTTAAAGGGGAAGTTGCGAGCAGGTCGCCCGGCTGATAACTCGTATTCGCCCGGTAGGCACGTACCATGTATTCCCCCGGGGGGATGGATGACGTATCCAGTGCTCCTGACCAGGTGTTCGACATCCCCGGGCCCCGGACGATGTACGCATCCGTCGCACCGACACGGGAGTCCGTTCCGGGAGCGGGGGAAACGGCGATGACAACCAGTTCCAGCCTCGTGTCGGCCATAAGGTTTGTTGTCCCCGAGATTACCACGAGATCGCCTGCCGCGTGATCCGGAATGGGATCGATGGCTGCCGAAGAGAAGATGGTGAAGGAGCCAGTCAGGAGGATGCCCGCGAACATGATTATGAGAATTATGGCGGAGACAATACCGGCGTACGTGAGATATTTCTTTTTCATAATGGCCCAGTGTAATGTATTTTGTGCATAACGTGAAAAATATTTATCTTTGATACCGCATCCCGGCCAGATCACCGAAGGGTAAAATGAACCGACCCGAAGATATCTTTTCTTACTCCATCCACACTGATCGTAGATACATTCACGACATATCCGGTCTTTTCATACCCATCCGTGTCCAGTGCACATGCCCACCGGTTGGCATTCCCCGTACTTCTGACCACGATGGTATCGACAGCAATACTCGTGGGTGAACCCGACGAGGTGGCAAGCCTTTTTGTTGCGTCTTCAAAATATGCAGGATAAATCTGGCATAACAGGAGTGTTCCTTCAGCGAGGCTGGTCGTGCCCGATATAAGAAAGACATCTCCCTGCTGCCGATCCCCTACCGGTTGCACAGTGATCGATGGTGTGCCGACAGATCCCGGTGTTCCTGACGTTCCGGAATAATATACCGGGCTGTCGGTGCCAAGGAACATCCCCTGGAGGGAGAACTGCGCAGATTCCGCCACGTCTTTTTCCCGGGTGGCGACGGTCAGGGTATAGGAACCGGGTCTGAACCCGCTTGAATCGAATGCAAATCTCCAGCGGTTGATCCCGTTCGTGCCGGGAAGGACCTGCTTGTTTGCCATCGTCACCACATCTCCTGAACTTCCAAAGGTCCTGCTGAGATAGATCCATGTTTTTTCCGGCAGGTTCGTAGTCCCGGAAATAACCAGCAGTTCGCCGATGTTCTTGTTGCCGATGGGATCGATTGTTATAAACGGGACAGAGGAATCCGCTGCTGGTGTGGGCTGCGCAGTTTTCAGCAGTGCCGGTGCAGTCGTTGTCCCTGTCGCGACTATCGTCCCGGCGTTGGGATTTTCATCCGGTTTATCACTTGTTGCGGTCATCTGGCCCTGCCCGCCTGAAGTGGATCCCACACAACCGGCGATCACGAGGGTCGCAATGATGAGCATAGCGAGGCAGATGAATCCGATACCTGTTTTCTGTTGAGTTTTCATGGTTTCTCCCAAACGGGTTCCGCGCCATGCTCTTCTCCCATAAAGCGAAAGAGCAGTCGACGGATTTTTCCCGGGTGATGGCTGAGAGGGTTTCGGACAATAACCCGGGTTTCCCTGTGCGTTGCCGGGTTTTTGCCGTTCTGCCAAGTTTCCGGTAAAAATATAAGGGCGGTCTTCCCGAAGTAAATCTATACCGGCCTATTTCAGGGTAAAGTATGTGTATCCAAACCGGCTCCCTATCGCAAATTCGTTTCCTTTCCTTTCGCCTACGATCACAACGTACTTCCCCGGTACCAGCCGGCCCAGATCAACATTCTGCGATATCCGGTTCGATGTGCCAGTTCCTTTTGTTACTACATTATTTCCCCCGACGCTCATCATTGAGTTCCCGTCCAGGCCGGTCGGCGGTGTTCCGGTATCCGGAAGGATCTGCCACATTACTTCAGTACCTGCGGGAAGGCTGGTAGTGGCGGTGAGGATGAACTTGTCCCCGGTCTTCTTGTCACCGATAGGATCGAGTGCTATACCCGCGGTCGAAAGACCCGGTGCCGGAGTCGATGTTGTAGTTTTCAGCGGTACGGTGGCAGTCGTTGTCCTCGGCGCGACGGTCGTGCCAGCGGCATGAGCTTCGCTCTGCTGAACATTCGTTGCTGTTGCCTGGCTCTGCTGGCCTGAAGTGGATCCCACACACCCGGCGATCACGAGGGTCGCGACGATGAGTAGTGCGAGGCCGATGAGCACGGGGCCTGATTTTTGTTGCATTTTCATGGATTCTCCTGAACGGGTTTGGCGCATTGCCCTCCTTTCCGTAAGAAGGAAAGCAATCGCCGGATTTCTTCCCGGATAATGACGGACAGCAACATTGGCGATGACCTGCTTCCTGCCCGCCGCCGGGATCTTTTCTGTTTTGCCCGGTTTCCGGTAAAAATTGAGAGGTGTCTTCTCGAAGTGTGCATAGCGGTCATTTCAGGGTAAAGTATGCGTATCCATACGGGTCCCCAATTTCAAAGGTATCTCCTTTCACTTCTCCCACCAGGACGACCCACTTTCCCGGTGCCTGTAGGTCCATATCAGCGGCAAATGATACCCGGTTCGCCGTGCCATCGCCTTTTGTTACCGGGTTATTTCCCGCAACGCCCAGTGCAGTTTTGTTGGTAGAGGCCGGGGGCGTTCCGGTGTCCGGCATGATCTGCCAGAGCAGCGTCGTACCTACGGGAAGACTGGTTGTTCCGGTGATGAGGAACTGCTCCCCGGCTGACCGGTCGCCGATCGCGTTCAGGTGAATGTAATCGTCTTTTGTGATTGTCGGATAGACCCGGGTATCAGCTCCAAGGTAGGCACCGTTCAGCGTGAAGGAGGTTGTCGCCTTGACAGTCCCCGGCCGGTAATCTCCTTTTGCCGGATCACCGATCATATTGTAGACCGTGATCGTCTTCGTGCCCGGTTTCATGATGGAGGTATCGACCGGCGAGGAAAACTGGTTCACACCGTTGCTGCCTCTGCGCACCAGGATATTCGTGAGGCTGCCTGCCTCGACATTCAGGGTCGTTCCTTCAGGAAGGTTCGTTGAACCCGTAACGATCAGGAGATCGCCGGTTGTTTTATCGGCAATGGGATCAATTTTGATGTACTGCCCGGTATCGTTACCGGAACTGCCGGTGCCGGATGTTCCTGGCAGGATGTTGAAGAGCGCTGAACCGGTAAAGCTGCCAGGTTCGGAACCAGTACCGGTTGCATTGCCTTTCACGTCTGAGATAAGAAGGAGATGTTCCGCCGGGAGAAGTGACCGGGTATCGAGGGAGACTGAGAAGAGGTTGTTCGGTCCGGAGCCTTTGACAACATGTGTCTCTGCTGCGATCTCCGGGTTCTGGTAATTGCGCCTGATTGACTCATTGTCCATGGAATCGGGGATCACTTTTACGATGAGGGGCGTGCCGACAGACAGGTTGGTCTTACCGGTCACGAGAAGGAGGTCCCCGGCAGTTGTATCATGAATGGGATCGATGAGGATGCCGCCCGCAACAACGTGATCTGAACTCCGGGATGTCCCGGCAGTCCCCGATCCCGGGTTGACCGTAAACCGGGTTGTGCCGAAGATATCGCCTTTTGTATAATCCCCTTTTGAAGGGTCACCTTTGAAAGACGATATAGTCACGAGATATTCCATCGGTTTGAATGTTGAGGTATCGAGATGGAACTCCCATGTGTTGGTACTTCCCGGTCCTCCGGAAACGGTAATGCTTCCCGTTGCCCCGGTAAATTCACCGCTCCCGGTCCCGGTCTGGTCTTCGTAAACTGAAGGGTAAACTTCTGCGAGAATCTCTGTTCCCGCCGGAAGGTTCGTTGTTCCGGTAATGGTGAATGCATCACCAACGTTCTTATCGCCCACCGGGTCAACGGAGATAAACGGTTTTGCAACCGAAAATCCGGTGACCATACCGACGCAGATCACGGCGGCAATGATACCGGCAGCAAGGATACTGCCATAGAGGGTCTTGTGTTTCATAATTCCCACAATGTAATGTTTTTTGTGCATTATGTATAAACTTTCTGGCATTAAGCACAATATTTGTTGCACAAAATCTACATCCCGTCGGACTCCGCAAAACGGTTCTCAACAGTTTACTACCGGGAGTTGCCCGGCTTGTTGGCAATCGAGCTGTACTTCCATCCACAAAGATTTTCTTGAAACACATTCACCGGAGATTTATGCACACCATACATGATTTCGGCGGCAGGGGGTTGCTTCTCCCGATACTGTTCATTGGTTCATTCGTCCTTTCATTCCCTGCAGCTGCCTCGACCCCGCCATTACCTCCGTTGCTTAGTATAACTTCACCGGACGTTTCCACGCCCCCGGGATCGGATCTGGTTATTTGGGTCCGCTGGGAAAAGGACGGCAGTTACTGGAGCACCCCGGATCATGTATCCGTCACCCTGTACGCGATCCCTGAAGGAACTGCTGGTGCGACATGGACTCTCGAACGGCTGGAGAGTCCCGGAAAACCGGGGGACAAAAACACTGATTATTCACTGACAGTTCCCAACGCGGAGTTGCCTGCCGGGGAATTCATTATGATTGCGGATGATCCTGTCAGCGGTGCAATTGCACGAAAATACGTAGTACTACACGGGCCTCAGACTTCGCAGGCAGACATTCCGGTAACCTCCCTCTCAAAGGATCCGATGCATATGCCTAAGATGAACCTTCCCTTCTCTTCCTGAACGAGAAGCGGAGAAAAATGCAAACTGCCGGCCGGCCTGCAGTCACGCTGGTTAACAACCGGCAATAATAAAACGACCCGTAACATAATCGTCGGGATGGCGATTTAAAATCGAAGGGAAATATTTTTTTATTTTTTTATCTCTTCGTTAAGGTTCCCATCATTGCCCCACAGTTACCAGCCCCGGAGTAACGAGCCACTGCAGTTCCCCTGAAGGCCGCGCAGCAAAAGAGTAATTTCGGATCTTCGCAAGGCTTCCTTTCGCCATCACGACCGCGGCATCGTCGCTTCCCGCAATTATCCTGCTCACGAGCAGGGAGAGAGCGGGTTCGTGCCCGACGATCAGCACGCTGGAATCCTCCCGGGAAGTATCCGCATCCCGCAGGACCGTAGCCGGATCTCCGCCGGGTCCCAGCGATTCCCAGAGAGCCATACGCGATTCGAGGCCGAGCATTTTTGCAATGATATCCGCGGTCTCTTTTGCCCGGGTAAGAGGGCTTGAGGCAATGACATCGAACGAGATTTCCTGATCCGCCAGCCACCCGGCAAGGGCTTTGATCTCTGCCCTTCCTTTCCCGGTGAGAGCGCGATCCGCGTCGCGTCTCCCGTTGGCTGTTCCTTCGGCTTTGCCGTGCCTCAGAACGTAGAGGTCCATGCCGGAAGATTCTCCTCATCTGCTATTAAGATTGTTCACCGTACGCTGTTTGCAAAAGTACCGGAGCTGAATCCATCTTCACCGGGCGGACCGGTCGCATCTCCCTGAAAAAAAGAAATGTAATCGCAATCCGTGAAGCATCACATGGCCGAAGGGCCGGATGACCGGATCACGTCGTTGACAGCATTCATCTCGTCAACGAGATTACTGACCACGTCGTCGAGCGTTACAATCCCGACAAGGCATTCGTTGTCATCGACAACCGGCAGCCGCCTCACGCACTGCTCCCGTGCGCACGAGATTACGTCTTCAAGGGAGTCGTCATCCCGGACCACGAGCGGATCCCGGGTCATGACATCGGAAACGGAGGTAATTTTCGGGTCTTTGTCGCGGGCAGTGACACGGAGTACGAGATCCCGGTCGGTAACTATCCCGATGGGGCGCTCGTTACGGGTAATTACAACGCTTCCGACATTCCTCCGGTCCATCAGCTCTGCGATATCCTGCACCGAATCATTCGGCGAAGCGGTAACAACATCGTTCCGGATGCAATCTGTTAGTGACATATCAGTTCTCCTCCTGACAGAGGGAGGTGTAAATATCTGGATAATATTTATAGATTTGTATGGATAAAACCCACGAATAAGGAAGATTTTTTACTCCTGCAATAAGGTATGGACAGGACAGTCATCCTGAAAAAATTAAAAAAGGGTTGCGCTCAGCGCTCGATCAGGTGAATATGCTCGTCGGTCTTATTCGCGAGGGCGGTCCGGCCCTGGAGCCGTGCGACATCGGATATCGCTTCGAGCACGTGCACGGATTCTTCGAGAAACGAGAGGATATCAGCGGGAAACAATTCTATCCCGTACTCGTCGAGAAGATACGAGGCGATCTGCCGGTGGTCGAGCCCGTTCTCCCGGAGCTCGATCACTTTCTTTGCAAATTTTTTCTCGGGGCAGCCGCAGAGAGGCGAGTCCCGGCAGTCGCACCGGAGGAATTCGTTAAAAAATTCTAAGATCTGGTTACGCACGCCAAAATCGAGCGCATCGTAATTGATATGGGAGCAGAGGGTCTCGAGCATGTTTCCGGAGAATGCGAGTTCGGGCAGGCGGTATCCCGCGAGCCGTTCGAGTTTCTTCGCATGCCGGAACCGTGCCCGATCCGCGATCAATCCTCGTCACCGGTCGATTCGTCGAAGTTTTTCAGCGAGCCCATTGCCTCGTACATCCGCTCGCACTCGATGAGCCATTCGTCAAAGAGTGTCGGCGACTCGATATCGTCCTTGACATATTTCCCGCAGCAGGCCGCGCCATCGATGACACTTGCGCCGATGTCTGCTGCGATATCAAGGGCCGCTTCCATGTCCTTCTCGATCGTGGCTTTTCCCTTCTTGACGAGGGTCTTGATGTCCTTGTCAAATCCACCTTCGAGATATTTCCGGCAGGCGCGGAAGAGTGCGAGCTTGGGGAGCTGGAGGATCTCGATGACCTCTTCCAGTTCGCCTTCGGGCGCGGCCGACATGACGATCATTTCGATCTGTCCGAGTTTGTCGAACGCTTCTTCCTTCGTGAACCGCTTGTTCTGGAAGAGCTTGATTACCTTGAGCGAGGAGACCGTGATATCCTCGGAAAAACTGTCAAGGATCCGGAGCCCTTCGGGCATCTCGTCGCTCTTTGGATCTGCCTCGAAACTCGACTCAGCAAGAGTTTTCAGCCAGTTGTCCCAGCGTTCCTGGTTGTAAAAAATATAGAACAACTTGAGCGGTTCGGATTCAGGTTTGCTCGCCTTCTTCGCCATTTCAGTACACTATTCCTTTACGGGATTAAAGGATTTTCCTCATTCGCCTGAAATTCATATTACGCAACGGCAAAAGTGTTTACAACAGTCAATGCCAGCCAGCTTGCCACCGCTAACGGTTATCACCGCTGAACGCACATAACAAAAGAGCAATGGGTTCTGAAGCGGGCAGTCCGGAAAAACTCGTCATGGTGCGGTACGGTGAGTTGTTCTTAAAGAGCGAGCCGGTCAAGCGGCACTTTATCGGGCTGTTGCTGCGGAATATCCGGAAGGCACTCGAAGCCGCCGGCCTCGATCACCGGTACGAAACGCCCCGGGGACGGATTCTCATCTACGGGAACGAACCGGAGAAGATTGCCGATATCGCTTCGCGGGTCTTTGGGATCGTTGACGTGAGCATCTGCTCGGTCACGGGAAGCAACCCGGACGATCTCTGTGCCGGAGCGCTCAGCCTCGCACGCGGCCACCTTTCATCCGGCATGAGTTTTGCGGTCCGGGCAAAGCGGCAGCAGAAAGTCGGACTCGACAGCCAGGAACTCGGGGCCCTTGTAGGTTCAGCGATCTACGATGCAATCCCCGGGCTCCGGGTGGATCTCGACACCCCGGACCACGAGATCTTTGTCGAGGTCAGGGACTTCGGCGGTCTCGTCTACGCTTCACGCATCCCGGCCCCCGGCGGGCTCCCGTGGGGCACGCAGGGGAGGGTGCTCGTCCTGCTCTCATCGGGGATCGATTCCCCCGTGGCCTCATGGCTTACCATGAAGAGGGGCTGCGAGGTCACCCACCTCCATATGGACGCCGGCCGGTGGGCAGGAAGCGATGTTGTGGAAGCTGCGATTGAAAACCACCGGAGACTCTCGCGCTGGTGCGCCGGGAATACCCTGTCCATGATAATCGCAAACAACGAGATGCTGTTCGACCGGATGGAGGAGCACCGGACCCCGCCCCGGTACCGGTGCGTCATCTGCAAGCGTTTCATGCAGAAGGTCGCGGCCCGGCTGCTGGAACATGAAGGCGCTCTTGCGATTGTTACGGGGGAGAATCTCGGGCAGGTCGCTTCGCAGACGCTCCCGAACCTTGCCGTGATCTCGGAAGCGGTGACGGCACCGGTCCTCCGGCCGCTCATAACCTATGATAAGGAAGAGACCATCACCATCGCCCGCAGGATCGGGACGTTCGACACGCACCCGGGAGACCTGGCCTGTCGGGCGGTCCCGAGCATGCCGTCAACTGCTGCACTTCTCGATGACGTGAAGGAATGCGAGAAAAAACTGGGTATCGAAGAACTTGTTGAATGCAGCTGCACAAACGTCAGGTACGTGGCCGCCCTGAACAATGCAATTATCGATAAGAATCAAAAAAATGCTGCCGATTGCCCTCGCGAAAAATACCAGGGCATTAAAAAATAACCGGCAGCCGGACGACACGCCCGTTTATGGTTAAGTCACAGGAGTTTTTTCACGCAGTCGGTGACGGTCTGGAGCGCCTTTACCCGGGCATATAATTTGTCGTCCGATTCAACGACCGTCCACGGCGCGACGCGGGTGTTGGTCCGGGCGAGCATCTCGTCGATGGCATCGTTGTAGAGATCCCATTTCTCCCGGTTTCTCCAGTCCTCTTCCGTGATCTTGTGAATCTTTTTCGGGTCCGACGCCCGCTGTTCGAACCTTTTAAGCTGCTCTTCCTTGCTGATCTCGAGCCAGAATTTTACAATGCCCCCGCCGCTTGAGTAGACATAGTCCTGTTCCATCTCGTTGATCTCCCCGTACGCACGCTCCCATTCGGCCTTCGAGCAGAGTTCCTCGACCCGCTCCACGAGAACTCTCCCGTACCAGCTCCGGTCATAGATGGCAACGTGTCCAGCTTTTGGGTAATGCTCGATGAACCGTTTGAGGTAATGTTGTTCCATCTCGCCGGCCGATGGCGCGGCAACCGGTATCACGTCGTACCCGAGCGGGTTCATGTACCGGGCAATCCGCGTGATGTTCCCTCCTTTTCCTGCCGCATCCCATCCCTCGTACATGATGATAAGCGGGATGTTCCGCTTGTACAGGAGATACTGGAGTTCCTGCATCTCGATCTGGAGACTCATGAGGATCGCGTCGCACTCTCCCTTGGTGCAGGGAACATCGGGCATCGATCGCCGTTTTATCGGATTTTTTTTCGGCTTCTCGATCTCACCGTGTTTGCCCTTTCGGGATTTTCCTCCTTTATCTTCATCGAGAATCTTTTCAAGGGATTTTACCAGGATCGAATATACTTTTAGAACTGCGTAATGCCGGTCGGTTGCCCCGACGACATGCCAGGGGGCGAACCCGGTATTCGTCTCGTACAGGAACCCGTCGATAATTGGCAGCGAATCATCATAGTGATGGTGGAGTTTCCAGATCGCAGGAGTGACAAGCCACGCGGTCAGCGGGTTTCTCTCCCGGGATTCAAGCCGCCGCTTCTGTTCTTCCTTTGAGACGTGCAGGAAAAATTTGAAGATAATTGCGCCGTCATCGGAGAGCTGCCGCTCGAAATTATTCAGGGAGACAACCCTTTCTTCAAGGGATTTTTTCCATGCGGATTTCTGCATCTCAGCCGAGATCGCCCGGCTGTACCAGCTCCGGGCAAAGATCGCGATCCGTCCCCGTACAGGCGTCCGCATCCAGAACCTCCACAGGAAGGGGCGTGCCCGCTCCTCATCGGTGGGCCTGTCGATTGCATGCAAGGTGAATCCGCGGGGATCGAGCGACTGGACGATCTCGTGGGTGATCTCCGTGATCCCGGCGGCATTCCATCCTTCGATGACAATTATTACCGGCCGGTTCCGGTTGCGGAGCTCCCGCTGGATCGTACCGAGGCGTTCTTTTAATGGGGCGAGATCTTTTTCGAAACTCCCCGGATCAACAGATTTCGTAAGATCGCATTTCTCGAACATTCCTATCCCTGCCCATCCATCGGCCCGTGGTTGCGTGCCCGCGATGCAGCGTAGGCGATATCGGATAATAAATCTGTCAGTAGAATCCGGACAGCCATGCAGCTCACAAACAAACACAGAAAGCCCGGATCATCGGATGATAGTCACCGACTTGTCCCTTTGAAACATTTAAATGGACTGGAAATCGGTTTCCTTCCCTTTTATCTACTATCTGATCGTACACTTTTGAGAGTCGGTTGACAATAGACCTGCATCCTTTTCCGTGTGGTGACGTGAGGAATGCATTAACGGGGTCATTGTGCCCGGCAGAAAACTTCGGGAGATAGTATGGTAGCTGACAGCGGTTCCACCATTGCATGGCTCATCACGGCAACAGCACTCGTGATGCTTATGACGCCGGGAGTAGGCTTTTTTTACGGCGGTCTTGTACGGAAGAAGAATTTTATTTCGATGATATCCCTCTCGTTCATCGCGTTCGCACTCGTGAGCATCCAGTGGGTCCTTCTCGGGTACACCCTCTCGTTCGGGAACGATACCAGCGGGATCATCGGGAACCTGGGGAACCTTGGTCTTAATGGCGTGAGCATGAATACCGGTGACGCCGGCTATCCTCCGCTCCTCTTCATGATCTTCCAGCTCACGTTTGCTGCCGTCACGGTCGCGATCGTGACCTCCGGCCTTGCCGAGCGGGTGAAACTCAGCTCCTTCATCATCTTCTCGCTCCTTTGGACCACGCTTGTCTACGATCCGATCGCCCACTGGGTCTGGGGCGGCGGCTGGCTCGCATCGATCGGTGCGATCGACTTCGCGGGGGGTATGGTCGTCCACATCAGCGCCGGGTTTGCGGCGCTTGCCCTCGCGCTCGTGATCGGGAAGCGGGCAGGGTACGGCCAGTACTCCATGGAACCGCACAACATCCCGATGACCCTGCTCGGCGCCGGCCTTCTCTGGTTCGGCTGGTTCGGTTTCAACGGCGGCAGCGCCCTTGCGGCAAACGCTATGGCAGTCAACGCGATTGTTGTTACGAACACGGCAGCAGCAGCCGGGGCCTTATCGTGGCTTGCAATCAGCTGGGTCAAGGGGAAGCCGAGTTCGCTCGGCATGGTGACCGGAGCGGTTGCCGGTCTTGGCACGATCACTCCCGCAGCCGGCTACGTAACGCCTATGGTTGCGATCCTGATCGGTGCAATTGCCGGTGTGGTCTGCTATAAGGCAATGCTCTGGAGGATCAGGAGCAACATGGACGAGAGCCTCGATGCCTGGGCGGTCCATGGCGTCGGCGGTTTCATGGGAACCATCTTTGCCGGGATTTTTGCCACCACTGCAGTCTGCAGTTACTCGGGCCTGCTTGAAGGAAATGTCCACCAGTTCTATGCAAACGTGATTGGAGCTGTAGTCGTGACCATCTTCACGTTCGTTGTCACCTACGTTCTCGCGGTCATTGTCGATAAGACACTCGGGTTGCGGGTAAGTGAAGAAGAAGAATACGTGGGACTCGATCTCTCGCAGCACGGGGAATGCTGCCGGTGATCCGGGTTCCGGAATTTTTTTGTTCACTATTTTTTTCTAATCATCCGGAAAATTTTTGAAATTAAAATCCCGTTAAGATCTCTCCTGCACAATTGCTGAACGCATCTTCAGGGGGTTCACCCGGCTGGTCTCAGGGTTACCCACCGTAATTCCCCAAAACACTCCTGCCTGAATCTCATCCCCTTCAGCTTCTGCCACACCAAATCCGGGCTTTTTGCGGTCTCCATTTTCCGGAAACAGGTCCCGGGAACGCCCGTAAAATGCCCGGATTCCAGTAATCCAAAAAGTTCATGGAAAATCTTCCGATTGCGAAAATAACCGATTATAGGTCGCAAAAATGACCCCCAAGAGCTCAGCTAGTTTTCCTTTGACCCACGCTCCAGCCCGTTTTTCCTGAGTTTCGGTAAAAGAACAGCCTCTGGGGCCCTCAAATGAAGTCGGGGGTATTCGCGGTTATTTTGGCAAAATGCCCAAAAATTGAGGGTATTTTTGAACGATCCCGCACGCGGGTATAACTACTTCCCGGAGAAATGAGGAAAATCCCCGGCAAGCCCGTTCGGACGGCCGATCATGGCTGCAGTTTCGCAAGAGACACGCAAAAATTTCCCGGTTCTCATTTTTTTTGATTCGATGTGCTGGTAATTTTTTTGAACATAAAACGTACCAACGTTTTGACTTTGGAGAAATTCACATTTGAATTCCGTTAGAAAAGAAAATTAAAAAAACAGAATGAAAGAAATTGCATTGTAGAAATCATTGTAGCTACTATTCAAAAAAATCTCAAAAAAATGGTGAAGGTGCCCCCCCTCTCTCCCCCAGAGGGGGAAGCAACCCGAGGGGAGGATCCCCTCGACCCCCGAAAGGGGGTGGGTCTGCTCGTAATGCCGGATCTTTTTTCTTTCTTGAGAAGAACGCGTTTTTTCCAAATAGGATTTCTCCAGAATTGAAAGAAAGAAAATTTTTTATTTTTATGAAACCGTCAGCCCGTTCTCACTGGCAATCTCCACAAACACATTCGCAAGATACCGGGCCTGCTTCTCGCTCGTCCCGTAACTGTTGAACTTCCAGACTTTCGTGGCACCCGGGATCAACCCGGTCACGCCTTTCTCTTCAAGAGCGCTGGAGAAGTAGAACCCCCGCTTCTTGTGGGTCTCCGCGATCTTGTCAAACGATCCGATCGTATCGACCCGGGTCATCGTGTGTTTCCGCGGGTACTCGGACAGGATCTTCGTGCCTTCGACCGAGAGGAGCGCTTCGGTCACGATCCTGTGGTTCGCGAGCTCGCGGTCGAAATGCTTCACCCGCTCCTTCACGTGCGGGAACGAGGCCATCATCCCGACAAGCGTCACGCCCATCAGCGTGCAGCCCATCATCTCCGGCTCCTTGATCCCGAACTTCCGCTTCGTGACATCGCCCGTGATCGCGGTTGTGCGGAAGACTTCAGCTGCCCGCTCCGATGTTGTAGCGAGGACGCCGGATGGTGCCGGTGATGCCATGCTCTTGTGGGCCGAGCCGACAACAAAGTCGACACCAAAATCTTTCCCATCGACCGGGAGGATCCCGACCGTATAGGCTCCGTTGTACAGGACCGGGATATCGTACTGGCGGGCGACTTTTGCGATCGCCTTGATATCGTGCATGTTCCCGTACTGGTAGTCCACGTGATCGATGAACGCGATGACCGGGGGCTTTCCGGAATCCCGGACAATCTCTTCGATCTTCTCCGCAGTCGCGTCCGGTGTAATGATCTTCTGCTCGTTCGCCGGAATCTCCCGGGCTACGCCACCCGCTTCTTCGACCGCGAGGAACTCGGTGTAGTGCGAGAGGGAGGTGAGGAGCACCGGGTCGTCCTTGTGCACGTACGTATGGGCGACCGCCTGGAACCCCCGCCGGGCGCCGGGCACCATCCGGGCCTCGTCCATGTTGAGCCACGTTGCGACTTCCTTGTGGAAGCTCGCAATCGGCGGCTTGGCGATGTAGTCGAGCCGGTTCGGCTTCCGGCAGTTGTCGCAGACCGAGTACCCGTCCCCGTACGCGATCACGGCCTTCATCGCATCTGCGGTGAGCCGGCCTCCGGCCTGGATCGGGTCGATGTTGATCGCGACCTCGTCAACCTGCCGGGCCTCGATACCGAGACCGCATCTCATTTCAGCATCTCCTGTTTCAGCGATGCGACCTGCCGTTCGAGATTCTCAAGCAGCCGCTGTGCATCCGCACGCTGCTTATCATCGAGCTCGTGGACCGGTGCGGTGTCCCGGAGGATCATCCGGATATCCGTCAGCGTATAGAGCGCCTGGAAAGTCATATCGACAGCCCGTTTTGACATCGTAACTCCGCTAGTACTATGGATCCGGTATAAAATAAGTTACCCGCTCACGGGATCTCACTGGAAGAAAATCCGGCACGATCACGGTCTCGCCGATTCATTCTTTTTATTGCGGCGACAATTCTATAGGGAATACCATGGGCGAACAGGAAAGCGAAGAAAAAGGATCCGGCGACCGGCCGTTCCTGATCGGAGCCCCGTTCTATCTCCCGGAGTTCGAGGAGTCGTACCGGTACATCATCGACGAATACGAGATCCCTCCCCGCGACATCGCCATCTTCATGCCCTGTGCCGTCCGGAAACCGTACTCAGCAAGTCCCAGCCACCAGCTCATCCGTATGATCATTTCGCAGGTCTTCGATCCCGAACAGTACCACATCGTGGTCTTCGGCTCGTGCGGTATCGTCCCGGCCGAACTCGAAGAGATGTACCCGTACGCCCACTACAAGTACATGCTGGGAAAGTGCAACGATGAAAAAGTGAAAGAAGATTTCCTCCGGATCGAGACCGATCGTGTTGCAGGATATCTTGAGAAAACCCGGAACGTGTATAAGTACCGGATCGCGTACTGCCTCGGACTTTTCCGCGAATCGCTCGTACGGGGATCGGAAAAGGCCGGGGTACCGATCGATCTTCTGCTTCCCACCCGGGACACGATCAACAGGATCATCGAAGAGGAGGAGTGCACGTTCCAGGAAGGGAGCCTTTCGATGGACGAGTACCTTGGCGAGTTCTGTGACGAACTCATCCGGTTCCGGAACGCTCACTATGGGAAGAAGTGATGAAATGATCGGGCCTGGAATTAAAAAACGGAGAAATCCTTTACGACTTTTTTTACTAAATTTTGAATAAAATTGTGAGGGTGACCCCCTCTCTCCCCCAGAGGGGGAGGCTACCCAAGGGGCGGACCCCTTGACCCCCCATGATAAAATATTTTCATTCGTCCCTTGCAAGACGGTTAAACTATTTGTATTGATATCAGGCTATGTTGGCAGACCATCTCTCTCTTCAACCTTCCTGCCCAGCGAGTACCCGACGAGGCGTCCGAGCGACCCCCGAAGGGGGTGGGATTGCTCGTAAGGATTCACGGATCACGTGTATGATTTTTTGTACGTTTTCTCTCTTCAAACCTGATTCAAAGGAGGTCAGATAATAAAAATCTCCCCGCAGCCTTTATCCCAGAAGCCGGCGAGTTTGTCAGCATGGCAAACAGCAGGCTTCGGTCACTCATCGGAAGCCCGGACCGGGTAGGCCTCGGAGGCGAGGGTATCCTTCGCACGGAAGGGAGAGTCACTCAGGCGCTCGCGATGCTCAAAGCCGCGTATGAAAGCGGGATCCGGTACTACGACTCTGCGCCCGCGTATGCCGGCAGCGAGGAATATTACGGCCACTACTGGGCGCAGAACCCGACCGGGAGGGACACGACCTTCCAGGCAAGTAAGTCTGCGCAACGCGACGCTGCCGGGGCGTTTGAAGATCTTGCGAGTACGCTCAGCCGCATGGGTCGTGACCATCTCGGCCTCTGGCAGATCCACGATGTGCGGACAAAGAGCGATATCGCGCAGATCGAGGACCCGGATGGTGCGCTGAAAGCATTTACTTCCGCACGGGAGACCGGGATGGTGAAAGGAATCGGCGTGACCGGCCACTACGATCCGGCAATACTTCTCTACGCGGTAACCGAATGGGATATCGATTCCGTTCTCCTGCCGGTCAACCCGGTCGAAGGGGCGATCGGGGGATTCAATGACAAGGTCATATCGGTTGCACGCGAGCGGGATATTGGGGTCATTGGCATGAAAACACTCGGCGCCGGCAATTTTATCTTCCCGGACGCCGGGCTGACACCGGAAAAACTCATACGGTACGCCCTTTCACAGGATGTCGACCTGGTTATTGTCGGCTGTTCGACACCAACCGAAGCAAAGACGCTTGCACGGCTCGGGAAAGAGCATACTCCCATGAGCGAAGGAGAGCAGGCAGAAATTATCGAAGCGGTCCGGCCGTATGCCGAACGTCTCGCGTTTTACCGGGGCGAGATCTGATCGGGCAGTCCTTATGAACTTCAATCGCGAATATATGCGAAATCATTCAGACCATTTGGGAATAATTCATGAACCAGATCTATCTTCTCGGCCACCAGAAGCCCGACACCGACAGCATCGCGAGCGTGATCGGGTACGCAGAGTTCAAAAACCGGTCGGAGCCGGGCAGGTACGTCCCGGCCCGGTGCGGGGAGCTGAACCCGGAGTCCCGGTTCATGCTCGAGCGCTTCGGCCTCGATGAACCGGTCTTTGTCCATTCGGTCGAGCCGCGGCTCTCGGACATTATCTACAAGCCGGTCTTCTCCCTCCCGCAGGAAGTCCCGGCCGTCGATGTCGCTACCCTCATGGCGAAGGAAGGGATACGCAATGTCGTCATCACCGACAGCGAGGGGAGACCGGTCGGGATGGTCGGCGAGCACGCACTTGCCGGTGCCTACATCCAGAAGATCCATCTCGCCGAGCTGGCCGTAACGCCGATTCCGGTCGAGACGCTCGCACGGATCCTGAACGCCCGCATTCTTGTCTCGGCACACCAGATCCTCGAAGGCAGGGTCTACATCGCCATCGATGCCCTGCACGTCACGCTCGGCCGGATGACCGCAAAGGACATCGCGGTTGTCGGCGACAACGAACCGGCCCAGCTCGCCCTTATCTCAGCCGGGATCGCGTGCCTTATCATCGCGGACGATGCCCCTGTCGGCGAACGGGTCTCCGCCGCCGCCAAACACCGGGGGGTCTCGGTACTCTCGACCGGGCTCGATGCATTCGGTGTAGGCCGGATGATCAACCTCTCCCTGCCGGCGCGCGAGGTCATGGACACCGAAGTCCCGGTCCTCACCTTCAGCGATACGCTTGTCCATGCCCGGCAGGTCGTCTCATCGACAAAATTCCGGGCTGCATGTGTAGTAACCGGTGACGGGACTCTTGCCGGCATCCTCACCCGGACCACCCTGCTCGATGACGTGAGAAGGTCCGTGATCCTTCTCGATCACAACGAAGCATCGCAAGCGGTCGACGGGATCGAAGATGCCGATATCGTTGAGATCATCGACCATCACCGGCTCGGGGCGATCAGCACGCTCAGGCCGATAAAATTCTTAAACGACCCCGTTGGCGCGACATCGACCATCATCGCGATGAAGTTCATGGAGTCCGGGCTGACGCCATCGAAGGCTGCGGCCGGTGCACTCCTCGCCGGGATCCTCTCCGATACACTTGCGCTCAGGAGTTCTACGACTACCCACCAGGATAAGAAAGCGGTGAACTGGCTTGCACCGATCGCAGGTGAAGATCCGGAACAGCTCGGCATTGCCCTGCTCGAACGCGGGATGGACCTCTCGTGTGCCGGACTCGATGTAATCCTGGCCCGGGACACAAAAGAGTTCAATCTCTCGGGCAGGAAAGTAATAATCTCGCAGGTGATGGTCCCGTCATTTTCCTGGAACCGGGAACGGAATGCCGCGATCGATAACGAGCTTGCCGGGATCAGGAAGGCGACGGGATCCGACATGGTCCTCGTCCTCTTCACCAGCGTACTCGACAACGCGAGCGACCTGTACGTGTCCGGAGATCCGGATCTGATCCGGAATCTCTTTGGGGAGGTAACGCCGGCCAGGCTCGAAGGGGTCATGTCCCGGAAGAAGGATTTCCTTCCCTGGCTCGGGGGTCGGCTGAGGGAGCAGGCGCGGGTGTGAAAAACAGGAACGGCCCGTTTCTTTTTTTTTAATCTCTAAAAATACCAACCCAAAAAATTATCGCGGGACCTTCCGGATCATCTGTAGTTCCATAACCGTGACCAGCCCATCGGTGATCAGCACCTCGACTTCCGGCAGGATGGCCATGATCTTTTCCCGGGTGTCCACGACATCGACGATGACCGGGAGGTCAAGCGAGAACTGGAAGACGTCAACGGTCCTGAGGACATTCTCGTGGCCGAACCCTCCCATGCCCCGGTACACGGTGCAGCCGGGCAGGCCCCGCTTCATGAAAAATTCCACGAGAAACCGGTAACCCGTCTGGTCATGGATCGTTGTCGATTCAGCAATATAGATTCGCATCAGTAATCCGTTCTCTAACATAATCCCCCGTTTCCTGTTATCATGAGATACCCGATCAACACGCCGGCAAGGCTTCCGCCCATACTCAGCAGGATGTTTACTCCCATGGTATAATAATCATGATTTTCCATCATCCGGAATGTCTCGTAGCTGAATGTCGAGAACGTGGTAACCCCCCCAAGACCGCCCACGCCGGCAAGGTAATAGATATCATCCGGGGCGTGCGAAAATGCAATGAGCGAGAAGAGGAAACTCCCGATCACATTGACGAGCAGGGTGCCGGTGGGGATCCCGAACCGGGGCTGCACTTTCGAAATCTCGAACCGGAGGACCGATCCCACCGCACCCCCGACCCCGACAAGAATAACCGGTTCCATCTATATCCCCCGCTGGTGCGAGATGAGGTGCCGGCCGGCAAGAATACCGGCAAGCCCCAGCAGCATGCTCGCGGCCAGGCTCGCGATTCCGAGGAACGGACCGGCTTCAAAACTCTGCACTACAAGCGCCGAGAATGTCGTGAAGGCCCCGATGACGCCGACCCCGAAAAACAACCGGGTATTCCTGCCAAAAGCGCCGATGTACACGGATTCGTACATGAACATCCCCATGAAGACGCAGCCGGTGAAGTTGACGACCAGCGTTCCCGGGAGTGAAGGGATCTGTTCGTCTATAAGATAGCGCATGACTGCACCAATGAACCCGCCGGCAATAATTACGAGATACGGAACAGAAAAGGACTTCATGTCTTGGAAGAATCACCGGATCCGGATCGCGGTACACAAATTTCGCATGGGAAGCCGGCACAGCGTGCCAACAATATCGGTTGCCGGTTTTTATAGGCTTTTTCACCGGAATTTCACCGATCTTCTCCGGATATTTTAATGGAAAATGATATTACCGGCTATGCGGTGGCCGGATCATCCCGGCAGGTGCCTCATCCGGATCGCAGGATCATACAGCGGTCTCGTGAAAAAATAAAATAATCCGGAACCACACGCGATTTTATCATGATCCGGCAAACCACTGTCAATCCCCCGGATCCGGACCCTTATTCCTGGCCCGGACCCATGGACATCGAAACAGGAAGAGATCTGCGAACTATCAGGGCCCTATTAGCACCGGTTTACCTTCCGACGGGAAGCACACCAAACGGAGGGATATACGGTCGAATCCGGAAGTTATAGCTGGTAATTCGTATGAATTCCGCCGGTTTTTCCGGGTCTGTGAAAAATTCGATCTGATGAAATCGGATGAATTGACACCTGTTTGGAAAAAGGGGGTCATTTCGAACATTTGGTTTTCCTGACAGGACCGACAGGACCGGGGAGGTTGCTCTCCGACGGAGATAGCGAAGGGCATGTTCCTGATTCCCGCCAATAGCAGGCGTGACTCATGGGAGTCTCCCTGCCCGGTGGGGCCCCGGACGCTGGCAGCCGGGCGACCCCAAAGAGGTGGGAATGCTTGCATTGCCGGGAGTTTTTCTTATAGCTCCGAAATAATTTTGTAATTCCTTCAGGATGCAAACCAACGATTAAAAAAAACATACGAACATTTTGAAATCACCAGCGGGAATTTTTTTACAAAAATAAAATTTGTTGTTATTTTTTTGGTGAGCGCAAAAAAAATTTCACTCAACGCCGCTTTTATCGCAGCGGGATGAGAAAATAATTCTCCGGAAAACGGAGCATAAAGAAGCTGGGGCCCACGGTCGTCCGAAACGCAATTCCAAATGCGAAGCTGATCCAGGTTATACGAGAAACGCAAAAATCCAGACCTGCCCGTATATCGTTTGCCGGACGAAAAATTAAGAGCGAGTACACTTATGAAAAATGCGTGGCGTATCCGGTCTGCCAGATTACTCCTCATCATTGTAGCTGCCGCAACAGTCTTTGCTTTGTACCAGGCCCTTGTTGCCTCCGGCTGGTCCGGTATCCCGTATCTCGTTGCGGGAATCACCGGCATCATCGCGTCTATCTTCCTGCTCCTCGAAAACCGGGGCGGGTCGCAGGAAAGACGGAAAAAACTCGTCGCAATTGCCTTTGTCTGGTGCCTGCCGGTTCTCTGCATCAGCATCTCCTGCACCCATCCTGCCATTCCCGACCGGATCTTCATGATCGCCATCTGGATCTTCCTGATGATCCTCGCAGTTGCCTATACGTTCAAGAAAATGGTCCTTGACGGATTGCCCGCAGTCCCTGCATAGTAAGAAAAAATCCGCTTGTACGATCTTTTCAGCGGAGGCAGGCACCAGGCTATAGCATTTTATTATGATTCGGCAAATACCGGTACAACAAAAACCACGGAGACTGTTTTCCATAGTGTTCCCGTTCGCTGTCCCGGATCCCGGCGGAAAAAATGCCCAGCGCATGATCATCGGCACCGTATCGTTTGCCTCGTTTATCGGCGCACTGGACATGAGCATCGTCAATATCTCGGTCCCCGCGATTATCCGGGAGTGGAACATCCCGATCGGCCTCGGGTCGCTAGTCATCATCTCCTATCTCCTCACCGTAACCTGCCTTGTCCTGATCATGGGGAAACTTGCCGACCGGCACGGTTTCCGTAACCTCCTGCTGACCGGGTTCTTCATCTTCGGTATCGGCTCAGCCTTGTGCGGGATCGCGCCGGATATCTGGTTCCTGATCGGCTCGAGGATCGTGCAGGCGGTCGGTGCCGCGATGCTTGCCGCGGTGGGCCCGGCAATTATCACCCGGTACCTCCCGGAATCCGTCCGGGGCAGATCCCTCGGGTACCTCATCGCTTTCTCGGCGCTCGGGTTTGCTGTCGGCCCCGGCCTCGGGGGTCTCTTCTCGGAATATTTCAGCTGGCGCTGGATCTTCACGCTGAACATTCCGGTTGTCATCGCCGCTATCTTCGTGGGGCGGTACTGCATCCCCGAGGATACGAAGCTCCCGGACAAAGAACATCCCGATTATGCCGGGGTGTCGCTCTTCATTGTATCTCTCGCCAGTATCCTTGGAGCGGCTTCCCTGTTCCAGGTACCGGGAACGCCCGACAGCGTTCTCATCCTCCTTTCCCTCATCGGTGCAGCAGCAGGAATTCTTTTTTTATTCCGGGAGAGAAAACGCAGCGATCCGCTCATCAGCAGGTCGCTCCTGAAAAACAGGTATTTCAACCGGGGCATTGTCGCGTGTTTCATCATCACGGCACTTTTCTCAGGCGTCACGTACCTCATGCCGCTTTACCTCGTCAACTCACGGCATCTCGACCAGTTCCTTGCCGGGCTGATCATGATGATCCCGGCCCTGATCTCGATCATTGCAGCCCCGGTCTCGGGAAGTCTCTCCGACCGGTTCGGAAGCCCGATCGTCTCCGCGGGCGCGATCGGTCTCTCGGCTATAGGGTTCCTGGTCTTTTTTACCTTCAACCCGACAACAGCAGTTATCGTGATCGTTGCGGGGATGATGATAACCCGGGTCTCCACCGCTTCGTTCTTCGGCCCGAACGGCAGGCTGATCATGGGGCAGTGCCCCCCGGAATCACTCGGGAACGGGTCCGGCGTGATGATGACGGTCCGGCATGCCGGCCTCGTTGTCGGGATCGCCCTTTTCCAGAGCGTCTTTGCCATCCGGATGTATCTTGAAGGGATCCCGCGTGACGGGACCCCGCTTGTCCCCCGGATAACACCGGCGCAATCCGTGCTCGGGTACCAGGCCGTGTACCTCACCGCATTCTGCCTCGCACTGGTCGTCATTGCGCTCGTCATCTTTACAAGGGACAGGCAGTACCCGGATTGAATTTTTCCGGTGCAGTGAAAAAAAGACGCTCATTTTTAACGGGTCAGGAAAATCTTTCACCGAAAATATCGGGCCCGATCATCCTGTCACCACGACCCGGGCCTTCTCATCGAATGGGTTTGTCCTCAGTGCAAGCGAGTAGAGGTACGGGTAATGGGTCCGGAGATATTCCATGTACTTCATCCATTCCGGCACGAGCCGGGAGTACACCCGGTCCATATCGCCGGACAGGTGGCTGATGTCGGCAGGGGGCAGCGACGCGGGATCGCCGCGGGCTTTGAGCTCCTCGGCCAGGTGGCTGACCGCGAGGAGGAGATCGGTGAACGACTCGTGCTCGAATACCATCGGGTTCTCGACAAGGCGGAGGAGAAAATCCTCCTGTGCAACGAGAAAATCCCGGAGGTTGGCCATGTCTACCTGGTTCATTGCAATACTGCACGACCGGGAGTCGAGGCACAAACGAACCTCTTCCGTTTTTTCGGCGGTAATACCGTTCTCTGCGAGAAGCAGGGACTTCAATGTGCCGACGCCGGGATCGGCCCGGGAAAGGGTAGCAAGGAGGGGCGTACCGATCCGGGAGAAGAAGATCCCGATCACCATGTTGAGCTTCTCCATCTTCCGCTGCCGTTCCCGGGACTCGATCATCTGGTCGATGATGAGCGTGACAACGAGAACTTCGATAGGAACGAACGCGAGGTCGCCGACAAGGTAGATAAGGATGTGCTGGGCGTCACGGAAGATAAAAAAATGGACCGTGTACAATGCAAGGGAGAGCGTGATAAGGGCGATCGCGGCGATCAGTTTCCACCGGTATTCTTCCTTCATAGGCACGTTATTGGCCTGGAGAAAGATAAGGAATCCGAAATGTCCGGCAAGGGGGAATTGTCCCGTGAAAAAATACCGGGCCTGCATTCAGGAACCATTGGACGGGCGGGGCGGGCAGGGTATGAACGCGAAAACGGGAAAGAAAATTTTCACATCCGGTAAACTATTCGGCCTGCGAAGTATATCCGGCCACAGGAAATATTTCTTTCCATAAAAATTCCCGAATAGTTATTCAGTTATCAATTCCTACACTTTTAAAGCTGCCAGGGATTCGTGATCCGGTTTGACGTACTCAGTCCTCTATGTCGATGACGAAAAACTGCTTCTGGATTTATGCAGGACATATCTCGAACTGAACGGCGATTTTACGGTTGAAACATCGAACTCTGCATCCGATGCCCTGGAAAAAATAAGGAAATTATCATTCGATGCCATTGTGTCCGATTACCAGATGCCGGGGATGGACGGCATCACGTTCTTAAAGGAAGTCCGGTCGCGGTTCGGAGATATGCCGTTCATTCTTTTCACCGGCAAGGGGCGCGAAGAGATCGTGATCGAAGCGATCGACAACGGTGCCGACTTCTATCTCCAGAAAGGCGGCGACCCCCGGTCGCAGTTTGCCGAACTCGCCCATAAGATCAGGAAAGCAGTCGAGCGCCGGAGAGCGGCGGAGCAGCTGAGGACAAATGAAACCCTGCTCCGGCAGTTCAAGATCTCGGTCGACTGGGCTGCAGACGAAGTCTTCTGGCTCGACTATGGGGCAAAGATCCTGTACGTGAACGATTCGGCCTGCAGGAATTCCGGATACTCGCGGGATGAACTGCTCGGCATGACGATATTTGACCTTGACCCGGATTTTAATCCGGAGACATGGGAGAGGTCCAAGGAAACCCTCAGGGAGAAAAAAACCAGTATTTTCACGACCCGGCACCGGCACAAGGACGGGACGATCGTAGATGTCGAAGTGATGTCCAACTACGTGGAGATGGACGGCAGGGAGTACAGCTTCGCATTCGCACGCAATATCACCGCACGGAAACAGGGCGAAGCGGCGCTGCGGGAGAGCGAAGAGCGGTACCGGCGGCTCATCGCACAATCATTCGACGCGGTTGTCATCCACCAGGAAGGCAGGATCGTTTTTGCAAACGATATCGCGGCAAGGATGGTAAAAGCTAAGAGCCCTGCGGAGATGATCGGAAAACCGATCATCGGTTTTGTCGATCCGGCTTTCTCCACAATCGTCCGCGAGCGCATTAAGGTTATGGCGGAAACCGGTAATGCAGTCTCCCTGATCGAGGAACGATTCCGCTGCGCCGACGGGAGCACGGTCGACGCTGAAGTAATCGCAACCGGTGCCCTGCTCGAAGGAAAACCTGCCGTCCAGGTCGTTGCCCGGGATATCTCCGACCGCAAGCGGACCGAAGAGGCCCTCCGGGCCGCAAACCGGCAGCTCAATCTCTTAAACAGCATCACCCGGCACGACATCAGGAACAAGGTCACGATAATGTCCGGGTACCTGGAGCTCGCAAAGCAGCTCCCGCACGATCCGAAGCTGAATTCCTATATCGCAAAACTGGAGACCAGTACGAGATCGATCGGCGAGCATATCGAGTTCACGAAGATTTACCAGGATCTTGGCTCAACGGAACCCCGGTGGCAGGATCTCGCGGCAGTACTCCCCCGCTCCCGCGTCCCACCCGAGATGACCCTGCAGGCACAGGTCGATGATATTTTGGTGTACGCGGATCCAATCCTGGAAAAGATTTTTTTTAATCTCCTTGACAATACCATCCGGCACGGGAAGCAGACAAAAACGATCCGTGTTTTTGCCCGTGAGGCCCCGGACGGGCTGACCATCGTATGGGAAGATGACGGGGGCGGTATCCCGGCAGGGGAGAAGGAGAAAATATTCGGACAGGGCTACGGGAAAAACACCGGCCTTGGCCTGTTCCTGACCCGGGAAATCCTGTCCATGACCGGGATAACCATTCGCGAAACCGGAGAACCGGGCGCAGGTGCACGGTTCGAGATGCAGGTCCCAAAAGGCGGGTACCGGTTTGGCCGCTAACCGGTGCAAGCTGAACAGCGGGAGATTAACGGGAATGCGATGATTATTTCCGGGTTTACCGGCATGGCCAGGGTTGACAAGTTCGCAGATTTTTCAACGTACCAGAATTCCACCGGCTTTTTCAAAATGCCGGGCGCCCAAGGTTCGATGCCGAATAACCGGAACTGCATTTCCCACGGAGTCCGGGACCGTTAATCTGAAAAATACCAATGTTTGATGACAATCCCGTGCAGCGCGATCAGGGCCGTCCTGCAGCATGGGTTTTTATCGATTCCGTATAACGACCGTCATGAGCCGGAAACTTTTTATCCCTGAAAAGTACGTTATACTATACAAAATATCAAGTGACATTTACATAGACCGGCGTGATGAACGGGGAATCAATCATGCATCACCGCGAAAAAAAGAGAGTGAAATTATGGGAGCCATGCAGAGCAGGGGAAACGGGAAGGCCTTCCATAAGGATCGCCTTGAGACCCTCACCGACGGCGTCTTTGCTATCTCAATGACGCTCCTGGTAACGGGCCTTGATATACCAAAGCTGAACGGGATCGTCACATCGGGAACCGTTGATTCCATCATCTTCAACCTCTTCCCGGATTTTATTCATTATTTCGTCGCCTTCGTATTGCTTGCAAGTTTCTGGTGGGCAAGCCACATGAGATCGCACTATCTCCAGACAACCGACAGGACGATGAGTTTTCTTAATATCACGACCCTGCTTTTCGTGGGGCTGATCCCGTTTTCCACCAACCTCGCCGGGGATTTTCCCCTCAATACCCATGCCGTGATCATTTTCGAGCTGAACCTTTTTGTCATCGGGCTCCTGTCCGTACTGCAATGGAATCATATTTTTAAGAATACTACGTTCATCGATCCTGCTGCCGATATCGAAATACTGTTCATGAGCCGGGAAGAGGCGTACATCTTCCCGGTATTGTCATCCCTTGCAATCCTCCTCGCGTTGATCTCCATACCGTGGGGGGTCTTTATCTACTTCATCGCCCCGGTATACTTTGTGCTGATGTGGCTGAAAGAAACCAAATCCCATACGATAAAGCAAAAAACCGGTTCCTGACACGTAAGGAAAAAGCAGGATGTAATTAAAAAATATTTTTCCCTGACAATCAATCATTTGAAAATCACCGGGATGAAAAAAGATTATTTCCCCGTCACTGCCGGGGATTTCCTGTTGTTATGACTTCCGGAAAAATGGGACCTGGGCTGAAGAAGCTCGCGCCTGGGTTTCCTCATTTTCTTTGGGGGGGTGAATCGGGACTTTTCCCGCGACACGTCCGATTTTTTACATCCAACACACGTTCATGCGTTCTGGACCGGGACAAAACTGCTCCCGTGGTTCAGGGCAACCGTCGGGGGAAGTTCGATCCCAAGAGCTTCCCTGAGGACTTCCTCGACGGTTTCCACCGGGACAAACGACAGTTCGCCCCGGACATCTTCGGGCACGTCCTGGAGATCGCGCTCGTTCTCCCTGGGCAGGATCACTTTGGTGATTCCCGCCCGGTGGGCAGCGAGTACTTTCTCCTTGATCCCGCCGACCGGCATGACCGCCCCGCTCAGGGTGATCTCGCCGGTCATAGCGAGATGCGGGTCCACGGTCTTCCCGGTGATCAGGGAGGCAAGCGACGTGAAGAGCGTCACGCCCGCAGAGGGCCCGTCCTTAGGGGTCGCACCCGAAGGTACGTGGATGTGGATATCGCTCGTCATGAAGTTGAACCCGTTTGCCGTACTGGCGAGCCGGGACCGTATGAGGGAGAGCGAGATCGTCGCGGATTCCTTCATCACGTCGCCGAGCTGGCCGGTCAGGGTGAGCTTGCCGGTCCCGGGCATGAAGGTGTCCTCGATGAAGAGGATCTCCCCGCCGACCGGGGTCCATGCGAGGCCCGTCACGACGCCGGGGACCGGTTCTTTCCGGGCCACTTCGTGCCGGACCGGCTCCTTCCCGAGGATCTCCTCGACATTTGCCGTTGTCACGACAAAGGGCAGCTCTGCTTTCCCGGAGACGATCTTCTCGGACACGTGCCGGGCGGTCTTCGCAAGCTGTTTCTTGAGCCAGCGGACGCCGGCTTCGCGGGTGTACTTGTCGATGATGACCCGGAGTGCCTCATCTTCGAACCTGAGTTTATCCGCATCGAGCCCGTGCTCTTTTAAGATCTCGCCAACAAGGTGTTCCTTTGCGATGGCGAACTTCTCGTTCTTCGTGTAGCCCGAGATCTCGATCAGCTCCATACGGTCGAGGAGGGGGGCCGGGATCGTTGCGAGGGAGTTGGCGGTCGCGATGAACAGGACATCGGACAGGTCGTACGGGACTTCGAGGTAGTGATCCGAGAACGTGCTGTTCTGTTCGGGGTCGAGGACCTCAAGCAGTGCGCTCGCCGGGTCGCCCGCGTACGAGACCGCCAGTTTGTCGATCTCGTCGAGGATGAAGACCGGGTTCTTCGTACCGGCTTTCTGGATGCCCTGGATGATCCTTCCGGGCAGTGCCCCGACGTAGGTCCTCCGGTGTCCCCGGATCTCGGCTTCGTCCCGGACGCCGCCGAGGCTGATCCTGACGTACTTCCGGCCGAGCGCCTCAGCGATGCTTTTGCCCAGGCTCGTCTTCCCGGTGCCGGGCGGGCCGGCAAAGAGGAGGATCGAACCCTGCTTCTCCGATTTGAGCTTCATGACCGCAAGGTGCTGGACGATCCGCTCCTTGACTTTTTCGAGGCCGTTGTGATGGCTTTCGAGCACCTTCCGGGCGGCTTCGATATCGATGCTCTTCTTCTCTTCGGTCTCCCACGGGAGATCGAGCAGGAGGTCGAGGTAGTTCCGGATCACGGAGCTTTCGTGGTTCTGGCTGCCACCCATCTCCAGTTTCCTCGCTTCGGCAAGGGCTTTCTTCCGGATCTCGTCCGGCATCTTCGCGTTCTCGATCTTCTGCCGGTACCCGTCATCTGCCGGGGTGCCTTCGCTCTCGTTTAACTCTTCCTGGATGACCTTGAGCTGCTCGCGGAGCATCGCTTCGCGGTTCGACTTGCTCACCCGGTCGGTGACTTTCTTTGCCATCTCGATCCGGATGTTGATGTTCTCCTTGGTCTTGATCAGGAGTTCGAGGAAGGTGATGTACCGCTGCCGGACCGAGACTATCTCGAGCAGCGCCTGCTTCTCGGCAAGGTTGACCGGCAGGAACGGCATGACAAATCCCATGATCTGGTCGATGGAACTCATCCGGTCGATCGGCCGGGTGAACTCTTCCGAACCCGTGAACCGGCTGCTGACTTCATGGATGGTCGCTTTTACGTCCGCGAGGATCCTGGCCTGCAGCTCGTCTTCGAGGTCTTCGAAGTCCGGGACCGGTTCGAATGACGCGTAGAAGCGCCCTCCTTTTTCGGTCAGCCCGACTGCCTTTACCCTCTCTACAACTTCTGCACAGACCAGGTACCCTTCATCGGCCGGTTTCACGTGCGAGATCCGGAACAGGTTCCCGGTTTTATACATCGATTCTGCGGTGAGATCCAGGGCCCGGGTGCCGCTCTTTACCGTCAGCCCGATTGCGTAGCCGGATTCCGCAGATTTCATCGCGTCAAGCAGGAGCTCTCCGGTCGCCCGGTCAACCTGGAATTTTGTCCGGCTGTCCGGGTAGACGACGATCTCAAAGAGCGGTATGACAATTTTTTCTAATGGAGCATCAGTTTGTGCTGTGTTCATGGTTATCTCGATAATTTTTAGTTTGAATGTATCCGGGTGCCCGGTAAAACTACCTGACCTTCTGCAGGATCCCGATCAGGAGATCCATCTCGTCTTCATCCAGTGAATCCATCATCCGTTCGATCACCCGGCGAAGGGCGAATTGTTCGGCCTGCGCAATCATCCTGCCTTTCTCTGTCAGGCGGATGTGCAGGACCCTTTTGTCTTCCGGGCAGGGTTCGCGGTACACGCACTCCATCCGTTCAAACTTGTTGATCATCTCGGTGATCGTGGGTTTGGAATTTCTCGTGATCCCGGCAAGACCGCTGAAGGTGATGTCGCCGTGTTCATTGATGGTTCGTAAGTAGGCGATCTGTTTTACCGTCATTTCCGATAATCCGCATTCGGAGAAGATACTGCAGGAACATTCGTTCTTGAGCCTGAGCAGGTTCTGGAACGCTTCGAACAGGTCCTTGTCCTTCTCCATCATGTGCCGATCTCTCGTTAGTTAGGTTTTACCTAATTATAAAGATGATGATAGCGGTAATGCCTGGCAAGGCCCGGGCAGAAACAAAGGAGGGGTGCTGCCGGGTCCTGGAGACGATATGCCCCATGATGGCGAATGGGGAAAAAAGTGCGGGATGCTCCTGTTCTTTAAAAAAAATGTCCGGTTTTCTCCGGAATCGCGTTCATGAATAATTCTCCGGCGGGAACAGGAATCAGGGAGACGCGATGATGAGGTAATGGTACGGCCCGGAGTCCGCCACGGACAGCACCCTGAACCCGGCAGCTTCCATCATCCGCCGGGCCTTTTCGATCGAAAACCGGATCGCAAGCGGGGGGCCGAAGTCCATCTGCACATCCTTCCAGTCGAGGTCGACGAGCCGCCCCGATGGCCTGAGCATGACTTTTGCGTTCCTGATGACCTGGCCTGCGTCTGCAAAATCATGGAGATCGATCCCGAAAAATACGATATCGGCGCATCCTTTGCAGGCAACTGCTTTTTCCGCCGGCTGTGCTTCCGCGACGATATTCGTGAAACCCTCACGGGATGCCTGTTCCCGCAGGCGGCCAATGGCATCCGGGTTGATGTCAACCGCATGCACGGTTCCCGCAGGGCCGACGATCCGGGCTGCGGGAAAGGTAAAGAATCCATCGCCGCATCCCATGTCGACGAAAACCATCCCGGCCTTCAGGCCGACCGATGACAGGATCTTCTCCGGGTCCTGCCGTGCCCGTCGTTCCTGGTCATCCGATCGGAATTGTTTTTTCATGCAGGGTACCTCAGGGTTTTGTTTGCTTTTAAAGAATGGGGGTTTCGCGGATTGTTATCGTTTCGCCAGTACCAAGGTGTCCTCTGGTTCAGGGCAGACATTTAACCGGGGGATACTTTTATTTTCCCGGAAGAATATCGTGCCAGGAGATCCGGCACTGAAAAGCCGGGACTGGAGTAAATTACCATGAGTAAAATCGCAGTTATCATCGCCGATATGTTCCAGGACGTGGAATACCAGAAACCAGCCGAGGCGTTCCAAAAAGCCGGGCACGAACTCGTGCACGTCGGGCTCAAAGCAGGTTCGCAGGTTAAGGGCGAACATGGCGCGGTCGTAAAGATTGAGAAGACTGTCCGCGACATATCGGCGGACGACTTCGACGCCCTCTTCATCCCGGGCGGCTACTCGCCGGACAAGCTCCGGGTCGATCCCGGTGCGGTCCGGTTTGCAAAGGAGTTTTTCACGAAGAACAAGCCGGTCTTTGCGATCTGCCATGCGGCCCAGCTTCTCATCACGGCGCAGGTACTGAAGGGCCGGCGGGTAACCGGCTGGATGTCGATCGTGCAGGACATCAAAAACGCCGGGGCCGAGTACGTAGATGCAGAAGTTGTCGTGGACAGGAATCTTGTATCGAGCAGGAAACCGGACGACATCCCTGCATTTGTCCGGGAGTCGCTCGCATTGCTTGCAAAGAAAAAATAAGATTTGCCGGTAAGAACCGGATCCGGACTGGAGACCGGAAATTCCTTTTTGATCAGAGTAAAAAAAAAAGCGTGAAGTTTTCGTTTTTGAGCTGAAGTCAGACCGGTCTTGCAAGACCGATCCAACCGCCCTTATTGCAGCATTATTTTTGCACTTGCATTCGGGGACACGATCGTATACCGCGTCTTGCACTGCCTGCAGCTCACGTCACGGGTCTCCCGGAAAAAGTCCCGGGGCATCCTGCAGGTGATCACATTTTCGGTTCTGCAGTCCGGGCAGGTAAACTGGATCATATTGTTGGATCCCCTGCCCCTTATCATGGGTCGTGGAACTTGTTTTGACATGGTATGAGGTTCTTGTTTTTCATCCGGCCGGGATAAAAACCCTGCCGGGGGTTATCAAATCAATACTGCACCAAAGATTTTGTCGCGCCGGGCGCGATGGAAAAGTTACCGGGCACATGCTTTTCTCATCAGCTATCCTGGCAAAACCATTTGTGATGGTTCCCAAATAGCTGTCCGAAGGGATAATATGATGTATTGACTTAGAATTTTCCCGTGGGGTACTTTTCCTACCGGCGTGATTATTACCGGGATGACCTCAGTAATCACGGGCTTTTTAAAAAAGTGTGGTATACATACCTTAAACATGTCAGCCATCATGAATAGTGCAGCACGTAGTTGGTTGAATGAGTGGTTTCCATAGAAAAGATGAAGCGGAAGACCCGAACGCAGTAAATGCGGACGGAACCCCGACGGTCCGGGTAAGACTCCCCAAGAAGTGGGCTAACGAACAATTCGCACTTGCAGACTCGATGCTCGGGGCAAATCATATCCGCGTCCAGTGCATCGACGGGGTAACCCGCATGGGCCGGATCAAGGGAAAGATGAAGAAACGCCAGTGGATCCGTGAAGGCGACACGGTCATTATCGTGCCGTGGAGCATCCAGGACGAGAAATGCGATATCATCTACCGGTATCTCAAACCGCAGACCGAGTGGCTGCGGAAGAACCGGTACATATAATCCGGATTTCTAAAACTTTTTTGTATTTTCACTGGCCGTTCCGGGATCGTATTCGCACGAGGGGACCTATATCAGAGAAGCGATTCCTGATATCGCGGGAACCGCTCCTGCCGTAAAGGCTGTCAGCCGCTATCCGGAAAAAAAGTAATTATTGACGCTGTTCTAGAAGCGTACGGATACGTTTCAGCTCGTCGAGGATCTGCTGGTCCATTGAGGTTCCGGGAAGGGCCGGGAGTTTGACGCCACCGGTTCCGTCATTATGCGTCGGTGAGCCCCGAACCATGGACCGGATCAGTTCCCTGAGCTCTTCTGCATGCTCGATTGCATCGATCCGGATCTCCGGGACAGCCTGCCCGGAGTAACCAGCTGTCTGGATCGCAAGGTTCGAGATCCCGAGCAGCCGCATGAACGGACCCTGCCGGACATCGAGATTGGTTATACGGTTGTAGGGAACGATCCCGGTCGTCCGGAACCAGACGCCGCGTTTCCAGCTGATCTCGTCTTCGCGAAGTTCGAACCATGTGCTCTCGTAGTAAAGGCCGACCCAGAACCAGAGGATTGCAAAGAGAAGGATCGCTCCCCCTACGATGACGATGTGGAACACGACAGGCATATCCCCGACCATCATCACTGGTACATACGTGAAGAGCAGTACGAAGAGGAGGATGATCGCGATGCCCCCGCGGTACCACGTTTTCATCGAAGGCGACGGCCGGAACGGGGTATTGAGTGGAAATACACCCTGCATGGATCAGCACCTCGGGGCCCGGGTTACCGGGCAGCCGGCAGCACGAAGCGTCTCTTCGATGGTCGCGAGCAACTCTTCGTCATTGAGCGCGTAATCGAGCAGCTCGAACCGGTTCACGAGCCGGATGGGCTTGAGGATTGCTACCGGTTTTTTCCCGGCGGTCTCACCGCAATAGTCGGCGGGCACAACCGTCATCGTCCCGTCTTCCCAGATCGCAACGTTCCCAAACCCCGCTGCATCCCAGAGTTTTTTAACAATATCCTGCGTTATCATATCGTTCTCCCCGTTATCAGGAATATAGTATTCTTAAGGTATATCCGTCCCATTAAAAAATGGCTACCCTGAAATCGATCCGAAAGAAACGTTTCGCACCGGGCACCCTCCAACCGGAATTCCAGGCATGACCTCTTAAGGAAAATGGGTTGATTGCAGGGAGAGGAGGCGACGAAAATCCATTGGGTGAACCGGCAGGTTGAAGTATTCCGGTTTCCGGTAGTAAATTACCACACCACCATACGTCGATTATTAAACACCCGTTTCCCTATCCGGAGTAAGGATTTGGAAAAATGCTGTTTTTCCGGAAAGAACATGTATCGCAACGGTATTGCAAACAGGGGAAAAATAACGTAGGCGGGTGAAAGCATGGACGTCATACTCGCTGTCGTGTGCCTCGGACTGCTCACGATCGCCCTGCTCATGGCCGGGGTTTATTTCAGGATCCCGAGCGTTGTCAGTTTCCTCGTTATCGGTATCCTCGCCGGGCCGTATGCCCTTTCGATCCTGACCGACCAGGCTACGATCGAAACAATCGGCGAAATCGGTGTCATCCTCCTTCTTTTTGCCATCGGCCTTGAATTTTCCCTGGACAAACTGTCCGGTGCCTGGCGCACGGTCGTCATCGGGGGATTTCTGCAGCTGACAACAACAATTGTTGCCGCTTCCGGGCTGATGTACTTCGCAAAAGGGCTCCAGTTCACCGAAGCGATCTTCTTTGGGTTTCTCGTCTCGCTCTCAAGTACCGCGATCGTCATGAAAGTCCTCCAGGAGCGGGGAGAGGTCGAGACCGTATCCGGGAGGACACTCCTTGGGATCCTCATATTCCAGGACCTCGCGATCATCCCGATGATCCTCATTACGCCATTCCTTGTCGGAACCGGAGGGACCACCACAAACTCTCTCCTGTTCCAGGCAGCAAAGGTCCTCGGTATTCTCGCGGTCCTGATCGTCTCTGCCCGCTGGATTGTGCCGTGGATCCTCCTTCGTGTCACCCGGCAGCGGAACCGGGAACTCTTTATCTTCACGGTTGCCGGGATCTGTTTTGCCGTCGCCTGGCTTACGAACGCCGCGGGCCTCTCCTACTCGCTCGGTGCATTCGCGGCAGGTCTTATAATCGGGGAATCGGAATTCTCGCTCGACGCGGTCAGCAACATCATCCCGTTCCGGGACGTCTTCTCTGCGATCTTCTTCATCTCTATCGGCATGCTGCTCGACCCAAGTGTCTTTGTCACGCGTTCTGACATAGTCTTCACGCTCGTTGCGATTATCCTCGGCGTCAAGGTGGTCACGGGATCGTTTGCAGCCACGGTGCTCGGGATGCCGGCCCGGGTCGCGATCTTTGTGGGTCTCGCCCTTGCACAGATCGGGGAGTTTTCTTTTGTCCTTGCCAATAACGCTCTCAACACGAACCTGATCGGGACCGGGCCCTACCAGACGTTCCTCGCAAGCGCCATCATTACGATGGCCCTGACACCGTTCACCATGAACGCGGCCCCGGTCCTGACCGGGCTCCTCCATCGCATTTTCCCGGACCGCATCCCCATTGAGAACCCGGAAGACAAGGCAGACAACAAATCCCCGGACGATCTCCGGGGCCATCTTATTATCATCGGGTACGGCATGACCGGCAGGAGCGTGGCCCGGGCCGCAGAGATCGCGGGCATCCCGTTTATTGCGATCGATCTCGACCCGGACGTCGTGCGGATGGAGCGGAAGGCAGGACCGGTAAATCACTTCATCTACGGGGATGCAACGCACGAAGAGATCCTCCTCCATGCAGGTATCGGGCAGGCCCGGGCGCTCGTCATTGCGATTCCGGAACACAACGTAGTCCCGGGGATCGTCCACCTGGCACGGGATCTCGCACCCGGCTGTTACATTATTGTCCGCACCCAGCACGTCACGGAAGTGCAGCACCTCCTGGACCTGGGTGCCGACGAAGTGATCCCTGAGGAGTTCGGGACATCCGTGCAGGCATTCTCAACGGTGCTTGGAAAATACGCCCTGCCGGAGCACGATGCCGCCCTGCTGGCGGACAAAATCCGCGCGAACGGGAACCGGATGTTTACCCGGAGTTCCCATTCTCCCGCACGCGCAGATGATATGCGGGAACCGGCCGGGGAGCTGAACATCCACAACCTGTGCATCACTGACCGTTCGTGGGCTGAAGGAAGGACCCTGCACGAACTGGATGCCGAAGGGACCCGGAACGTCCGGATCCTAGCAGTCCGTCGCGGGACTTCGATGATCACTACGCTTCAGCCGGATATGAAACTGGGGACGGGGGATTGCCTGGTCATTCATGCCACCGGGAAAAATTTGGAGAAGTTCCGGTCCCGGGTTGCCGGCCATTAATGATCGGTGATTGCAGAGGGATCGCGGATAAAAAAAATATTCAGAATCGGCGGATATCAGCAGATCCGGCAGTCCTGATGCTCATGAGAGTCCCCGCAACCCATACCACATACTATAAACGGGATACATTCCGGACTGCTGCCTCTTCGTTGTCGTAGACGGTGAAAAGACTCGCGAATCTCGATACGGTGAATATGTGATCGACAAAACGGGTGAGGGAGAAGACCCCGAAATGGACGTTTGCAGCTTTTGCCATCTTTGCGATGATGAGGAAGACCCGGAGGGCTGAACTCGAAATGTACTTCGTCCCGGTGCAATCGCAGAGCAGGGCCTTTGGCTGCCGGGCTACGAATTCCCGTAGCTCTTTTTCAAGTGCCATCGCTGCCACGTGGTCTATCATGGGCGGGAGGGTGACAATAGTAATCTCTCCCCGGGTCCGGACTTCACACAATGCCATGATATGCTCAAACCTGCTTCTGATATTCTTTTAGAGATCTTTGCTTAAAATGTGTATTGGATAATTTTTTCCTGCCGTATGTCCAGATGGGCTGGTTTTGGTAGTTTCCTATGCCTGCTGACGATTCACAGTGTTAAAGAACCCGGGCATCATAGTCTAAAAATATCGCTCTTGTCAGAGGGTAGAGAACGGCGATACGGAATTTTCCCTGATGAATTTTCCCGGACGTTTTCATCCGCAACACGCGGGCTTCCTCCTGATACAGCGGGAGGGAAATCCTATGCAACCGTACAAAGTAACCACTTGCATCCTCGCAGCCTGCATAATCCTTGCCGGATTTTTATTTCTTACAGGCTGTATGAAGGCAGCAGAGCCCGGGATCGTGAAGACCGACGCCGGGTATCTCTCCGGGACACAGGAGAATGGCACATGGGTCTACCGCGGCATCCCGTTTGCGGCCCCGCCGACCGGGGACCTCCGCTGGCGGCCGCCCGCACCGGTCAGACCGTGGGAGGGTGTAAAGGTGGCAAAAGTGTACGGTGACTCCTGCCCGCAGCCATCATCGCCCGATCCCTCATCGGGCGATATCCCGGCTGCGATGAGCGAGGACTGCCTGTACCTCAATGTCTGGACTCCGGCTGAGACCGCGGGCGGGAAACTGCCGGTCATCGTCTTCATTCACGGAGGAGCATTCGGGCAGGGGTCCGGCTCCCTCCCGCTGTACAGCGGGGCTGCCCTTGCGAAGAAAGGCGTCATCGTGGTCACCACCAATTACCGGCTCGGGGCTCTCGGGTTCCTCGCCCACCCGGAACTGGATAACGAGTCCCCGGCCGACATCTCCGGGAACTACGGGCTCCTCGACCAGCGGGCAGCCCTTGACTGGGTGCAGGAAAATATCGGGGGGTTCGGCGGCGATCCTTCCCGGGTCACGGTGTACGGGGAATCGGCGGGAGCGACCAGTATCCTGATCCACATGGTCAGCCCGGGAAGCAGGGGGCTTTACAGCCAGGCGATCGTCTCGAGCGCACCGATCTGGACGAACGGGACGACGTTGAGCATCGTCTCGACAAAAGCCGACGCCGAACGGTGGGGAACTGAGTATGCAAAGAGTCTCGGATACTCCGGTCCGGATGCTATCCGGCAGATGCGGAATCTCAGCGCGATGGAGCTTGTCAACGCCACGCCCTGGCCATCGTCATCGTTCCAGCTCACAAGCACGCTCCGTTTCAAACCCACTATCGATGGCGTGATAATCCCGGACGCTCCCGACACCCTGTTCCGGCTCGGCCGGGAGAACCCGGTTCCCCTCATCATCGGGACGAACAACGATGAAGGGACCCTGCTTGCCGCAAATGCGAGCATGACCGTTCCCGAATATGAAAAGTTCATCCGGAACCGGTTCGGAACAGGTGCCGATGCGGTCCTCGAAAAATACCCGGCCGGTTCGACCGGAGAGGTCCAGCTCCGGCTCGAGCGGATCATGACGGATTATGATTTTGCCCCGGCAGCAAAACTGGTCGCGGGATCGAACGCGGCGAGCCAGAGTACGTACCTGTACCGGTTCACCTATGCCCTGCCCGGGCAGCCGAACGGGGTATTCCATGGCAGCGAGCTCTTCTTCGTGTTCAGGCCGGCCGCGATGAAGCCGGACCCCGAGAGCCTTGCGGTCTCGGACACGATGATGGATCTCTGGACGCGGTTTGTAAAGACCGGCGATCCCAATGGCGGGATGAATGTGAGCTGGCCACGGTATACCATTACAGGGGACCAGTATCTCGATATCGGGGAGATGCCGGCCGTGAAGAGCGGTTATTGATTTTACTTTTTTTCTTTTATCCGCGATAAGACCGGGAAAATCCCGGGCTTCCCGTTGTCTGACGTCACGGAATAATTTCCTAAAAAAAATCCGGATGGCATAAGCCAGATCAGTGGAGGGGGAAAATAAAAAATTTTCCTTACCAAATGGGGAGTGTTTGCGTAGCAGATCAGTTTCAAAATTTTTTCCACAAAGATTCATCAAAAAAAATAAAAAAAATCCGGTTCGGTTTCATGAAAAAATTGGTATGAACCGGACCGGTTTTAGAAAACTCGTAACCGCTCTTTACAAAAGCACCCGAACCGGTAATTGCCGGCAGCATCCGGCGCTTAACCCGGGATTGCCGTGTATCCCCATCACCGCCGGTAGACACATTCTCCGCCGTGAATCCAGTCACATTCCAAGCCCTGTAAGTTAATCCGGGTCCGCATAATTTTTATCCGGCACATCGGTAAAAGTCCCCCAACCGCGTTCCAGGGGCATTTCTCAGCTTTGATAAGGCAAAACATCGATTTTGGGAAAATGATTGCTCCAAAGCCCGTTTATGACCTTCCGGAAAATCGTCCGATTGCCAAAATACGCCCAAATCAAAGACTTCGTGAATCCGGGCGTTTTGCGGGGATTTCTGGATCGAATCCGGCCACGCAGCGTGCCCGGATTGGGATCAGGTCCGATCGGGATCCCGGGATTCCAGCTGACGGGTATCAACGGAGGAGGTTTCTCCGACGTAAAAAAAATGCCTATTCTGCAATGGCTCTCAAACGGCTGCCAAGGCACTTTCCAGCCCGCCCGATTTTTACCGGACACCAGTCCCGTTTTTTGGCGGTCGATCGCTGCAACTCTGCCAGGACTCGTTTTTTCCGGGGACGGTCGTGGCAGGAATTCGCCAATCCGAAGCCGAAATGAGCGGCTCACAAAACTACGGTGCTGTTTTTCCGCGGAATACGGTATTTCGGATCAAAAAAATGATTAATCGGGGGCGAAAACGGGCTTTGTTGAGAGCATCTCCTGGCGTCTCCTTTCACAGAAGCTGAAGTTTCAGGTTAAAAAAAATTATCATCGATCCGTCGCGGGGGCGCCCCTTCGGGGGTGGCGGGGTTAATCGCAACCGGGGGTATGGGGGTCTCAACCCCCATCATCATTTCCTGACAGACTAACTACAGCCAAACGATTTACTGCGTGACCGGCTCCTTTGGCCCGGTATAAACCCCGGACCCGAGCCACCAGCTGTCATCCACCTTCTCCGAGTACCCCAGTTTCGATTCAACGGTCCGGTTGTGCGCAGGATTGATGTAATAGAACCGGTAGAACCCGCCGCCCCGGGCTGCAACGGCACTCATGTTCTGGAGGATAATGCCGATATTTCCCGCAGTCTCGTTGAGCCGGTTCACCCCTATCTTCTCCGGGTTGACCGGGTGGGCGAGCGTGGTCCCGTTGAAATCATAGGCATAGATATAGAGTTCGCCCCGGATAAACGAACCATTGGGGTTTGAAAATTCCGCGAGGGCTTTCTCCTTCCCGTTTGTTTTTGCATACGCGACGGCACTGTTGACAAAGGCGACAAGGGTCTCGTTCGAAGTGTACTGGACCGGCGCGGTGGTAACCGGCGCTGTGCCCGCAGGAGTCCCCGGGCCAGGCTGGCCCTGGATGCATCCTGCGCTCAGCAAAAGCAGGCAGCAGATGAGCAGGACAAGGAATGAAATTAAAATCTTTTTCACTCTTAATTATGGAATTTTCTTCCAGATAAACCCGGAATATTTTACACCATCCGGGCGCCAGGATCAAAATTCCGGATCCTCCGGACAGTACGGACCGGCAAAAATGTGCGGGCAAAAAAAGAACCAATCGTCCGGGTGACTTCGATCCGGTGCGGCCATATCCGTATCGGCAAAATTATCCAGACACCGGCAGAATAGAAAAGGGAACCGGCATGGAAGATGAGATAATCGAAGATGAACCCTGCGAGCAGTGCGGACTCTGCTGCCGGATCTTAGGTCCCGGCATAGCACCGACTGTCCCGAACGTGTATCTCTGGATCGAACAGGGCAGGACCGATATCCTCCGCTGGTTTATTGCGTTCATGGAGAAGGGCGAACCGGTCAAGTGTGTCGATCTCCGGCCCGAAGATCTCAGCGGCGTTGTCTCGTTCGAGTTCCGGAACCCCGATACCGGGGAGTATGTCACGGTCTGCCCATTCCTCCGCCGTGTCGCAAAGCAGCGGTACCTCTGCGGGATCCACCAGGTGAAACCCGATATGTGCTGCACCTACCAGCCGTGGGTCTGGGGAGAGACGTATTTTAACCGGTGCAAGAGCCTTGCGAAAAACCCGGAACACCGGTGGCCGCTCTGATACGGCAATCAATTCTCCTTTTACCAGGATCATATGTCGGGGAAGACCGGCCAGCGGATTTTACGACAAGAATTTTTTAAAAAGGAAAAACACTGCAGAAAATATCTGAAAAATTTTTGAAGGTTAAACAGGTTTTCGAAAATCCAATTGAAGTTGATCTACTTACGGCTTGATTTTGACAGGAGCTTCAGATCTGCTGCAAGGACATTGGATTTTGATCCAAAATATCCAAGGGTTTTATCGGGATTCTCGTTGACCATCGTTCTCAAAACAGTAGATTCGACGCATTGCTGGTGAAGATTGACGATCTTAACCGCCCGGGTCTGCCGGCTCTCATATGAGGAGACAATATCGCTTTGAGGGACCGGAGTATCCTTTGGAATCATACCGGAAATTTTGTCCCCAAGACTAACAACTCTGTAATAGCCATAATCCTCCCGGTCCAGGAGACGATTCGTATTGAGTTTGATATCTTTATGAGTTTTCAGCCATTCGTAAAACTCTGGATTCCGTTTCGGTCCCATGTGTACGCCTCCAAGACTGTCCAGCCCATGGCCGAAACCGAGAAGATCCCGTGCGGAAAGAATATCCTGGTCATTGATCGATTTCCCGAAACTCACATTGACGTAATGGAGGAAATTTGTCTCTTCGTACCCCCGTTTTTTTATCTCGACTTTCAAGGCATTGAGCGCAGTCGCATGTGTCGAGATCATTGTCCCGTCGAAATCAAGATAGAATGCATTGATCCCGTGATCGAGATAGAAATTGATGATCTTTCTCGTAAAGAGCGGAACCGTTGCCGGAACATACCCTATGATGGGTTTTTTGTTCCGCACCATGATCGCAGTGTAACAGGCTTCGAGGTAAGCCAGAAATGCATCAAGATTTTCGCTCGTTAATGTTCTTGCGATCTTCGGGATTGAGGGAATAGGAGTAATGTCGGAAAAAGAGTACGCCGTGTTGGCGAGGATCTCAATTTCATCCTTTGTCGGGTACCTGGGAGCAACCTCCTCGTTCTTGAACTGGAGGAGACAGAGGGTTGGTTTGAAGTTCGACTGAACGTGACTCTTGTTTGCTGCCTTATTTTTGGCCGCAGATGTAGCGGTATCTTCATTGAGGTTTTTCAAGGTGGTTTCAGTCAGCGAGAAATAAAGTTCATTGAGACTCACAAACGCCGACGGTATTTTTGTATCTTTGAAAAATATGTTAGTATTGAGGGCACGTGTCGGTGTTGTGACTTTCTTATTTCCGATAGAAAACTGGAGGGCCCGCAAGTCAGTATCTTCTGATACAGAATAACCATCAATCCGGATTTCCGTACTCATCCGATAAGCCCCACAAGGATGTCCTTGGTAATCCTGAAAGAAGATACTATAAATCTATTATATATATCGTGGCATTCAGCATCAGAAAGCTCTTTACGATCCTTCTGCCACAGGAGCAAGCCGACAGTTCCATGGATGCGGATCTGCAACTTGTCCTTAAGTGTCCGTGCCCTTTCATCGATGATGCAAATATACCGAGATTGTGCATGCTGTTTTTGCATGCCTAAACAAAGTACGCTGATCTCTCCGACATGGAGCCATGGGTACCGTTTTGATAACTTTTTGAAACAGGGGGCATCATTCACCGGTACAACGGAGAATTTTCCATACGCGATAAATTTCTGAAAGGTTTCCGGGTTTCTTTTGATCTCTTCGAACACGTGCTTCGTAGTCGTAAGTTGGTATCCCCGTTTTGTGCAGGTGTCCAGTGCCTTGGGAAACCTGATCTCACGGAAGATACAAATGATGGTGGAGGTATCGAATATCTTCATTTTATCCACGTACGCAATCAAGGAACTTCTCAACAGGGAGCCCAGCTAAAAATGCAGCCTTCTCCAGGCTGACTTTTTCTTTTTTATAAAGTGAGATTGCGGTGGGAATCCGTTTCCCGATTACCCCTCCGTACACGGTAGACTCCTTGGTGAATTCAGGGTGCGAGACATAGATGAACAAGAGAAGTTCGTCCTCCGACAAGTCGTTGAGGAATTTTTTAAAGTCCTCTATCGCCTCAATCTCGTCTTGAGAAAATGCATGTTTCACCCGGCCGAGTACAGCGACACCGTCATCAGTTATGCGGTATTTGTGACCTTCTTCCCTGACAAGTCCCAGCGATCGCAGATTTCCTATCTCGTTCTCGGCCGCCTCACTGTATGGGCCAAAGGTGTGCGGGATGAATTCAGCCTGCTCCTTGATCTTATCGATATAATCTGCGATAAGGAACATCTCCTTCTGGTACGCAACCTTTCCCTTGAGAGGATCATTATTGCCGGCATGCAGCAATTGCAATATTGCGAGGTCCAGCTCGGTGAGATCCTCGACAATTTCCTCGAATGAAAACTCCATCGCAGATTCCCTTTCCTATAATTATGTACAAGCAGTGATCTTCAATACTTCTGCGGATTATTTTATGGCTGGAGAGTATTAACAAGTGAGCGGGCGGGGGATGAAAGTGAGCGAAAAGATTGGTGATATAGTTACAATTTCAACCGTTTCCAGAATTATCTTGATGCGAGCTTAGAGATGCAACCATATATCCGGCCAGTTTCCCGATTATTGGAATGAGGATGAGAACATCATTCGAAGTAATGCTTACTTTTTCCCCGAGAATTGCCAGGTAATCTCCAGATCTCCGGACCGGCCGGATCAAAAAAAGTATTACACGATACTAAAATTAGAAAAAAAGAAATTATTTTAAGGCTATAAATTTACTAACAAGTGTCAGAAATTTAAAAAAAATCAGGTTACCGGGTTTCTGCCGGTACCGGCTGCATTTTTTTAAAACGGATATCCAGCACGCCGTTTCTCATGCTCGCTTTTGACCCGGACTTCATCACAGGATCCGGGAGCGGGATTACGTGAACGATGGAGAACGATCTCTGGTCACGCCGGGATTTCCCCGGATCATCCTCAGCCCGGTCCTCCACGCGATCGCATAGGATCTTCAGGGTTTTTTCGTTGATCAGCTCGACCGAGATCGTTGAATTTCCCGTTCCCGGGGTCATGTCCACGGTTACGGTCACTTCATCGTCATGCCCGGTAACTTCTGCGTCCAGGTTATGCAGGTACTGGCATACGATGCCGGGGTCTTCCTCCTCAGGCAACAGCGGATTATCGGCTGGTAGAGCAAGCTGGTACAGGTAGTCCATGGATGCTCTGAGTTCATCGAGTTCATCATAGATCGATCTGTGAAAACGTCGTACCATTTTCCCTGCCTCCTCTTTTTTGTTGCCCAGGTGCGAATCACCTGGATACCGAACGGTTGTCGGGCAGGCGAATATACGTTTCGGTAAAAAAGCAGGAAACCGGGAAACACCGGGAAAAACCCATTTCAGCGTGGTTTTTCGATTTTCGTTCAAGGTTCGGAAAAATACGGTAAAAAAAAGATTCCTGTGGGCCGGTCTACCGGGGACTCCCGCTTACGGCCCGTTGCTTTTTCTGGTAAACCTCAGAAGATGTTTGAAGGAGGAACCGGGACGGGCCCGACTGCCATGTACGACATCAGGAAATAAGCCGCAAGGAGAACGATGACAGCGAGCGGGATGATGATGGCAATTGCAACGGCGAGAACTGCTTTCCCGGGGCTTAACTCCTGGAGTTCCCGGACCCCGAGGATAGTCAGTACCAGCGACCAGAGCGCAAAGACAAGCCCGACAAGCGGTATCCACCCGAGGAGGAGGCGGGGGGTGTTCCCGTACAGGACTGCCCTGATGGTCTGCATGATCCCCTTGCGGCCCCCGAGAAGATACACCCACAGGTGAATCCATGCCGCAATGATCAGGGTGACGATAAAACCGCCGACCAGTACCATGAAAAATACCAGTACCGGCAGCGCAACCCCAAAGCTCATGCCGGCAAACATCCGCATCGCATGGACACCGGCAGCGGCAACAAGTGCCGAGAGGATTGCATTGATCAGGAGCAGCACGGTAAAGTACGTGAAGACAGCTCCCGGTTCATCGCCCGCGGACTGCCGGAATGTCTCAACCGGTGAAAGAAGAAATCCTTTCGCCTTGGTAACAAGAGTATCCATCATACAGATCAATGATTATCTCCAGGGAATATAAAAGAAGTCCGCCAGGAGATTTAGACCGGTTCCCGCCGGCGAAAGATGACCGGTCCTTGAGGATCCTCCCGCTGAAAAATCAAAGACTGCTTTTACTTAACCTTCACTACGGCTCATTCCGGAATAGCGCCCGGCATTTTTGGGATGGCAGGAAATACCGGGTTTTGCGGAAGATGGATGCTCTGCGGGCAACCCTCCGTACGTCATTATTGTTCCGGCCCCGACCGGAAGACGAGCGGGCACAGTTTTTACCTGCGGGTCATACTAAAAGCGGCAGCAGAGAAACAATGTCCCCGGCCTAATCCCGATCAGCCGGTTTTGCCGGAGGCGGACCTGCCGGAGAATCACCGCACCATGCATAAGCATATGAGGCCACGAAGCAATGTCACCCCAACACGGCATAGCACGAATTTTCCATCAGTCCCACCGGGCTGATAAAGTTCCTACGAACCGGGCACGGTACCCGGGGGGCAAACCCTCCGGCGATGACTGTACTATTCCAAAAAGCCTGCCCGGAATCCGGATTATCGGATTGGATCTTCGAACAGTGCACAGGAAACAGGGAGTGGAAACGGTTCTGCCGGAATATGAACACCAGATTTAAAAAAGGAATTACATGTCACAACAACTAGGCGGCCAGCAGATATTCATTCTGAGACAGGGAACAACGCGGAACCGCGGGCAGGAAGCCCAGAACAGCAACATTGCCGCTGCAAAGGCGGTGGCAAATGCAGTCCGGTCAACGCTCGGGCCAAAAGGGATGGACAAGATGATGGTCGACGGCATGGGCGATGTCACCATCACAAACGACGGGGCCACCATCCTCAAGGAGATGGACATCGAGCACCCGGCCGCAAAGATGATGGTTGAGATCGCAAAGGTCCAGGACGCTGAAGTCGGCGATGGCACGACCTCGGCAGTCATCATCGCAGGAGAACTCCTGAAAAACGCAGAGAGCCTGCTCAGCCAGAAGGTTCACCCGACCGTTATTGCCGAGGGATACACACTTGCGGCGATAAAGGCAAAGGAGATCCTCACCACCATTGCGATCACCGTGAAGCCGACCGACACCGCCATGCTGAAGAAGATCGCGGAGACAGCGATCAGCGGCAAGGGAGCTGAGGCGTACAAGGTCCTTCTCTGCGACATTGTCGTGCGGGCAGTCACGATGGTTGCGGAGCCCGACGGGACTGTTGACATCAAACATATCAACGTCCAGAAGAAAGTCGGCGGGAAAGTCGAGGATTCCTCCATCATCGAAGGCATGGTCATCGACAAGGAACGGGGTCACCCGGGCATGCCGAAGAACATTAAAAACGCAAAGATCCTTCTCCTCAACGCTGCGCTCGAGTACAAGAAGACCGAGGTCTCCGCGAAGATCAACATCTCCCGGCCGGACCAGGTGCAGGCATTCCTTGACGAGGACGAGCAGATGGTCCACGCGATGGCGGAAAAAGTCATCAAAAGCGGAGCGACGGTCGTCTTCTGCCAGAAGGGAATCGACGATGTTGCCCAGCACTACCTCGCAAAAGCCGGGATCTTTGCGGTCCGCCGGGTCAAGAAGAGCGACATCGAAAACATCGGCCTTGCCACCGGGGCACGGGTCGTCAACAGCATCGACGTCATAACAAAAGCAGATCTCGGTACGGCCGGCCTCGTGGAGGAGAAGAAGCTCTCCGGCAACGAGATGACCTTTGTCACGGGATGCAGGAACCCAAAAGCCGTCTCGATAATCATCCGGGGCGGATCCGATCTCGTGATCGATGAACTCGAACGGGGCATGCACGACGCACTCATGGTGGTTTCCGATGTCGTGAAGGACAAGAAGATTGTCGCGGGCGGCGGTGCTCCCGAGACCGAACTCTCGCTCCAGCTGCGCCGGTATGCATCGAGCACGGGAGGCCGTATCCAGCTCGCGATCGAGGCGTTCGCCTCGGCGCTCGAGATCATCCCGCGATCCATTGCCGAGAATGCCGGGCTCGATCCCATCGACATGATCGTTGCGATCCGGGCTGCCCACGAGAACGGGAACAAGACCTTCGGACTCGACGTCTATGCAGGAAAACCGGTCGATATGCTCAAGGCAGGCGTTGTCGAGCCCCTCCGGGTGAAGACACAGGCAATCGCAAGCGCTGCCGAGGCTGCGGTCATGATCCTTCGCATTGACGATGTCATCGCATCGTCAAAGGCGGCGGGCCCGGCCGGGGGTATGCCTCCGGGCGGGATGCCGGGGATGGATTAGGTATGCAGGCCGGGAAAACAGCTCTCCCATACAGTTGGAGATGCGTATGAGCGTGCTGATAAAGTTCATACAATCGGGATCGTTTCATGCCGGGGAGTTCAAATCCCTGGATCTCGAAAAAATTTCCGAACTCAAAATATCCCGGCTGCGGAACACGGCCGAACTGCTTGCCACGACCCCGGAAAACCCCCAGCCCCATACGCCCTATATCATTGCACGGCGGGAGCGGGAGTACGAGATCCAGGCGATCCTCAACGACATCCAGCGCCTGAAAAAAATGAACAGGGATTGCATCTATGAGATAACCGACACGGAAGCCCGTGTTGTAAAAACATAGGGTTTTTGGATCTAGCTCATCTCAATTGTAATTTCTGTTTGTAGTTTTTTTGTTCTATAGAGATCATTTTTGCTATGATTCAAAAAAATCTCAAAAATATGTGAGGGTGACCCCCTCTCTCCCCCAGAGGGAGAGGCATCCCAAGGGGTGCATCCCCTTGACCCTCCATTCCGAAATGTTTTTAGTTCCTTGCAAAAGCGAGGGCCCGATGAGGCGCCCGAGCGACCCCCGAAGGGGGTGGGAGTGCTCGCAAAATTAAAATTTATTTTTGGGATTTTCAATTCTAATAAAATTCTACCAAAGATTTTTACCATACGGTTTTTTGCATTTTTTTATAGTGACCCGTTTGTTATTTCCCCGGGCCCAAACCTTCACATCCCCCGAAAATCCACATACCACTACACGGGATGGTCCTCATCTTCCGGTGAGACCGGCTCCGGCATCCTGCCGGGTTCCGGAGGAAAGGATTCCATCAGGAAGCTGCACACGATGACCGGCGAAATGGATCTCAAGCTCGAATCGCTCTCGAAATATATCGTCACGAGCCCCTCGTGGGCAAAGTCCCTTGCCCTCATCCTCATTCTCTCAGCGTGCGTCGAGATTATGGCGATGCTCGGGAGCGACAAAAACCTCGCTCACCCTGCCCTTTTCCCGGTCGCTGCCTACCTCATCCCGGCACTTGCCGCCCTTGCCCTGACACCCTGGCTGGCCCGGAGGTTCCGCGGGAAACTTACGTACGAGTGGTCGGGGCTCACGGCCGCGATCGGGCTCGTCATCTCGCTCTTTGTTTCCCTCTCGCCCATCCTTTTCTTCAGCTTCACGTTCCCGGTCTTCCTTGCGATCTCGCTCGCGTTCGTCTTTGCGTTCCGGATGCTTCTTCTCGCCGCTGTCGTCGATTTCCATCTCCGGCGGGTCGTGGTCCCGGCAGTTCTCCACTCCGGTATTGCAGTCATCGGGGCGGCCCCGTTCCTCGGCCTGCAGTTCGTCCAGCTCTCCATCATCCTCCACATCAGTTTTGCCATCGGCGTCCTCGTCTTCATCATCGTGATCGAGCGCCCGATGAAAGCCAACTTCAAGGTCGGGCCGCTCGAACTGGCAAATGCATTCCTCGCCCACCTCTCCGAAGGGAGCCACAAGCTCGACGACTTCTTCCGGAGCATCGGCGAGAGCGTGGTCGTGCCCGAAGTCTCGCTCCTGATGCAGCGCGAAGGAAAGGATGAGATCTTCCTGACGGTCCCCAACGTCCATCCCGGCCCGCTTGGCGAGATCGGCGGCTCAAACCTCCCGAAGATCCTTCACGGGATGCTTGGCGAACGATCGATGGTCTTCCACGGTTCCGCCTCGCACGATTTCAACCCGGTCGATGAAGTTGAAGTTCGAAAAGTCGGCGATGCGGTCATCAGCTCCCGGCCGCATACCGGCACGAACGCCGGCTGCACAAAGTCCGCAAGGTTCCGGTCCGGTTCGGTCGATGTGCTCGCCCAGGCGTTTGGCGACACGATCTTCCTTGTCGCGACCCGGTCGCCGGTTGTCACCGAGGACCTCGAATTTTCTGTCGGCTTCTCGATCATGAAAGCGGGAGAGAAATATTTCCGCAACGTCGCGTTCATCGACGCCCACAACTGCATGGACGCGATGGAGGACGGGGTGCACCCGGCAACCGAGCTTGCGATGGAATATCTCGGCGCAGCAGAAGCCGCGTGTGCCGCGACCGCGAAAAAAGATCAGCTCCGGTTCTCTGCCGGCTACGCACACCGGACCCTCCCGTTCACAAGAGCGGAAGGGTTCGGCGATCTCGGGGTGCAGGTCCTCGTCGTTGATGCCGGCGGCCAGAAGACCGCGTATGTGCTCTTCGATGGCAACAACATGCAGACCGGTACCCGCGACGAGATCCGCAGGAGGCTTCTCGCCCTTGTCGATGAATGTGAAGTGACGACGACCGACACCCACGTCGTCAACACGGTCTCCGGCCGGAACCAGGTCGGGCTCAGGGTCCCGGTCGACACATTCTACCCGCTCGTGGAAGAAGCAGTCAAAGAAGCGATTGCGGACGCGGCCCCGACCTCAACAGCCGGTGAGACAGCATGGTGCCATGGGATCGTTGTCTTCGGATCGCAGCGGGTCTCGCAGATCGCATCGACCGTCAACGGGATGATGGGGTTCATCCTTCCCGTCGCGATCATCATCATCCTTGGCGCATTCCTGACGACTGCGATGGCGTACTTCCTGCTCGTGTACTAGAATTTTTTTTACCGTCGTTGCGGTTCACGGCAGAAAATATTCCGGAAAAAAACGGTTAAAAAAAAGGTTCAGCGTCAGCCTTCCCCTGAGGGGGAGGCAACCCAAGGGGAGCATCCCCCTGACCCCCTATCTGACACATTTTTGGATCAACCTCCCTGCCCAGCGAGGCCCCGTCGAGGCGGCCGGGCGACCCCAAAAAAGGGGGTGGGTCTGCTCGTAGTGTCAGATCTTTTTTTGGGAGGAACGCGTTTTTCTCTAAAAGGAGGATTTTTTAAAGAGCAATTTTCTAACTTAATCCTCAAGCCGGACAACGGAGAAAAGAAAGTCCAGAACCTTAAGCCGGCACCGGTGTGCCGGAAAAAATACTGAACACCGGAGCACTGTGCTCTGCTGCCATCGTATGCTCGAACCCGGCAAGGTTCTCATCGAGCTGCCCGAGCATCGCTTCTTTCTCCGGCTCCGGCTGGAAACTGTACACTATGCTGTTCCGGTCAATGGCGCGGATCTGCGCATAGGATACTTCCGGGTGCTGGATGGCGAGGAGAACGTACTGTTCGGTCAGGTCGGTCCGCTCGACGCCGGGGTCGTCCGTCCCCAGCACGACCGGCACGCCATGGCTGATGTATGCACCAACCGGGTGATCGGGGCCGGTGACGTGAAGGATCTGGTCGTTGCTCGTGAGCTGGATCTCGACAGGAATGTCCAGGTCTTTCATCTCTGCCATGATCTTCTCCGCATTGTCTTCGTGCATGATGTCGACGCCATGCCCGATCCGTGACGCGTGTGCCGTTTCGATCGCATCGGCTATGTGGAACCGGAGATCCTCAGGAGGTACGAGATCCAGGGTCTGTTCGCCGGCATGGAGCGCGATCTTCACGTTCGGGTACACCGAGTGGAGGTACCCGATCATCGCCATGTGGAGCTTGTAATCTGTCCGTGAATAATACGTGTCTTCCTCGCCGACAAAATTGACCCCGGCTATGAGCGGTGACTGGTTTGCGGTCTCGAACGCCTGGACGAGATCGGTGTACACGTCTTTCCTCGGCATGAGCCTCACCGCTTCGTACTGGTACCGGACCGTGACATTCTTCCCGGCAGGGCTCGCTAGCTCCCGCGACTGCGCATCGTACGCCGCAAGCCTCTCGGCATTCTGCCGGCACAGGTCGCGGAGCCCTGCATCGAGAAGGTTCTGTCGCGTCACAGCCATATCACCAGTCCAGTTCACCCGGGCCTCGATCTGCTGTACCTGGCCCGAGGTCCCCGGCACGTGCAGCATCGTCTCCACGTACATGACATTATCCTGTGCGTTCCGGTCCCGGAGATCGGCTATCATCTCGCCCATGTAATTCTTGGCCGGGCCGATCAAGCTGAAGGTCTTGAAAAACCAGACCCGGCCGGACCCGGTGTTTGCCGGGTAATCCCGCATGGACCAGTCGTCGACAAGATTCAGGTACAGGGTCGTGTTGTCGTACGCGGCAGAGACCGGGACAAGGCCCGGCACCGTGTTGTTGGCATAGAGCATGCCGGTCGCCGGGTCCACCCAGATCCCGTGCCGGGCAGCGATGTCGATCGTATCCTCGGGCCAGACCGCGCCGGTGAGGTGGTTATGCAGATCCCCGCCTTTTGGCATGGCGAGGAAAAAAGTATAAAGTTCGTTCTGGTCGTTCCGTATGGATTCAAAATGCGAAGAGACCGCAGCGATGTCGGGATTCGAAAAAGAACCGCCCGCCACCGGGCCATACGCAGCGCAGGGCACTGCTATCGCCGCGAGGGAGACAAACAGCACGAGGAGAAACAGCAGGGTACGATGCAATTTCATGGCAATCACGGATATGAAATACGTTATCGTCCGGGGATGTTATCAGTATTGACAAAACTCTTTCGATCCCGCAGAAAAGTTCGCGAATACCGGGAGACCGTCACCGGTACCGACCCCGCATGCAAAAAAATTCTGTTCACCTGAGGCGATGCGGACAGGGCGGTTCCGGGATTCGATCCGAATAATTTCATTCTGTTCCCGGGGTTGCGACCCCCAAAACCGGATCGGAAATGCCTATGAGCTTTTCTGGATCGCTGCCCTTGAATCGAAAAATGAGCAGCTGGATTCCATTTCAGCACCGAATTCATGGTATATCCGTGAACTGGAATTATCCCTCACCGTTCCGGTAATGCGGACCGGATGGCCGGAATCATCGCGCTCGATAACTATGCCGTTCAGCAATACCCATTTCCAGGACCGGTCGCGGCACCTGACCCTGAATTCAGCTTCAATGATTGGTGCGGTTCCTGAAAAGTGATCCCGGACCCTGGAACGGATCAACGGTAAATCTTCCGGGTGGATAAGATCAGAGCAGGTTTCCACAGACAACACCGGGTTGCCAAAATCGTGCCCCAGGATCCTGGACACCCAGCTGCTGATGTCATGGACCGTTTTATCCTTCAGGGAGAAATCCCAGATACCGATATCTCCCATTTTTACGGCAAGTTTCAGTCGCTCCTCGCTCTCGCGGAGTGCCAGCCCTGGTTTTATCTGCCGGTCATGCGATGCCTGATTTGCGGAAGTAATTCCCTCCGGATCTGTTTCAATGACCGCGACAGGGATTTTATCAGATCCCCGGACTGCATTGTGTCCGGGATAAAACTCCGGGGTATCGTTTTTTTTGCCATTCATTGCGTGCAGATCCGTGAGCATCTTTTCAAGCGGTAACCATATCGGCCGCGTTTACCCGGTTACCGTTTACCAGCATGATTATATATCATTCTCAAATGGGATAGTAAATATATTTTATCTTTAAATTTTGTTCATGGAATTATGAAAAACCGCGAAAAATGATCAGAAAATCTTTTGATATTCTTCCTGCCGGCACATGCTAAAAACGATTTTCGGGTTAATCGGCCCGCCCATTGATACGATTCAGAATTGGCCGGCCGGAATTAATACGAAAAGATTTATTTATTCAAATTCGTTATAAAATATTTATGAACGGGCATTTAAAATTCCCAGATAAGTATTCTTTATAATTTGCCCCGGATTAAAGAAAAAGTTCCCATAATGGTTTTTTATTCGGGTGATTGGTCTGGACAAAAAAAACAGGGCGGGGAGACATATTCCGGGGTATTTAATTCCCGGGTTGCTGTGCATCGTCCTCATATGCGCCGGAATCATCCCGACGAGTTCTGCAGTTTTCTCAACGAATGGTGCCCCTGGCGGGCCTTTCGTGCAAAATGCGGATCCGGGACCCCGTCAGCCATCCCTGGTAGTGACCAGCCGGGACCCGGGCGATAATGAGGATCTGGTTTTTTCCTTCGATCAGGGGGTCTCCCCGGATTTCCCCGCCGGTATCTGGGAAGTGAAATTAATTCCGGCAACAAGAATCGGCAGCCATGACATGACCGTAACGGATCTGCAGTCAAAAGATTCTGCCCCTGTGGGAAGAAAACCAGTAGCCGGCATGGAAAAAATTGAGCCTGTCGGTATCAGGCCCTCGGCGATTCAAAATGCCACGATTACCTTTGGCGTCTCCGGGAAATGGATAACATCGAACAATCTTACTCCGGATGAAATTGTTCTTATGCGGGACGTGAACGGGAACTGGTCCGAGCTGGAGACGAATTTTGTGGGCATGCAGGACAACACCGGTTTCTACCAGTCGGTGACACCGGGATTCTCCTGTTTTGCAATAACGGTCAGACAGATGACCGGACCGGCACCCGCTCCCGTACCGTCAATAACCATGACCCCGGAACCGAAACCTTCCGCACCGCCCGCTGCCATTACAAACCCTGCGGCGGCCATCCCTGCGCAAAATAAATCGGCCGGACAGACCCCGTTCACCCCCGTTCAGACAGCCAGGTTTTCTTCGACATCCCTGGAGCGGTCCCTTATATCGACTCCAAACCTTATTACATCGGTCCTGATTGGGATCGCGTATCTGGCACTGCTGGTTGCAGGTTTTATCATCGTCCGCCGATGGTGGATTGACCGGAAGAACCGGCATAACGAAAAGACCCGGTGATCCGGGAGAGGAACGGGTCCCGGCTTTTTTCAACCGGCCCGGGTGCTGCCGGCATACGGGACCCCGCAGGCAGGGATTGCCAAAAAAGCTCACGGGCGCAGGCCTGGCCGTTTGAGAGGAGTTCTCTCCGGCAAGGGATTTTTCAAATGGGATTTTCATCCAAATGTAAGATATGCCGCCGGAATCATAAAGATATTTTTATTAAGATGTTTTAGTTAATGAATATTATATGCCCGCAATAAAAGAGGAGGGAACACAATCTGCAAAGAGGGGGTTTTCGATCCCAATCCCGCTTTTCTATAAAATAACGATGAGCATGCTCTTTGTTGCCATGATCCCCATGATCCTGCTCGGGCTTCTCACGATGGGAGGGACATCGAGCATCATCGCGAGTATAGGGCTTGATAACAGCGTGTTCGTCATCACGCTTATTACGGGTTTTGTCGTTCTCCTGTTGAGTTTTTTTCTTGCAGGCAGCATCACGCGCCCGATCGTCCGGCTCGCAAATATTGCCACTGCCATGAGTACCGGGGAGTTGAAAACATATGAGATTGAGTTCATGAGCAATGACGAGATCGGGGAACTCCAGGGCGCCTTCAACAGAATGATCAAAACCTACAAAATTCTCGATACCCTGGCAAAAGAAAAAAATGAGTAGCAGGTGACGGGCACATGCAGATCTTGAAAAAATTCATCTCCTGCGTTTTTTCATCCCTGATTATTCGCAAAAGAAAACAATCCTGGAAACAGGAGTGACCAAAACAATGCTCAAGGAAACCCTTAACAAATTTCTCATCCTGAATGGCGTCCAGGCGGCGATGGTCATCCAGGAAAACGGGGAGATCATCGAGAGTATGAAATCAGGCATCCAGATCAGCGAAACCACTAAGGACGTGCTGTCTCTTTTCATGAAAGATTCGGATGAAATAGCGAAAAACCAGGCAAACGCCCCGCTGTCGATGGTTTTTGTAGAGTTTTCCGACAATTTTCTCATCCTCGGGCCGCTTATCGAAGAATTTTTCCTGCTCGTCATCGCAAGGAACACGGCGAATATCGGACAGATTACCTTCGAAATGAAAAAAAATAAGGAATCCATTATCTCCCTTTTATGATCGAACAGCTGCCCGAAGGGAAAAACATCGGGGAGATGAAGGCGTCCCCGGAATGGATCTATTCACATACGGGGAAGTTTGTCGGGGCGGTCAGGATCACCATCCAGGACAACACAGGGTTCATCCTGATTAAAAAAGGCAGGCCTCTTGCATATTATTTCAACCACGGGGGAATCGAATTACGGGGTCTCGCCGCCCTCGAATACATAAATTTCAACCCGCTGATAGAGTTCAGCCTCATCCAGTATTCTCCCGGGGAATTCGCAGCGGCACTCGCATGGTACACCCGGTCCGGACAGGTTGTGGATCCCGATGCCAAAACGGATACGCCGGCGTTCCAGGCAGAGGAGGTGGCAGGGACGGGGGCAGAGCCGGTGCCATTACCGGGACTCCGGCAGTCCGATCTCCTGCCCCATGAAGAAAGGAAAGAACCGGAACAGGTCCCTCCTCTTGGCGAAGAACCGGTAAGGGAACTTGTTTCCCGGTTGGAACGATCCGGTGAAGTGATTTCAGCCGCCTTATTGAATGAAAAAGGGAACAGGATCCTGTTCGGAAAAGATGAAATCGGCTCTGGCCTGAATATCGCGGAGGGCATGCTTGCTACCATCAGGAAGATTACCCCCTTCACGGAATTGGGATCTTTTGTGCACATGACCTTCCAGACCCCGGAAAGAAATATTGTAGTTGCACCCTTTCAAAAGTCCTGTCTTTTTTTCATGACCTCCCGAAAGATCAATATCGGCAGGATCAGGCGAATACTCCGCGAAATCCACGATATTGAGTGGATCGCGGGGTAAAAACATCTGCCGTAAAAATCTCTACCCGGGAAAAGAATCGGCGGTCCGGTGAAAATATCCACGGTACCGGTCTTTTTACAAAGGTACTGCGACTTTACGGCAAAGAGACAATATTCGATGTGCCATCGTATGATCTGCGGATACGATCGTTATTAAATCCGGGTAAGATGTCCCGACACCGTGCGGCAACGGGATATTAAAAAAACGATATGCGCAGGGTCGGTGAGAAAAAGCGGGGTTATGAGATGCTGATTTCGTTTCCACTCTCCGGGATCCTTATCATGAATACATTCTTTGCGGTGCTTTGCGGGATAGCCGGGCAACGGTAAAGAGAATTTGCCCCGGCGGGTTTGCCAGGGTTTTTTTATTTTTTTATTTTTGTTATTGTATCTCTGCGAGATCGCCTTCGGCCCACCGGATAGTACGGGTGGTATACGCGAGCGTTGCCCCGGTCGAAGAATCGATCAGCTCAAGCGAGATATGAACGACCGGCCGGGATTGTCCTTCTGACAGGACGCCGTAGCTCCAGTACACTTTCGGGTGGGTTACGACAACATCCGGTCCAAGGGTAAGGACCTGGTAGTCCGGAGAAGTCCATGAAAGAAAAGTTCCATAATCCGTTTTCCAATGATAGGAAACGTTATTCCCGCTCCCCCCTCCCCCGATATCCGGGGAGAGTCCCATTCCGGGGGAACTTGACCACGTGAGCGAGTAATGGGGATTATCTGAAACGATCGACACATTCACCGGTTCAGGGGACTGTGTAACTTCAGGTGGCGGGGCTTGTGCCTGCGTACATCCCGCTAGTACGAGAAAAATCCAGACAAAAATAAGTACAAACGCGATTTCATGCAGTTTCATCGGTGCTTTCTCTGTTTCATGAGTCTTTGCAGGGTTATTTTAAAAAGGTTTCCAAGCCGGTTGCACGGAACGATACCCGGGATCAATCGTACGGAATATGAATTGCAGACGACACAGGAATATATTCCTCTTTTTCAGAATACAAGGACTGCAGAGACATATTGTCACCGGTCATTCGAATCCGTTCGCCGGATCCCGTCTCTTGTCCCCGGCTTTTACTTAAAAAATCCGGGGATGTTGAAATCCTTAAAAATACCTGGCACCCCAATGCCTGCCACTTTTTTGTTCCCTCGCATCAGGAAACATTCTCCCATTGGATCGCGCTCCGGAGAAACCCGGGGAGGTAAGGCGGCGGGGGCACGTCCTCCAGATGCCGGATAACCGCGACAGGGCAGAGGATGCCGGATCATCCGGGGAAGGACCGGGTCTTAAGGACAGGATGCTTCATCCCGGAAATTCGAATCCGGTTGCTGACGAAGGAAGGGATGCTCGATTTACAGACTGTACTCCGGATGCACTATCTTCTGTAGTATTTTATACATTTCATTATCAATTTTGATCCATATTTTTCTTTTTTTATCACGATCAACTACAAAAATTACAATGGTATATTTTGATTCGGTTTCTGTAAAAATCGTATAAAATCGTACAATCAGGGATTAAACGAAAACAGAAATTTTTATATAAATGAAACGCAGATTAACAAATATCACGCTAAAAATATACCAGCACTCCGGAAAAAGTCATGGAATAATTCCTTGTCCATGAAACAATCCGGACCGATCAGCGAAACCGGATTTATGTGCGGTAATCAGGAGAATGAGACCGTATGCACAAGGTGGGAAAAGTACTCTTCGCAATTATCCTGTTCTTGTCTTTGTGTACCGGCATCGTTTCTGCTTCCGATACCGCGATGTTCCGGAACGACCCGCAACATTCCGGTAACTACACTTCAGTTATGGGGATAGCCATATCCGATCCCCGGGTGATCTGGACGTACCAGTCAAGCAATATTATTATCTCATCGCCAACTGTTGCCGATGGCATCGTCTACTTTGGCAGCCACGATGGTATCCTTTATGCAGTAAACACATCGACGGGTTCCTTAATCTGGAAGAACGTTGCAAACGGAAGCTCGGAATCTTCCCCGGCCGTAGTGAACGGGGTAGTGTATGTCGGTGGAAACAGCAACGTCTATGCCTATGATGCTCTCACCGGCACAAGGCTTTGGAAATTTACCACGGGCAGCACGGTCTATTCATCCCCCACGGTCGTGAACGGGGTAGTCTATGTCGGAAGCTATGACCAGAAAGTCTATGCAATCGATGCTGCATCCGGATCACCTCTGTGGAACTTCACGACAGGCAGCCAGGTCTACTCCTCACCTACCGTAGTCAACAATGTGGTATATTTTGGCAGTTACGACAGGGCAGTTTATGCCCTTAATGCAGCGACCGGATCAAAAGTCTGGAATACTACGGCACTTTATGGGGGGATGGTTACTGCCCCGGCAGTATGGAACGGCAGCGTGTACATAAATACCTTCTCGGGCGTCCTTTACGCTCTTAATGCGAGCGATGGCACAACGGTATGGGCGAGCAGTAATGGGTGTGATGCATGGTCATCGCCTCTCGTAGTGGACGGTGTCGTGTATATCGGTTCCTATGGAGCGGTCAAAGGGTACAATGCAATAACGGGAGGTGTTTTCCCGGTAAAAACATTTGCAACAGCCGATGGGGGGTACGTAGATTCTTCCCCGACCTTTGCAAACGGGATATTTTATTTCGGCAGCGGCGACCAGAATAACAACAACGATCAGAACATTTATGCGTACCGCCCTGACGGTTCAAAGATCTGGAGCGTTACCGCGGGTTCCCGGCTCAGGTCTGCGCCGTCTCTTGCAAAAGGTGTCCTTTACATCGGCAGCGATGACGGAAAACTCTACGCCATTTCCGACGCGAGCCTCGCGCCGATACCGGGATTCAGCGGTACCCCGGTAACCGGCAACGATCCTTTGACCGTGCAGTTTACCGACCAGACACAATCGCCGGGGATTCTGGCGTGGAACTGGTCGTTCGGAGACGGAATCTGGGTCAATACCACCAATCCCGGGTTAAAAAATCCGGTGCACACGTACGCAAATCTCGGAAATTATCCGGTAAGCCTGACGATCAGGAATGCAACGGGAACGAACACGACTTCTGTATCGAATTACATCAATGTCATACCGAGGCCCCTGGCCGGTTTCTCCGGCACACCGACCGCCGGTAACGATCCGCTTGTCGTACAGTTCACCGATTCCTCGCTCTCGCCCGGCATCACTGCATGGAACTGGTCGTTCGGCGATGGGACCTGGGCTAACATTACCGATGCCGGATCAAAAAACCCATCGCATACGTTCGCCAGTTTCGGCAGTTATCCGGTGAACCTGACCGTAACGAATTCTACGGGAACCAACACGACATCGTTGTCGAATTACATCAATGTCGTACCGAGACCGGTCGCCGGTTTCTCTGGCACACCGACTACCGGGAACGATCCGCTCGTCGTACAGTTCACCGATTCCTCGCTCTCGCCCGGCATCAC
>Ga0187810_10000021_pt1 | contig 74170 bp, 61 predicted proteins | sample NC_wetland_sal_i_9_FD_132963 | JGI IMG/M metagenome (GOLD analysis project Ga0187810, IMG submission 132963) | Wetland sediment microbial communities from Neuse River Estuary, North Carolina, USA - ASW_5 | ecosystem: Environmental > Aquatic > Freshwater > Wetlands > Sediment | place: USA: North...
ACCGCGAGCAGCGTTGGGGCATCAACGCTCACCGCTGCGAAAACCTACACCGACACGTCGAGCGCCACCACGCTGACCGCGGCGAACGCCTACACCAACACATCGAGCGCGGCCACACTGTCTACGGCCAAGACCTATGCGGATAATTCGAGTGCGGCGATTCTGAGCGCGGCTCAGACCTACGCCACTGGCATCGGTGCTTCCACGCTGAGTTCCGCCAACGCCTATACCGACAATTCGAGCGCGGCGACGCTTAGCGTCGCACGGACTTATGCCGATGGCGTCGGAAGCTCGACCCTCGTCTCGGCGAACAACTTTGCCACCAATGTCGGCGCCAGCACGCTCACTGCCGCGAACCATTATGCCGATACGATCGGCGCCTCGACACTGACCTCGGCCAAGACCTACACCGACAATGCGAGCGCGGCGACGCTTAGCGCCGCGCACACTTACGCCGACGGCATCGGCGCCACGACGCTCATCTCGGCGAACAACTTCGCCACCAATTATGCGAACACCGTGGGCAGTGCGACGCTGGCATCCGCGAACAAGTATGCCGACGTTTCCAGTGCAACGACCTTGTCCGCCGCCCAAACCTATGCAGACGGCATCGGTGCTACCACACTCGCTTCCGCCAATGCCTACACAGACACGGCCTTGGCCACCGCCAAGAACTACACCGACAGCGTCGGCGCCACCACGTTAGCGGCGGCCAAGGGTTACGCCTACACTTCGAGCGCGGCGACGCTCACCAGCGCCAAAAGCTATGCGGACACGGTAGGGGCCGCGACTCTCTCATCAGCGAACAGCTTTGCGACCAATTACGCCGACAGCATTGGTGCTACGACACTTGCCTCTGCCAATGCCTATACCGACACGGCTCTGACTACCGCCAAGGGCTACACCGACAGCGTCGGCGCCGTCACGTTGGCGGCGGCCAAGGGTTATGCCGACACTTCGAGCGCGGCGGCGCTCACGGCCGCCAAAACCTATGCCGATGGCGTCGGCAGCTCGACGCTGACATCTGCCAATACCTTCGCCACCAATTATGCGAATAGCATCGGCGCCACGACGCTGGGTTCAGCGAACACCTACACTGACAATTCCAGCGCCGCGACTCTATCCGCTGCCCAGACCTACTCTGACGGCGTGGGTGCAACGACGCTCTCGTCCGCAAATGCCTACACGGATGCGGCCCTGATCACGGCCAAGGGCTATACCGACGGTGTCGGTGCCACCACGCTCACTGCCGCTAAGAGCTACACGGACACGTCGAGCGCGGCGACCCTCAACTTGGCGCAAATTTATGCTAACGGCGTCGGGGCCTCGACTCTCACCTCGGCCAATGCCTACACCGACACCGCAACTGCGGCGACCCTCACTGATGCCAAGACCTATGCCGACAATATCGGTGCAACGACGCTCACCAGCGCCAAAAGCTATGCGGACACGGTAGGGGCCGCAACTCTCTCATCGGCGAACAGCTTTGCGACCAACTACGCCGACGGCATTGGTACTGCGACACTTTCCTCCGCCAATACCTACACTGACACCGCCACGGCCGCAACGCTCGCAAGTGCCAACAATTACGCGGACAATGTCGGGGCGGCCACGTTGACAGCCGCGAGGAGCTACACCGACACCGCAACCTCCGCGACCCTCACTGATGCCAAGACTTATGCCGACAATGTTGGCGCAACGACGCTCACATCGGCCAAAGGCTATGCCGACGGCGTCGGCGTCATGACACTCGCTTCCGCCAACAACTTTGCGACCAGCTATGCTGATAGCATCGGGGCTTCCACGCTTGCGTCGGCCAATCACTATACGGACGCGTCGAGCGCAGCCACGTTGATCTCCGCCAACCACTATGCGGATGGCGTCGGCGCGGCGACCTTGGCATCGGCAAACAGCTATACCGACTCATCGAGCGCTGCCACGCTCGTTTTGGCCAAGTCCTATGCAGACGGCGTGGGGCTGGCGACGTTGAATAGCGCCAACAGCTATACCGACGCGATGGGCACATCAGTGCTGACCGCCGCCAACGGCTACACCGACACCCGGACACAGTTCTTCGCGGCCAATTCTGGTTTGGCGCCAGCCCAGGCGATCGGCCTTGAAACCCTGGCCCTGGGCGGAGGCTCGTCATCCTCGAGCAACGGCGCTGTGGCCATCGGCTCCAATGCCCAAGCCACGGCAGACGACGCCTTCGCCGGAGGATATGGCGCTACCGTACTCGCGACGGGTGGCGTCGCGCTCGGCCAGAACGCGAGTGTGAGCCAGGCAAACTCCGTGGCGATCGGCGGCAACGCCGTTGCAGCCCGCGGCGCTCAGACTGGCTATACCGATCCCTTCTCCGGCATTACGACCAGTTCGGCTGGCGAAGTATCTGTCGGAAGCTTCGGCGCGGAACGCCAGATCACTAATGTCGCGGCCGGCTCCGCCCTGACCGATGCAGCCAATGTCGGCCAAGTCGAGAGTGCCGAGCTGACAGCGGTGACCCTCTCTGAAACCTACACCAACAATACGGCCGGTTCGATCATCTCGATGCTGAACAGTTACGGCTACAACACGTCGCCGTCCAACGGCACGGGCTCAGTCGCAGTCGGCACAGGCGCCAGCGCGCCCGGCAAGAACTCCACCGCCATCGGTGCGGGAAGTTCGGCCACGGCCGACAACTCGGTGGCACTCGGTGCCGGCTCAACAGCCACACGCGGCGCGCAGACGAATTACAAAGACCCCATTTCCGGCAAATCCGCGAGTTCGGTCGGTGAAGTCTCGGTCGGCAGTCCCGGCGCGGAACGGCAGATCACCAACGTGGCGCCGGGCACCGCGCCTACTGACGCCGCCAATGTCGCTCAGGTGCAGGCTGCGATCGGCCAAGCCGACGCCTACACCGACACGATGTTCAACAAGGCATCCCGCCAGACCTGGAGCGTGGCCGCAACTGCGGCAGCGCTTGCCAATCTCCCGCAGGCGCCCGAACCAGGCAAATCCATGATCGGCCTATCCTTCGGCACCTCACATGGTGAGATGGGTGTTGCCGCGGGCGCCTCCTACTACATGCCGGACCGCAGCGTCATCCTCAAAGCCTCGGCGAGCTATAGTGGCGAGGCCGGCATGACCGGCGGTATGGGCGTGGGGTTTGTGCTGAATTAGACGTTGCCGCACATCGGCCCTAGTCACTTCCGGCCCAGGGTCGTGTGGGCAAACGTTTCCTTCAAAGCCGTGCTCGAAGAGGCGCTACAGCGGCTCTGCGGACCACCGGATATAGCTCTCTCCTAAATCCTTGGGGGCTTGCCCGTCTTAATTAAGCCGACCCGTTAGAGCGCTTCCCGAAAAGTGTGAAGCGGTTTTCGGATAAGAAGCGCGAAAAAACGAAAAACTAGAGCATTTCATCGATTCTATGAAACGATGAAATGCTCTAGCAAAGAGAAAGGCGGGCAAGCCACTCTAGTCACTCAAGCTACGAAAGCTCACACCTGGGCATCTGTCCGATTTGCACGCCATCGTGTCCGATGCCTCGCCTTCGCGTCGATTGCGCTTGACCGCCTTTCTGCTGCGTTATTGATCTTGCATCGCCATGAACGCGACCAAGATCCTCTGGGGCCAACTCCTCGCCGTATGCGGGACCGTTCTGCTGTTCGTGTGGGCGGCGACCGAATGGACCGCCTGGAAGCTCGCCTTTCAGCCGGAATTGGGCCAACCCTGGTTCAACCTCCACAGCTGGCCGGTCTATCGGCCACAAGACTTTTTCTGGTGGTGGTTCGGCTACGACGCCTATGCCCATGAGATTTTCGTGGCTGGCGGCTACATCGCAGCGACCGGCGGCATCGCGGCGTTCCTCATCGCGGTTGCCATGTCGGTGTGGCGCGCCCGAGAAACCAAGAAGGTGACCACCTATGGCTCGGCGCGCTGGGCCGACACTTCCGAGATCCGCCATGCCGGCCTTCTCGGCGATGACGGCGTCATGCTCGGCCGCTGGCATGGACATTATCTGCGCCATGACGGCCCGGAGCATGTGCTGTGTTTCGCGCCCACGAGATCGGGCAAGGGCGTCGGCCTGGTGGTGCCGACCCTGCTGACCTGGTTGGGCTCGGCTATCGTCCACGACATCAAGGGGGAGAACTGGGCCCTCACCGCGGGCTGGCGCGCCAAGTTCGGTCGCGTGTTACTGTTCGATCCCACCAATATTCTGAGCGCCGCCTACAATCCCTTGCTCGAAGTACGCCGCGGCATCAGGGAAGTGCGCGACGTGCAAAACATCGCCGATGTGCTGGTCGATCCGGAAGGCGCGCTGGAGCGGCGCAACCATTGGGAGAAGACGAGCCACGCGCTGTTGGTCGGCGCGATCCTGCATGTCCTTTACGCCGAGCCGGATAAGACGCTCTCCGGCGTCGCCAATTTCCTCTCCGATCCCAGGCGCCCCATCGAATCCACATTGAGAGCGATGATGACGACGCCGCATCTGGGTAAGAAGGGCGTTCATCCTGTCGTTACTAGCGCGGCGCGCGAGCTGCTCAACAAAAGCGACAACGAACGTTCCGGCGTCCTGTCCACTGCAATGTCATTCCTCGGCCTCTACCGTGATCCAGTGGTGGCGGAAGTCACCAGCCACTGCGCCTGGCGCATCAAGGACCTGATCGAAAGCGAGTATCCCACGACGCTTTACCTCGTGGTGCCACCCTCCGACATCAGCCGCACCAAGCCGCTCATCCGCCTCATCCTCAACCAGATCGGCCGCCGCCTCACCGAAGAATTGGACTCGAAGACGCGCAAGCATCGCCTGCTATTTATGCTCGACGAGTTTCCGGCGCTGGGGCGCCTCGATTTCTTCGAGAGTGCGCTGGCCTTCATGGCCAGCTATGGCATCAAAGCCTTCCTCATCGCGCAGTCCCTCAATCAGATCGAGAAAGCCTACGGCCAGAACAATTCCATCCTCGACAATTGCCATGTACGGGTGAGCTTCGCCACCAATGACGAGCGCACCGCCAAGCGCGTGTCCGATGCGCTGGGCACGGCAACCGAATTACGCGCCATGAAGAACTATGCCGGCAGCCGCCTCAGTCCGTGGCTGGGGCACCTGATGGTATCGCGCCAGGAGACCTCCCGGCCGCTTCTGACGCCTGGTGAAGTGATGCAGCTTCCACCGGCCGACGAACTTGTGCTGGTGTCCGGCGCGCCGCCGATCCGTGCCAGGAAAGCCCGCTATTACGAGGACAAGCAGTTTCGAACACGGCTCCTGCCACCTCCCAAAATTGCACCAACCGGAGGAGAGGATAAGCCGTCCGAACAAATGCACCCGCCAGGAAAGGAATGGAACGATACGATCACACCGCTCGCGAGACCACCCGGCCACACTGCGGCAACGACATTGGAAACAGAGCCATCCGGCGGGGCACAAGAAACCGACGATCCTGCCAATGGTGGTCCGCGACGTGAACCGGAGCTTCCTGAGCATGAAGAGATCGCGCCAGCACCGAGACCGGCGGTTGAGGAGTTCGATCCGCCGGACGAGAAGGCGAACGACACCCTGCGCCGGGGTAATCTGCAGCGCCGCTTCACCGACATCGCGCGCCGTGCCTCTCTTGATCCAGACGACGATATGGGCCTGTCGTGACCAAGCGCAGCAAACAGACCTACCGCCTGCCGCCCGAACTTGTCCGAGAAGCGAGCGATTTTGCGGCGCGGCGACGCATCCCGCTCGGCACCGTCGTCGAAATGGCACTTACCCTCTATCTGTCGCCTGACAGTGCCGACAGGCTGGAGACCGCCCTCGGCCGGCGGCTCGACCGACTGAATCGACAAATGGAACGACTGGAACGTCATAGTGCCATCGCCAATGAGGCACTGGCGCTCTTTGTCCGGTTCTGGCTCACGCACACCCCACCGCTGCCAGACACTGCACAGACCGCCGCCCAGGCCAAGGGCCGAGAACGCTATGAAGGCTTCATTGAGGCCCTGGGCCGCCGGCTCGCCCGCGGCCGCACCCTCGCAGATGAACTGACACAGGAAATCGCCGACAAGGGACATTGATCGTGGAGCCCGACCGCCATCTTGACGGTAAGGCACTTTTGCCTTACATTGTCATAGACGATGGAAGGCACACATGGGCACGCTTACGGTCACGGCAAAGGGACAAGTCACGCTTCGCAAGGATCTCTTGCAGCATCTCGGCGTCCACCCAGGCGAGAAAATCGCCATCGAGAAGCTTCCAGACGGCCGGATCGAGGTAAAGGCCCTCCGGCCGGCCGGCGAAATTTCGAAGGTGTTTGGTTCCCTGAAACGGAAGAACGGATCGCGGCTGTCGATCGAAGAGATCGGCAAAATCACCGCTAGAGGCTGGGCCGGTAAGCAATGAAACTTACGGCGGACACCAACATCCTGGTCCGGGCGATCATGGAAGACGACACCCGCCAAGCCAAAGCCGCACAAGCGGCTTTGGCGGAGGCTGATGTGGTGGCACTGGCACTGCCGTCATTGTGTGAACTTGTCTGGGTGTTGTCGCAGGGATACGGAATCTCGAGCGCCGAGATCGCCAACACACTGCGCGGCCTCATCAACGCCGCCAATGTCGTCGTCAATCGCGCGGCAGCAGAAGCGGGCCTCGCCCTTCTCGAGGCGGGAGGCGACTTTGCCGATGGCGTCATCTCGCACGAAGGCCATTGGTTGGGTGGCGAGACATTCGTCTCGTTCGACAAAAAGGCGGTTAAGCTCCTGGAAGCGCAAAGCAAGCCAGCCCACCTGCTATCGTAGCTTCTGCACTCAGGATCGTGTTCGTCCGCGGTTGGGTATTTCCTGACTGATTGCCGGTTTCGAGGGGCAAAGAAGCGGCCTCGATCAAATCTACCGAAATGACCTACGACAAGAACAAATAGCCGACCTCTCCCCGCGTCGCTCAGGTCTCCCGCAAGACCTCACACGCAACCATCCATCGACCTCCTGAACCAGCCGGAGAGGGTTGTTCCCCTGGCAATGAGCGTCAGCGCCTGTTTCCGCGCCGAGGGTCACGAAGCTCTTTTTGGCGGATGGAATTGAGGCATGCCATTCCTCCGTCTGCTTCTTCCAGACTCCTCCTTCCTGCGCGCCGAGCGTGGTGCAGTAATACTTGCTTACGTCGGTAGAAGCCCCACCATGCGATAGCTATCGATCAATGCGTCGTAGAGTGAGATATCCGAGCGACTCCTCGCCATGAGTTGTGCGCCGGTAACGGCGGCGAAGATGGCGCGGGCCCTCTGTTCGCTTTTCCCGGCACTGACCACGGCCGCAGCGGATAGGAGCCTACTCAGCCACGCCACGTTGACATCGGCAAAGGTCTGGACCTCCCGCTTCACCGCTTTCGGCAGGTCATCATATTCGGCAGCCATGAAGCTGCACAGACACATGCGATTCCCCGTCGCGAGCGCCTTACGAAACACCTCGGGATATCGACGCAGGCAGCGGATCGGATCCGAGGTTTCGGCCAACATAGACTCGAGACCAGACGCTGTGTCCTCCCAATAGCGCCGCGCCACCGCTGCGCCGAGATCGGCTTTGCTTGGGAAGTGGTAGTAGATGCTCGCAGCCTTGATGCCCACCTCGTCCGCGAGATCGCGGAAATTCAAGCCGTTGTAGCCATGTGCCTGTGCCGTCCGTTTGGCCGCCGCCAAGATGGCATCCCTAGAGCTTGAATTCATTGCACACCTCACCGCTTCGCCACCGATTATCTACCAAGCGACAGATAGACGTTGACCGCAGCAATTTGAAGCCCTATATTATGTCTACCAACTGGCAGGTAGATACACACTATGAATTCCGACATAACCAAATTCGACGCAACCAAGTTGGCCATGATGAAAATTTACGATTTTCCAAGAGGTCCTTATCCGGCGCGCGTCCGTATCGCTTTGGCCGAGAAGAACCTGCAATCGCGCGTCCAGTTTGAGATGGTCGATCTTTATAAAGGCGAGCACAAGAAGCCTGACTTCGTCGCCACCAAGAACTACTCCGGTACGCTGCCGGTGCTCGAACTCGACGACGGGACGCTGATTGCAGAGTGTACGGCCATAACCGAATACCTCGATACGCTTGATGGCACTCCCACACTCACCGGGAGGACACCGCGCGAAAAGGGCTTGATCCACATGATGAACAAGCGCGCCGAGTTGGAGCTGCTCGACGCCGTCAGTGTTTATTTCCACCACGCCACACCGGGGCTTGGACCCGATGTCGAGATTTACCAGAACGCCGAGTGGGGGTTCCGTCAGCGCGACAAAGCTCTAAGGGGGATGCACTACTTCGATGGCGTTCTGAAAAAACAGAAGTTCGTCGCCGGTGAGGTCTTCTCGATGGCCGATATCACGATCATCGGCGGTTTGATCTTTGCGGGGCTCGTGAAGCTGCCGGTGCCTGCGGAGTGCGAGGCGCTTCAAGCCTGGTACACAAGGATGCAGGAGCGTCCTAGCGTAAAGAACCGGGTGACAATGGGTGGCGCTGAACGTTCGCTTCCGCGATCGCCCGGTGGGCCAGGCTATGGCCGTGTGGATCGATAGCTGCCAAAGAACCGGCGACACGCAGCGTCAAGCTTTGCATGCTGGGTGCCCAGAATCTGCCCTCCCGCCTTCGGCTGACTCCTACCTCCTCGGATTGCGGATTAGCGGAATGTCCATCCAATTCCATCCAATCTGGCAGAGCGACCCGCCGATACTAGAGAGCCATAGAGTGCCTTAGGTGGCTATGGCGCAGACATAGTTTCCATCTTCATGGTTCTCGGCCCACCAAAAATCGTGAGCCGGCCCGGACGCAGAAACGGCGCGTTTCTCCGTTCCGCCGATTACCTGTCTTTCTTCGCTAGAGCGCGATCAACGCATCACACTTGTTGCATTGAACCAAATCCGGCTCTTTCTACTCGACCCCGATAGCGACGCGCACCGCGTCGAATTTCCGGGGTTCAAAATTGAGCAACGTCTCTTTCCGGTCTGAAGCTTTCCTCCGCGGCGCGCGGATGCTGCGCACGGCACTCGGTCCGGTGATCGCGGCTTATCTCGAAGATCCCGGCATCGTCGAGGTGATGCTCAACCCGGATGGACGGCTCTGGATTGATCGGCTCTCGGGCGGTCTTGAGGATACTGGCGCGCGCGTCACACCAGAAGATGCCGAACGTATCCTGCGCCTGGTCGCCCATCATGTCGGCGTGGAGGTTCATTCCGGCAGCCCCCGCGTCTCGGCCGAACTTCCCGAAAGTGGCGAGCGCTTCGAGGGCCTTGTCCCGCCGGTGGTGGCAGCGCCTTGTTTTGCCATCCGCCGACCCGCCGTTGCGGTCTTCACCCTTGACGATTATGTGACCGCGCGAATCCTTTCGGCCGCCCAGGCCGAGACGCTGCGCAGCGCGGTTCGCGAACGCAAGAACATCCTCGTGGCCGGTGGTACCTCGACCGGCAAGACCACACTGGTCAACGCCCTGCTTGCCGAAATCGCCAAAACCGGCGATCGCGTCGTGCTGATCGAGGACACGCGCGAACTGCAATGCACGGCGCCCAACCTGGTGGCGCTGCGCACCAAGGACGGTGCCGCCTCGTTGTCCGATCTGGTGCGATCTTCGCTGCGCCTGAGGCCTGACCGCATCCCCATCGGCGAGGTGCGCGGCGCCGAGGCACTCGACCTCCTCAAAGCCTGGGGTACCGGCCATCCCGGCGGGGTTGGCACCCTGCACGCCGGCTCGGCAATTGGCGCGCTGCGCCGCCTCGAACAGCTCATCCAGGAAGCGGTCGTCACCGTTCCCCGTGCCCTCATCGCCGAAACGATCGACATCGTCGCGGTGCTGGAGGGCCGCGGTGCCGCGAGACGCCTCGCTGAACTCGCCCGCATCGAGCGCCTCGACGCAAGCAGCGACTATGTCCTCACCCAGCTAGGAGAATCTTGATGCATTTGCACGTCCTGACAGATCAGGCCCGTTCCTTTCGCGCCTACATCCATCGGGCAACGGCGTTCCTGTTTTGCGCGCTGCTCACCGCGCCTGCCTATGCTGCGGGTACCAACATGCCTTGGGAGCAACCGCTCAACCAGATTCTGGATTCCATCCAGGGGCCGGTTGCCAAGGTGATCTCGGTGATCGTCATCATCGTCACCGGCCTCACCCTTGCCTTCGGCGAAACCAGCGGCGGCTTCCGCCGCCTCATCCAGATCGTGTTCGGTCTTTCGATCGCCTTCGCCGCCAGTTCCTTCTTCCTCACCTTCTTCCAGTTCGGCGGCGGAGCGCTGGTCTGATGCCAGAAATCGCCCCCATCGAAGGCTATTACGCGCCCGTCCATCGCTCACTGAGCGAGCCGATCCTCTTGGGCGGCGCGCCGCGCTCTGTCGCAATTCTAAGTGGCACGCTGGCGGCGGCTGTCGGATTGGGCTTGCGCCTCTGGCTCATCGGCGCCGCGATGTGGCTCGTTCTGCACCTTGCCGCCGTCTGGGCAGCCAAGCGCGACGCCGCCTTCGTCGATGTCGTGCGCCGGCATCTGCGCTATCCCGCGCATCTGGTCGCGTGAGGCTCGCACCATGATGAACCTTGCCGAATACAGAAGCAAAGCGCAAAGGCTCGCCGATTTCCTGCCCTGGGCGGCGCTTGTCGAGAAAGGCGTCATCCTCAACAAGGACGGCTCGTTTCAAAGGAGCGCCCGCTTCCGCGGTCCTGATCTGGATTCAGCGACGCCCACCGAATTGGTGGCGATCACCGGCCGGCTCAACAATGCGCTGCGCCGTCTTAACAGCGGCTGGGCGATCTTCGTCGAAGCGCAAAGGGTGCCTGCAAACCGCTATTCGCGCAGCCGCTTTCCTGATCCCGTCTCACGCTTGGTCGATGCCGAGCGCCGCGCCCAGTTCGAGGAGGAAGGAGCCCATTTCGAGAGCTGGTATTTCCTGACGCTCTTATGGCTGCCACCGGCCGACGATACCGCGCGCGCCGAGAACTGGCTCTATGAGGGCCGCACACAGCAGTCCAGCGACTGGCATGGGGTCTTGGAGAGCTTCATCGACCGCACCGACCGCGTGTTCGCCCTCATCGAAGGCTTCATGCCGGAAGCACAATGGCTGGACGACGCGGAGACACTCACCTATCTGCATTCCTGTATCTCGACCAAACGCCAGCGCGTGCGCGTACCCGAGGTGCCGATGTATCTCGACGCCGTCCTGCCGGACGAAGACCTCGCCGGTGGCTTCGAGCCGCGGCTGGGTAGCGCCCATCTTCGCACGCTGACTATCCTCGGTTTCCCGTCGCAGACCTGGCCAGGCCTGCTCGACGATTTGAACCAGCTCGCCTTTCCCTATCGCTGGGTTACCCGTGCCATTTGCCTCGACAAGACCGATGCCACCCGCGTGCTCACCCGCATCCGCCGCCAATGGTTCGCTAAGCGCAAATCGGTGACGGCGATCCTCAAGGAAGTGATGACCAACGAGCAATCGGTGCTGATGGACTCCGACGCCGGCAACAAGGCGCTTGACGCCGACGCGGCGCTGCAGGAGCTGGGCTCCGATCTGGTCGGCGAGGTTTATGTCACCGCGACACTCACCGTCTGGGACGAAAATCCGCGTGTTGCGGAAGATCGTCTGCGGCTCATCGAGAAGGTGATCCAGGGCCGCGATTTCACCTGCATCCGCGAAACCGTCAACGCCATCGAAGCCTGGCTCGGAAGCCTGCCCGGCCATGTCTATGCCAATGTCCGCCAGCCTCCAATCTCGACTCTCAACCTTTCCCACATGATGCCGTTCTCGGCGGTGTGGGCGGGCGAGGCACGGGACACGCATCTGGACGCGCCGCCCCTCTTCTTCGCGCGCACCGAAGGCTCCACCCCGTTCCGGTTCTCGCTTCATATCGGCGATGTCGGCCACACCCTCATTGTCGGGCCCACCGGTGCAGGCAAGAGTGTGCTGCTTGCGCTGATGGCGCTCCAGTTCCGCCGTTATGACAAATCCCAGATATTCGCCTTCGATTTTGGCGGCTCGATCCGTGCTGCTTGCCTCGCCATGGGCGGGGACTGGCACGATCTGGGCGGCGCGCTCGCCGAGGATGTCGTCAAACCCGTCGCACTACAGCCCCTGGCGCGCATTGACGATCCCGGCGAGCGCGCCTGGGCCGCCGAATGGCTGGCAGCGCTCTTGGCGCGCGAGGCCGTCACCGTCACCCCCGAACTGAAGGAACATCTATGGTCCGCCCTCACCTCGCTCGCGTCCGCTCCGGTCTTGGAACGCACCATCACCGGCCTCTCGGTGCTGCTCCAGTCGAACGCCCTCAAACAGGCGCTGCAGCCCTATACCGTCGCCGGCCCCTGGGGACGGCTGCTCGATGCCGAAGACGAACGGTTGGGGACAGCCACCATCCAGGCCTTCGAAACCGAAGGACTTTACGGCGCGAGTGCCGCTCCTGCGGTCTTGTCCTATTTGTTTCACCGGATCGGCGCGCATCTCGATGGGAGCCCTACGCTTATCATCATCGACGAAGGCTGGCTCGCACTCGATGATCCCGGCTTCTCCGCCCAACTGCGCGAATGGCTGAAGACGCTGAGGAAGAAGAACGCCAGCGTGATCTTCGCCGCCCAAGGCCTCGCCGACATCGACGGCAGTCCCATCGCGCCGGTCATCATTGAGAGCTGCCCAACCCGGCTCTTTCTTCCCAACGAGCGTGCCCTCGAACCGCAGATCGCGGCGATCTATCGCCGCTTTGGCCTCAACGACCGGCAGATCGAGATCCTCAGCCGGGCCACGCCCAAACGCGACTATTACTGCCAGTCGCGCCGCGGCAATCGTCTGTTCGAGTTAGGCCTCTCCGAGGTCGCGCTCGCCTTCACCGCCGCCTCGTCCAAATCCGACCAGGCCGCCATCGCGGAACTGTCCGGCGCCAACCCGGACCGCTTTGCGGCGGCCTGGCTGCGCCGCAAAGGCCTCGATTGGGCGGCCGACATGCTCGCCAACCCCAACCCGGAGATCGCCCGATGAAGACACGTATCCGCAATATCCTGGCCGCCGGTGCCACCATCGTCATGTTCGCCACCGCTAACGTTCCCGCCCAGGCTCAGTTTTTCGGCGGCGTCGTCTTCGACCCCACCAACTACGCGCAAAATCTGCTCACCGCGGAGCGCGAACTACAGCAGGTCAACAACGAGCTTCAGTCCCTCGAGAACCAAGCGACCTCGCTCATCAATCAGGCCCGCAATCTGGCAAGCCTGCCCTACTCCTCGCTGACCCAACTTGACCAGTCGATCACTCAGACCGAACGCCTTCTCACCAGCGCTCAGCGCATCGCCTACGACGTCGGCACCATCGACCAAGCGTTCACCCGCAATTATCCCACCTCCTACCCGGTGGGGACGCCATCTGCGCAACTGACCAGCGATGCGCTAACACGCTGGCAGAACGCCCTTGCCGCGTTCCAGGACGCGATGCGTGTGCAAGCCGGCGCGGTGCAGAATCTCGACAGCACCCGCACCCAGATCGACGCGCTGGTGGGCACCAGTCAGTCGGCCACCGGCGCGTTGCAAGCGGCGCAGTCGGGCAACCAGCTTATGGCGCTTCAGACCAAGCAACTTGCGGACTTGACAGCCGTGATGGCCGCACTCGCGCGCGCCCAGAGCCTGGAAGCCGCGCGCAACGTCGTAAATGAAGCGCAGGCCCAAGCCCAGACGTCCAATTTCCTCAATTACGGTGCCGGTTATCAGCCCGGCTCCGCACAGATGTTCCACTGATGCGCCGGCCAACCCTCACCCTGGGCTGCTTCGACCTTGTCGTCGGCTATGCCGTGACCGGCATCGCCAAAGTCCGGTCGCTGCCATGAATAACACAGGCGTCATCGACAATTTCCTCAGCGTCTTCACGCAATACATCGATTCCGGCTTTGGGCTGGTACAGGACGATGTCCATTGGCTCGCCGGCATCCTCATTGCCATCGACATTACGCTGGCGGGTCTGTTCTGGGCTATGGCCCCGGACGAGGACGTGCTCGCCCGGCTGATCCGCAAGACATTATATATTGGCCTCTTCGCCTTCATCATCGGAAACTTCAATTCCCTTGCCCAGATCGTGTTCCATTCGTTCGCGGGATTGGGACTGAAGGCCGGCGGCGGCGCGCTGACTGAGGCGCAGCTCTTGCAGCCGGGCAAATATGCCCAGATCGGCATCGATGCCGGCAAGCCCATTCTCACCGCCATCTCCAGCTTGATGGGCTTCACCAGCTTCTTCGCCAATTTCCCGCAGATCGCAATCCTCTTCACTGCCTGGCTCATTGTCATCCTCAGCTTCTTCGTGATGGCGATTCAACTCTTTGTGACGCTGATCGAGTTCAAGCTCACCACGCTCGCCGGTTTCGTCCTGGTGCCGTTCGGCCTGTTCGGCCGCACCGCCTTCCTCGCCGAAAAAGTCCTCGGCAACGTCGTCTCTTCCGGCATCAAAATCCTGGTGCTCGCCATCATCATCGGCATCGGCTCCACCATCTTCGGCCAGTTCACCTCGGGCCTTAACAATTCTCCCACCATCAACGACGCGCTGACACTGATCCTTGCGTCTCTCTCGTTGCTCGGCCTTTCGATTTTCGGTCCCGGCATCGCCAATGGTCTGATCGCCGGCGGCCCCCAACTTGGCGCAGGTGCTGCGATCGGCACCGGCCTCGCCGCAGCCGGTCTCGGTGTGGCGAGCGCGGCAGCAACCGCTGGCGGACTGCGCGCGGCAGGCGCCACGATCTCCGGCGCCGCCCACGCCGGTGCCACCGTCGCGGGCGGAGCCAGTGCTGCTTATCGCGCCGGTGGATTGGCGGCTATCGCCAAGGCTGGCGCTTCAGCCGCTGCCAGTCCCTTGCGCCGCGCCGCATCCAGCCTTGGTCAGAGCTACACTACCGGCGCCCAGGCCGCGACCCAGCGACCGGCTGGAGGCGGACCGTCAGGACCGGGCGGCAACGGCTCGCCGCCCGCCTGGGCCAAGCGGATGGGGCGCCATCAGGCGATGGCGCAAGGGGTGACGGCAGCAAGCAATGCGCTGCGTGCCGGCGACCAGGGCGGCAGCGGCCATTCCATCGATTTGTCCGAAGGAGAATAAAATGTTCTCACGATCCACCGTCCGTTACGGCGCAACACCCGAGTCCGAAACGCCTTACCGCAAGGCGGCCCAGCTCTGGGACGACCGCATCGGCTCAGCCCGTGTCCAGGCAAAGAATTGGCGGCTCGCCTTCTTCGGTGCCTTGCTGATGAGCGGTGGCCTTGCCGCCGGCCTCGTTTGGCAAGCAGCACACGGTTCCATCGTCCCCTGGGTGGTGGAAGTGGACAAGCTGGGTCAGGCTGAAGCCGTCGCGCCGGCTGTTGCCGATTACCGCCCGACCGATCCCCAGATCAAATGGTATCTCTGGCACTTCATCAAATGGGTGCGCACGATTCCGGCAGACCCTGTCATACAACGCGGCGATTGGCTCGAAGCCTACAAGTTCGCCGACGACAAGGGCCAACTCGCCCTCAACGATTACGCCCAGAGCGCCGATCCGTTTTCCAAGGCACAGCATGAGCAGGTCTCAGTCGATGTCTCGAGCGTGATCCGCGCCTCCAACGACAGCTTCCGCATCGAATGGGTTGAACACCGCTTCGTCGATGGCGCTCTCGCCGCTACCGAACGCTGGAGCGCCATCCTCACCATCGTCATCCACACACCGAGCGATCAAGACACCATCACCGCCAATCCGCTCGGCATCTATGTCCACGCCTTCAACTGGTCCAAGGAGCTTGGCTGATGCATAAATCTTCTCTTGTTTTGGCGCTCATGCTTTCGGCGTCGCTTGCGGCCTGTTCCATCTGGAAACCGCCGGCAATCCAATATGACGACACGCCAAAACCCGCCGTCGCCGCGGCAGAACCGCAGAGGCCGGTCCAGATCGTGGAGGTGCCGAAGGTCTTGCCGTTGCCCGATCAACTCAAGCCGGTGTCGGCTAACGGCGGTGACAAGTCGGAAGCCGCCAATCCGCAGGCCCGCGTTGCCCATGCCAATCATGCCGCCCGCGTCCAGCCGACCCGCGCCGATTATATTAACGCGGTGCAGGTCTATCCGTTTTCCGATGGCGCGCTCTATCAGATCTATGCCGCACCCGGCGAAGTGACGGATGTGGCGCTGGAAGCGGGCGAGCAGCTTGTCGGCTCAGGTCCCGTCGCCGCCGGCGACACCGTGCGCTGGGTGATCGGCAACACCGAAAGCGGCACCGGCACGACCAAGCGCATCCACATCCTGCTCAAGCCGACACAAGCCGGTCTCACCACCAATCTGGTCATCAACACCGACCGGCGCACCTATCATCTCGAACTGCGCTCCCTGGCCAGGACCTATATGGCCTCGGTGTCCTGGTCCTATCCCGAGGACGCGCTTATCGCGCTGCGCACACAGAACCGCGCCGCCGAAACCGCCGCCCCACTTGCCGAAGGCGTGAACATCAATGCGCTTACCTTCCGCTATCGCATCGAAGGCGACAATCCACCTTGGCGGCCGTCGCGCGCCTTCGATGACGGCAAACAGGTGTTCATCGCGTTCCCCTCCGGCATCGCCCAGGGTGAAATGCCGCCGCTCTGGGTGATCGGCGCGCAAGGCGAAGGCCAACTCGTTAATTACCGGGTCCGCGGCAGCTATATGATCGTGGATCGCCTGTTCGCCGCCGCCGAACTCAGGCTCGGCGCCGACCCGCAACAGATCGTGCGCATCGTTCGGACCGACGGAAGGATGCAATGATGGTAAACAAGCCTGAAGACCCGACCGTGCCGCTGGAGCATGACGCCCCTTCCGCGCAGCCAACGCCAACAGCGCGGTCGCAGGACATGCGGCTTCATCCAAGCCGTCCCCCCGTGACGCGTCTCTCCCGCAAGGTGCTTATCGGTCTTGGCGCCACCGCCAGTGTGGCGATCCTTGCTGCGCTGACCTACGCGCTCCTGCCACGCCACGAAACGCCGCCACCCTCTTCCGTCAACACCGCCCATAACGCGCCGGAGGGTCTTGCAAAGCTGCCTCGTGATTATACCGGGTTTGCCACGGCCGCTCCCAAGCTGGGGCCGCCGCTTCCGGGCGATCTCGGCAAACCCATGCTCAAAGCAGGCGTGCTTCCACCGGCTATGGCAATGCCCGCTCCGTCTCCCGAACAACAACGCATCACCCAGGAGCAGGATGCCGCCCACACCAGTCATTTGTTCGCCACCACCAATATAAGCCCCCCGCCCGTGCCATCGATGGCGGCGCCAGCCCAGGCGTCTGCCCCTGTGGTCCCCAGTGGAGCCTCCGACCAGGACCATAAGCTCGCCTTCCTCACCGGTCTGGCCGACCGCCAAACCGAAAGTCCCAACCGTCTTCAGGGCGCATCCAGCCCTTACGTGCTTCAGGCCGGTGCCGTCATCCCCGCGGCCCTCATGACGGGGCTGCGGTCCGACCTTCCGGGAGAGGTGACCGCCCAAGTGACGGAAGATTGTTACGACAGTCTCACCGGCAAAATTTTGCTTGTTCCTCAAGGCAGTCGCTTGATCGGCCAGTACGATGCCCAGATCACCTTCGGTCAATCGCGCGCGCTCCTAGTCTGGAACCGGCTCATCCTGCCCAACGGACGATCGCTTATCCTCGAACGTCAACCCGGCACCGACACCCAAGGCTATGCCGGTCTCGAAGACCAGGTGGACGAACATTGGGGCAAATTGTTCGAAGCAGCCACGCTCTCGACCATTCTGAGCGTCGGCACCGAAGCTGGCACATCCAACAGCGAGAACAATCTCGCCCAGGCGGTCCGTCAAGGTGCCTCGCAGAGCTTCAACCAGGTAGGCCAGCAAGTCGTCGGCCGCTCGCTTAACGTCCAACCGACTATCACTATCCGGCCGGGCTTCCCTGTGCGCGTACTCGTTACCCACGACTTGGTACTCGAGCCCTACAAAGCCTAACGGAGGCATAATGACCAAATTGAAACTGGGCCATGTCGAAACCGACAAGCCGGTACGCGTCAGCCTCAAACTGCCGGCACCGCTTTACCGCAATCTGCTCGCTTATGCCGAAGCCCTCGCCAAGGAAACCAAGGAAATTCCGCTGGAGCCCGCCAAGCTGATCCCGGCGATGCTGGAGCATTTTATCGCGACGGATCGCGGCTTTGCCAAGCTCAAACGGGATGGCCCCTCAGAGAAGCTTGCGTGAGCGGGCTTCGTCGCGCAGAAAGGCGACAAAGCGGCCGACAACGGGTTCCTCGTTCTCCGGCACCCAGGCAAGTTCGACTTCGACTGAGGCATTGTCCTCCGCGATCGGTCGGAACACGACGCCGGGAATTTGCACTTCTGCCTGGCTCTTGGTCACCAACGTGATACCAAATCCTGCCGCGACCAGAGCCAACACCGTCTGCTTGCCGGCGGCATGTGAGCGGAAGCGAATGCCACTTCCTAGAAACGATGCAAAGAACTCCCGCGCCGTCTGGCTCTCGTCCCAGCCCTGCACCAGACAGGTCTCCTTGCGCAGCAGATCCCAACGCAGCGTCTTGCGTCTTGCCAAGCGGTGGCGCTTTGGCAGCGCCACCAGCAGCTTTTCGCGATAGATCGGCGCAGAAGCCGCCCGGGGCCAGAGTGTATGCTTGGTCATCAGCGCGATGTCGAGACGGCGTTCCTCAATCGCGGTGACGATGTCGCGCTCATTCATCTCGTGGAACGTCAGTTCCACCTTCGGATGGTGCGCGCGCCACGTTTTGAGTAGAGACTGCATCGGCTCGCCGACCGGCGGCATCCGCACACCGAGGCGAATTTGTCCGACATGGCCTTCACCGTTGTACTGACCGCTCTTCTTGACCGCCTCCAGGTCCGCCATCACGCGCCGGATATGGACCAGGACCGCCTTGCCAGCCGATGTCGGGCGCGCACCGAAGCTGCCGCGCTCGAACATGGTCACGCCGAGTTCGTTTTCGAAAGCCGATACTTTGCGGCTCAGCCGCGCCGCCTCTACACCAAGCACCTTCGCGGCACGGCTGATCTTGCCCACTTGTGCCACGACCGTCAGGTATTCGAGAGCCTCAATGTCGATCGCGCTATGTCGCATAAGTTGTGATGCCAAGTACTCTCAAGCGTGCTGATCACCACACTTAAGCGCAACGCGAGGAGCCTACTGTAGGCCGTACCAACTCGTGCTCCGGGGTCGGAATCTCGTCAATCGGCCCAGCCTGAGTGGCGCTGTCGATAACGCGCGATCGATAATTCACTCAAAACGGAAGATCCCGCACAGCATCCATCGGCCAATCTTGTCCGGCCCCCATACCGGCAACTGCACAACCTCGTAGTGGCGTCGCGAAATTCCGAACTGGCTGAGGTTTGCGTCCAGAATATCGGGCTTGCCAAACCATATGACCTCCTTGGCCTTCGCGCAGTTGTGTCTGAATATGTCCGGCTCGAACAATTCCGACATCAGCTTGCCCGTAACGTCAAACCCGTAATGCGTGATGTACGCCGTGCCGGCATGCCGTATTCGAAAATCGGAGCAATCGGCCACGGGCTCGTAGACAATCAGATGCCGCAGGAGGGCAGCGATCGGCCGCGAAGGAATGTCACGCCCCACGACCAGGCCCCCATCTTTCTCCCCTTCGCGCCAGAACTCGACAAGCCGGATGGAATGTGGGTGCCTGGCCTCCGCAACAGACGCATAGGCATGCCTGTTTTCAGGTCCCAGCGCGAACTGGTCGAAGAACGAAGATGACGCCGCTCCTGTCATATCATATCTGCTCCTTTCAGACACCGGACAGCTACGCCAGCGCAGTACCGAATGCAGATGTCTAATGGACCGGAGATTACCTCAAGCTCCTCTCCAAGACCGCCACGTGTTCATGCGCACGGAGGTCTCTTGCTTGCTGATTTCCGATCTGCTGCGGGATGGCTGATCACTTCGCCTTGTCGCCCTCCGGTTTGACGCAGACGAAATTTTCCGACTGCTCGATATCGCCCTTACCGCTGTAACGTGGGGTCTGCGGATAGGGGCACAGCGGCCGGGTCCGGCCTGGCCACGGCGAGAAGGGGCCGGCGGTTGCTTCGATGCGATCGGGTGCCTTACCCTGCTCAACCCATTTCACTAGCGCAGCGAAACCGTTGAACTGATCGGTCGCCGGGCCGCCCATGCAGTGTCCCATACCCGGAACGGGAAACAGACGAACCGTGTCGGCCGCCTGCCCGTTCATGCGGGCGTCGACTTCAGTCCACCAGTTGATCGTGTCATTGATGGAGAATACGCCGTCCGACGTGCCCTGATACACGATGAGCTTGCCGCCGTGTTTCTGAAAGCCGTCGAGATCGGGCGAGCGCGCATTGACGTCTTCCCAACCGGAGCGCGGATACTCCGCAGTCGTTGCGTAGATCGAGGGAGCGTCCCTGTCAAAGTCGTAATTCAGCAGGTAGTCGAAGGCAGCCTGGGGACCAGGCGGCAATACCTTCGGCGGCGTGGAAAAGACTTCCGATAGTGCGCCGGCGCCTACTGTGACGCTGAGAGGCGGCGCTGCGCCGTTTGGACTTGCTCCCGGAAGCATCACACCTCTGGTCCCTGGCAGCGTTCCGATCGTCCAGCCCCGCCAATCCACACTCGACATGCCCGCATCCCACGGGAACGTAGCGTAGAGCACCTCGCCCTTGCTGTTTCGAGGCCCGCCATAGAATTTCTCCAGCGCGGTGATTTGTGCCTTGCTCAAACAGTTTGTCGACTTGGCACCTTTGCACTGCACTTTTCGAAGTTGCGGCAGCACCTTCTTTGTCGTGCATTGACCGACCGCGCCCACGATGCCGTCCTTCAGCCCGTCGATGGCGTCGCAGGCATTCAGAACGGCCTGACGAGCGAGCTGCAGGTCGGCATCCGAGAAACTCTCGGCCAGCTTACTGATGGAAATGGGCTTGTTCTTGCCTCCGCCGACGACCGCCGCAAAAACCTGTGCGCTCCAGGGATGGCCCAAAGAGGCCCTCGGAAGCGACATGCCTGGCGAGCCGGCCAGAATTCCGTCGAACGCTTCCGGATAGCGCTCGGCAAAGGCAAGCCCCTCCTGACCGCCTTTAGAGCACCCCACGAAATACGTATGGGCCGGTACGCGATCATAGAAGCGGGCGATGATGACCCGCGCCGCATCATAGGTCGATTTCAGAGCGGCGTGACCGTAGTCCGCGCGGGCTTGCGGGTCGCGCCCGAACGACACCACTCCGCCGGCTGCCGGATTATTGTTGAGCTGGTTGCTGTGACCAGAGTCGTCGCTGACCACCGCGTAACCGACCATTATGGCGGGCGGCACGCCGGAACCTACCATGCCGATCGCACTACCCAGATTGCCGTCTGTCCCGCCACCGCCCTCGAAAAGGAAACGGCCGTTCCAATTCTCGGGAAGACGAAGGTGGAAGCGGATCGCATAGTGGTCCCCGTCGACGCCTATCCGTTCGTGCATGATGCCCTTGATCTCGCAATGTGCCGGTAGCGGCCCGGACTTCATGCCGCCGAACCCGAGATCCGCCGTACTGCCTTCTGGTTGGGCCACCGCAGTCAGGATCCGCATGCTCAAGCCGGGCCAAGATTGTGGATTGGCGGCGAGCGCTTCGCAGCGCTGCGCAGCGGTTGGCTTGGAAGGCGCGACCGTTGCTTCTTCCTTCTGCGGCGTACAGGCCGTCAAGACCGCTAGGACCGCTGAGGCCGTCAACAGGAGCCTTGAGCGCGACAAGCAGGTTTTGGTGCAAACCGGGATTTCCATTTACAGCCTCCCAAATGAATGAAGATGATGCATAAGCCGCCTCATACTTCCTTTATGTGTTACAGTCGTACGAAATTGCCCTGCCGCTCGCTTTCTGTCGCTACTTGCCCAGCCGCCAGTCGAAGAACGCCACGATCACGTCGTGGCTATGGAGCGGAGACCACGTTCCGGATCGTACTGTCTTCGACTCGTGCAGGTGTTGCAATCGATTGCAGATTAACGCAGATGAAACATCGGTTCAACTGGAAGGTTCGACCGCGCACCGGCACGCCCCCTAGACGCACGCCGGCATGGGGAGCACCGCAGCCCCGAACGTAACCATGCCGCCGCACCCGTTTCCACCCGTTTGATCGTGTAGTGACATGGTGGTCAATTGCATCTCCCTCACCCGATCCGCGTTCTTATTCTCGGCTCAGGAAATTCCGGTTGTTCTGCAAGGCGATACCCTTGCTTGAAATCGTAGACAACCTTACCCGTTTTATCGGTCGCGACGATCATGAAAGAACAATCCTTCAGACTGGCTTCTAAGGTTGCCGTGCAGCCCTCATTCTTCCAGCGGAGGTTCAAGATTTCCGACTTGGAATCGAGAATTTCCAGTTTCGAATCGAACCCGAAAGCAGGAAAACTGTTTCTGAACCTCAGCAAGGACAGCTGTCTGCGAACGACGTCCTTCTCCAATCCTTCTCGAGCCTGTTCCAAGGTGAGATTGGTCCGGTTGATCTCCTTGTGACCGCCGGCACCCGCTTTCTTCACGGCAGCATGGTCATTCTTCCCGGCCAGCAGATCGAGGTACCACACCTGGGGCTTTCCGGGCATGAAGATCTGGATGGCCCTGGCCAACAGGAGTTTGGCGTCGTCTTCGCCCAGTGCGCTGTAATAGGTCGCGTTGACTTGGTAGTACACGTTCTTGCTGCCGTGCAGGTCTTTTACATGACCGCCGCGCTGAACGACGATATCAATCAGCTTCTGGATCTGCTCGTCGCTCAAGAGACCTTTCAGGTCCAGGAGCGGAATGCCGTCATGACAGCCGAGCATGTTGACGACCCGGATGTCTTTTTCCCGCATATCCTTGATCCACTTGATCAGGAACGTATTGGTGTTTCTTTCCAGGGCGTCGATGATCAAGCCAGGCAGAAAGAAGTCGTAGGTCATATAGCCCTTTTGGGCCAAGGTTTCGTGGATATTCTCCTCGTAGCGGGAATGGATCTCGGGCAAGAGCGTCAGCCCGTATTTGTCCGCCAGCTTCCTGACACCGTCCAGCAACTCCCAGGTACCGGGATCGTTCAGGAAGTTCCTCAAGCCCGGCGCTTTCGGCGCGTATGCGAAGGCATCGAGCCGAATGATCCCCGCCCCGTATTCCGCTAGCTTCTTCAGCGTATCCTCGTAGAATCCCCAGACCAGCGGCGACTTGATGTTCAGGTCCATCTGGCCGAGGTACTTCCGCCGAGATTCGAGCAGATCAATCACGGCCTGGCGGTGGCGCGCAAACCGGCCAAATTCGATCTCGGACGGCTTCTTCCCGCTGCCGATCGCCAGATTGACCGTTTCGGCCAGTTGCTGTGCCGACATGTACTGGATATCCGCTACCCACATCAGGTCCTGGGCGTCGACATGCGCGTATGTGACCTCCTGATAGAAAGTGTTCCAGTAGGGCACCTCTTTGCCGTCCGGCATACGCACCATCAGGATGGGAAGCCCGGGCTTCCGGAAGAACATGTCCTTGATGTATTTCAGGGCGGGCTGGATATAGCCCCCGGCCGTCATCTCCCCGCATCCGGCCCAGAACCTGTTCCAGTCGATGAAAAAGTCCTTGTATTTCGACGTCTCGCCGTTCTTCAGGATATCCCGGAACGGCTTGGAAAGCACCGAGGCGTGGTTCAGCACAAAGTCGAATTTGAGGGTGATGCCGAGCCCTTTCAGCTTTTCCAGATCGTTCTGCGATGCATAGATCTCGTTGAGACCGTAATCGATGACCGAGAATCCCCTGTCCAGGTCGGTGTTGAAAACGCTGGGCAAAATGTAAAACGACTGAAACGCGCCTTTCAGTTCGGGCGCTTGAAGAAACGCTACGATATCCCCCAGCGTCCCCCCGATACTGTCCGGGTATGCGTTCAGCATGGGACCCGTGTCTACCTTCAGGCTTACCTGATTATTCGCGTCGTCGTTCATCGGCCGCTCCTATGCTTGCTCCTGGAGCATGAGCTTTAAAAAATCGCGGTATGTCAGGACTTCCCCGCTCTTAGAGAGGATCAGCTTGGCATTCGGCGCCTGTGAAACGAGCATTTCCTGCTCGATCGCCAGAACCATGGATGTAAAGGGGCTGTCGGTGGCGCCATCTCTGTTGCGCGATCGGCGATGTTCGAGGGTTTCCTGCGGCGTGCTGTTGAGCAGGACCGGGATATCTACGCCCTGAAGGTTATGGTTGTTGCCGTGGGTCCACTCGATAACCAGGATGTGCTTGTCGCTGAAATCGACCGGCTCGTACCAGATCTCCGTTTCTTCTCTTCCCATGCGTCTCAGGAAGATGCGCGACGCCCCGTTCTTGTACTGGGCCACGATTCCCGAAAGCTCTTTGAAGTCGATTTCGTTTGTGGTCCCAAGATAGTTCTTAAGACCACCCCGGCCCGCAGTCTGGTACAGTGAAAGCCATGGGTGGATGTTAGCGTATTCCGGGTTGGAGTCATCGCCACTGGTCTGGAGTTCCTTGAGTAAGGCGGGCGTGCCCGCAAGGTACTGTCCATGCGAAATCAGACCGTTGATTCCGCTTTGCCTGAAAACACGGAGCCTCTCTGCATCGTTGAACTTGGGAATTCTATGAGGGTAGTTATCTCCTGACAGGGTATAACTGCCCAGGCCCATGCGGTTCAGATACAGGGAAATCAGGGATGCAATCTCGGACTTGCCTACGCCAGACCCTCCGCAGACAACCACGACCGCGCGCTCATGCGGGTTGCTCTCGAGTACGGGGATCAGCAACTCCAATAACTTTGGGAAGATGACACGGGACTTCTGGATGTGTTGAGGACCAATTTTGACTTTATCGCCGGGCATATCGCCTGTCGGTATTTTGTCAGTATCCTGTACTTCCTCTGGAGCCCAGGGCAGCTTCTGTCTGATCTTCTTGGTTATGGCGGGTTTATTGCCGCTCATCGAAGAACCTCCATGACAATTCTGATCTATCCTGCGAGGCGCAAGTTGCCGTTTTGCCTCCTGGGCAAGCACCCCGGGTCATTTTCCGGCCCGGAAAATCGGCTCTGCGAACGAAGGTACCATTGCGCAGATCAGCGCCGGACAGCAGGCAGGCATTGGGTTCTTGGCGGCGAGAAAAGAGTGCGCATGGCATCGTTGCGTTCACAGATCCGACGCCCGTCGGAAGCCCCCACAAACGGTCAGGCAATTCTGCTAATGCGTTGCCGCTATGGCGCTTCGCGTAAACGGCAAGCTGGACTTTGTTCCACATGGTCGGTATAATACAATCGATTGCAATAAAGTAAAGCGAACTCCGAAAGGCAGGCATATGGAACAGGGATTGGGCGATTATGACGCACGGAACAGAGCCCTGATAAAGTGGCTGACCTGCCTGATGTTCATGATGTTTGCGATGACGAGTGATGCGGTCGGAAGCATCATTCCACACCTCATCAAGGAATTCGGGCTGAGCCTTACGGCCGCCGGCACGTTTCACTATGTTCCGATGGCGGCGATGGCTTTCGGTGCCATCCTGCTAGGCTTCATGGCCGATAAGCTGGGCCGCCAGCGCACCATCGTGATCGGCCTGTTGCTGTATGGAATAAGCTCGGCCTTGTTCGCCTTCGGCAGCGGCTTTTCCTATTTCGTCGCCCTATTGGCCATATCCGGCCTCGGCGTCAGCGTCTTCAAGACCGGTGCGCTGGCCTTGATCGGAGACATCACCAAATCGACTGCCGAACATTCGTCGCTGATGAACACGGTGGAGGGCTTCTTCGCCACGGGCGCGATCATCGGTCCTGCAATCGTCGCCACGTTGCTTGCAGCCGGGCTGTCATGGAAGTGGCTATACGTCTCGGCTGCGGTGATCTGCGCGACGTTGGTCATCGTATCTCTGAGCGTCCAGTACCCGCCGAAAGCCGTATCCGAGGCTCCCGCATCCTTTGCGCATACGTTGCGGATCGGATTGAACCCGTACGCCCTCGCCTTCTCTACATTGATCATGCTCTACGTGGCGGTCGAAGTGGCAATCTACGTCTGGATGCCGACTTATCTGGCCGGTTACAGCGGCTCTTTGCAGTGGCTGCCGGTCTACGCACTCACCATATTCTTCGTGTTCCGGGCGGTCGGCCGCTTCATCGGCGCATGGCTTGTCAGGATTGTGCCCTGGACTTGGATGCTGGCCTTGTTCGCCACGGCGATATTCGCGTGTTTTGCCGGATCGCTGATCGGAGGGACGACGGAGGGCGTTTTCCTTCTGCCTCTTTCAGGACTTTTCATGTCGGTTATGTATCCGACTCTCAACTCCAAGGGCATCAGCTGTTTTCGCAAGTCGGAGCATGGAGCGGCGGCTGGCGTTATTCTCTTCTTCACCGCAATAGCCGCGGCGGCAGGACCTCTGGCAATGGGAGCCGTCAGCGACGCGTTCGGCGGAGTTCAATACGGCTTCTGGCTTGCGACCGGCTTCTCGTTCCTGCTATTCGTCGGACTGGTGGCCAATCTCGTTCTCGATCCTGCAAAGCGCCGACTTCAGGAATTTGAACGGCTCGACTCCCTCGCACCGGCGCGCTGAACGTCAACCCGGAGCGCGTTTGTGCGCAACAACTCCGCTTGATTCACGGATGATCAACTCCGGAGCCATCGTTATGGACTCGGTGGCTTCGCCTTCCATGCGCCGGAACAAAAGGTTCACAAGATGCCGCGCCCCCAACTCGATACTTTGATGCACAGTGGTTAAAGGCGGATTGGTCTGGGCAGCTAAGGCCAGATCATCGTAACCGACAATCGAGATATCGTCCGGTACGCGCTTTCCCGATGCGGCAATGGCTCTAATGGCGCTGATCGCAATAACGTCCGTGGCGCAGACGACGCCGTCAAACTTTTCTCCCGTCGCCAGAAGGCTGGTCATGGCATCGAAGGCCTTGTCCGGGGTCATGTGCGTGGACACATTGTGCTTTTCCCCCGTACCACGTGGCGCATTCGCGAGTGCCTGACAGTAACCTTTGTAGCGCAGCCGAAACTCGGGCACCTTGGTGTCGCCCAGAAATACGATACGGCGGCGCCCGAGCGTCAGAAGATGTTCGGTGGCAAGCCTTGCGCCGGCAACATTGTCCGAACCGACCGTACAGTATGACTGACGATCGATTTGTCCGCCCCAAACGACAAGCGGCCTGTACCGCCCGGCAACGGCTTCCAATGCCTTATGCTCCGTACTTTGTCCGATCACGATTATGCCGTCGGAGCGCTTTGACGCAATCAAATCGGTCAGCCAATCCTCCATCGGGGGGAGGACTTTTTGCAGGAACAAGCCATGGTTTCTTTGTGTGATCTCGTCCGCCAGGTAACCGATCATCTGGACAAAGAATGGATCGGTCAGCGGTTGAGCAACCTCGTGACCCAGAGGAAACACAACGCTAATGCTCTGCGTGCGCTGCAAACGCAGGCTTCGCGCCGTGGAGTTGACGGTGTAACCGTGGCTCCGGGCAAGCCGCAGGATTTTTTCCCGCATACTCTGTTCAACAAGGGGACTTCCCGCCAAAGCGCGTGAAACCGTAGAGGTGTGCACACCCGCGAGCTTGGCGATGTCGGCCATCTTAGGAGGACGGTTCTTGTTTTGATTAATCATCGTTTCCTTGGCCAAATGCGATGCCAACTGTTACTGCTTTTCCAAACAAGTCGAAAGAGTCGCCTGTATGCCCTTCGCCAAGCGATCAGGCCTAGTGTGACCGACGCGATTGAGCCGACGCACGAAATCTCCATAGGGTAGTTTGTCGCACGGCACCACCCCCTCGGCACGCGGTGATTAAGCCATTGAAAATCCTCTTTGTATCTAGGCAGCGCTCCGTAACTCACCGCGCCATCGTCGTATACCCCTTTCTCGCGCATATCTACCCATCACTAATCATGCGGGGTCTTGCTCAGCCGGATGTCTCGCCGAGCCAGGAACCCGGAGAAAGTGAGTGCTGGCAAACACGAGCAGCAAACCGCCCGTGGCAATTCATAAGGTGGCTCAGGCCTCCACAATGCTATTTCGCTCGCCGCCATCGGGGTCATTCTTCAACTCGATTGTGTTGTCGAAGATCATCGTCGGAATTGTGGCGGGCGAGAATTCCGACCAGTGCGGGATATTCGGATTATCGGGGTTGCCGGTACGCGCGAATTGAATCCATGCCTCGCTCATCCTGTCGGCTAGCGCGCGCGCGTCAGCGCCTCCGCCCGTCATGGTATCGCAAAAATCCGTGTTACCAAAGACAAACGGGATTTCAGCGCAATGAAATGCCCCGGGACGTCCGTCCAGGATCGGCGTTTGCCACGTGAACCAATAGAGATACGCCGGCGCAGCATTCAATGCCGCCTTGGCCCTGGCTTGGTCGATTGCGTTTGCGCGCACGGGCACGGACGCGATACGTGACCACAGATCGAAGTTCTTGGCGTCAGGAGTTCGCTGACGAAACACCGCAATGATCCGCGCCGCTTTATCGCCGTAGACTTCATGGACGCGTTTCTCGAGTTCCGCTTCCGTCATCAGCTCGTATTCGGGATGATTCATCGCTGTCGTGAATTCGTTCAGGGTTGTGCCAATAATCATTGGCACGTCGGCGGAAAGCAGCGAGGCTTTCGGATCGAACGGCTGCGCCGGAAGCACGTTTCCGTCCACCACAGGCAGAAAACCCAGCATATCGGCGAAATGGCGGAAGTCCGGAAGCCCCCCGGAGGCGCGAGGGGTGTGTTCTTGCTGAACCTTTTCGCTTGCCTTCAGTAGTTGCGTATACGGCAGGGACTGCATCTGATCGATGGTTGAAGCCGAAAGCCCTAATTCTGCGACGATCAAGTCTGCAAACTGCTGAGATCGTTCAAGCGAGCCGACCTTCAACATAGAACCGCTTTCAACAATGGCGCGATGAAACAAATCCTTCGCCGCCGGCATCCCCATAAGCACACCGACTTTTCCGCCTCCTCCCGACTGGCCGAAAATCGTGACGCAATTCGGATCGCCGCCGAAAGACGAGATGTTATCGCGCACCCACTCCAGCGCCTGCACAATGTCGAGCATCCCAGCGTTGGAGGATGTTGCATATTTTTCGCCGTATTTGGCCAAGTTCAGATGACCGAGAACGTTCAGTCTGTGATTGAGCGTAACGACGACCAAGTCACCCCGCCGCGCCAGATTTTCGCCGTCATAGGAGAGCAACTCCTGGCCGGATCCAGCGGCGAACCCGCCGCCATGCAGCCAGACCATCACAGGCCGCCGCCCGTTGTCATGGAGTGCAGGTGTCCAGACGTTTATGCGCAGACAATCCTCGCCCTGGACCCCGTCGTTCCAGGCGAACATGAACGCCTCTTCGTCGTTTGCCCAACCGTTTCGTGCACCTTGCGGCGCGACGGATCCATACTGGCGCGAACTGCGAACCCCGCTCCACGGTTTCGGCTTCAACGGCGGAAGGAAGCGGTTTTTTCCCTCGGTTGTATCGCCATAGGGGATACCTTTGAATATAAAGGTTCCGTTCCGTGTGTAGCCCGCAACCTTGCCGGAATTGGTCTCGACGACTGCGTAGTTGGATCGGGCGATTACGGTCTCAGACCGCGCGGCTGTAACCCGCGCAGGCGACGTTTTTGCCGTGTCCGTAGGTTTGTTATGGGCCGCCATAGCAGGGGTGGCCGCGACAGATACCGCTGCACCACTTCCTAAAACGGCGACCGCGCCCGCCAGCACCGCGCGACGCCTGATACGTCCGGTCTCCGGCGACAAGTGCACTTGACCATTTTTCGGCGAGTCCAATTCGGCGTTCATATTCCCTCACCCCCCTTTCCTTCAGCTCTCTCATCTGCACGAAACGTCTCGTGTAGCAAAGATATTATCGATCATTGCGAACAACGTTTGTTGGAGAGCGCCTGGCGTCATCGACCGCTGGGCGATACTACGTAACCTTGAAAACGCGCACGCACACTGTGGGGGAGGCCCGGTTGGGTACTCCCTCCACGGTGCCTACAAATACGGCCTTGTTCATCCAATCGTGAGGACCGATCGGTGCTTCGAACACCGGAGTTGTCCGGAGGTACATGTCTGGCGATCCCGGCTTGCCGCTTACGATGCCGCGGTTATTGATATTGATCAGCGTGCCGTCATCGGCCTGGATCATATAGTCCGCTTCGATCACCGTTGAGCCATCGGCACGATGCAGTTGCCAGTCGGCACCCCCCGATACAACCTTTCCCTTGATGCGTGGGCCTACGAATGTGCCGCCAACAATTGGGATGCGCGTGCGGACGCCATACGGTGTGGCGCCAACTTCCTGAGGCGGCGCCAACTCGACAAGCAGCTCCAATGCAAATTCGACCCCTGGTGTGGGATGGATATCCGCTTGGGCTCGACCGGCGGAAACCACAGCAGCCCCAGTCACAACGGCAGCCGCAAGCATTGAGCGGCGGTTGGGCAAATTATCGGCGACTTTTGTCATGCGCAATTCCATCTATAGGCATTCCGCCAATTCTGAGTGCTTCGTTCTATTCGTAAACCGCGGATATGTTCGAGTTCCGTTAGGCAATGCTGCTGAGTTCCCGCCCGTCGGGATCTAAGGCAACTTCGACATTGTTGTCCCAAATCATGCTGGCCGCGGTTTTAGGCGAATACTGGGGCCAAGCAGGAATGCCCACATGATTGGGATCGCCGGTTCGGGCAAACTGAACCCACGCATCCGTCATCTTCTCCGCAAGCGCCATTGCCACTGGGCCGCCCCCGGTCATGGCTTCCATTTTGTCGGTGTTAAAGAAGACAAAGGGCAGCTCGGCGCAATGGAAGGCGCGGGGACGTCCGTCGAAGATCGGCGTCTGCCATTGGAACCAATAGAGATAGGCGGGCGCCTTATTGAGTGCTGCCTTGGCGGCCGCCTGTTTGATGGCCCCTTTGCGGATCGGCGCAGCGGCGATGCGTGAGAACAGATCGGCGGGCTTGGCAGTCGGCGTGCGCTGACGGAACGCCGCGATCACCTTCTCCGCCTTGCCAGGATAGATCTCTTCGGTTTTTGCCAGGAGTTCCTCCTCCGTCATTAGATCGAATTCGGGATGATTCATGCCGTTAACAAACTCGTTGAGGGTCGTGCCGACGATCATCGGCACGTCCACCGATACTGCCGGTGCCTTATCGCTCAACGGAGAGGCTGGAATCACGTTGCCGTCGATCAACGGCCCGAAATTCAGGAATTGACCCTTCCTGGCGAACATGAATGCGAGATCGACATGCGGGTTGACCCTAGCCAATACAGCTTCGCTGGCGCGATAAATGTCGGCGTACGGCAAGGAATGCAGCTTATCGATGGACGATGCATTCAGCCCCAGCTCTGCAACGACCAGATCCGTGAGCTTCTGCGACTGTGTCGGCGAGTTGCTAAGTGCGAACGAACCGCTTTGCACCACGGCGCGATGGAACAACCCCTTTGCCGCCGGCATACCCATCAGCGTGGTGACCTTCGCACCACCGCCAGACTGTCCAAAAATCAGTACGCGGCTAGGATCACCGCCGAACACCGAGATGTTGTCGCGGACCCATTCGAGAGCGGTGACAATATCAAGCATTCCCACATTGCCCGACAGCGCGTATTTCTCGCTGTATCTCGACAGGTCCATGAAGCCGAGAAAGTTCAAACGGTGATTCAGAGTTACAAGAACCACGTCGCCGCGGCGGGCGATATTTTCGCCATCGAAGCAAGGTATGTCGTGGCCAGATCCCACCGTAAAGCCGCCGCCATGCAGCCAGACCATCACCGGGCGCTTCTTGTTGTCGGCGATGCCCGGCGTCCACACATTGATCCGCAAGCAGTCTTCCTCCTCGATGCGGTCATTGTTCTGGAACATAAAGCCCTGTTCGTCATTCCGCTTGCCCATGTCCTTGCCTTGCGGACAAACAAAGCCATATTGACAAGAACTGCGGATGCCCGCCCACGGCACGGGCTTCTTGGCCGGCTGGAAGCGGTTGCTGCCGCCCGTATCAGCACCATAAGGAATTCCCTTGAAAGCATAGATGCCCCGGAAAATCGCACCGGTGATCTTGCCGGATTCGATCTCGACAGTAGCGGTTCCTGCGCGCGCAACGACCGTATCGCCGGTGCCTTGCACGGACGGTGCCGCAGGCGCCGCGGAGGCCAGGGCCGGGGGAGACATGACGGACGATGCTACAGAACCTCCCACGACGGCAGCCGCACCCACCAGGACTGAACGTCGCCTGACGCGTCCGTTGCTTGTCGATGCGTTCACTAGACCAGTCTTCGGCGAATCCAACTCGGCGCTCATATCCCCTCACGTCGTGCCTACATGCACCCCCCACTGTATTAACTCTTGTAGCTTATTGCAATCGATTGTAATACCACATCACACTTGAAGGCCCGTACTTCTCGCAGAACCAGGTGTAGCCCAGGGGATTGCCACTCAGATGCCAGATGCGCCGAGTTGTTGGTCAAAGCGGGCGCGGCCTGACTTCTTTTGGCCAAACGAATCGAGACGGTTAACACAAGGAACTTGGTGTAAACGCCGTCTCCTCGCCAACACGGAGTAAAAACGAACGGGCGCCACCGGTCAATCTGTGGCGCCCGCACTTTGCTCAGAGGTTGATAAAGCCCGTGGTAAGAGCTCTCCCTAGAAAAGCCGTGTCACGCGAATGCCGTACTGCGCTGGAGCACCCATGAAAACAAGATTTCCGTTTAGTCCAGCCTTATAATACTGGTTGGTGAGGTTAGTCCCATGAAGTGCGACCTGCCATTGTCCGACTTCATAAGACAACTGGGCTCCCAGTAGGCGTCTGTCGCCCATTTTGTCATAGAGCGGGTTATTGAAGAGGGACGCATACTGCATACTCGTATAGGAGAATGTGATGCCTGGCGTGAGCGTACCACCCTCGAAGTTGAAGTCGTACTGGATCCCGAGATTGGCCGTGTACTCTGGTGCAAACGGGTCCTGCGTGTTCGAAATATTCACGTAATACGGCGAGTAATCGAAACATATCGGCGGGTTCGAGGGGGTTCCCGCCGGGCACTGCGTTCCAAGGTTACCTGCCGGCAGTAAGCGCGTGTCGATGAGCTTCCCGGAACCCATTTTGGAATGCAGCCAAGCCGCATTGAGATTGAACGTCCAATGGTCAAGTTTGCCCTGCGCCTGCAGTTCTAACCCGTAGATCGTCGACACACCGCCAAGGTTGGACGTGAGCCCTGACGTCGTCTGTGGATTAAACACATTGGATTGGAAGTTATAGTACTGGGTGTAATAGCCGTCGAATTGTGTAGTGACGTGTTGGCCCAGCCAGCTCGCCTTCCATCCAGCTTCGTAGTCATAAACATGTTCTGGTTGGAAAGTTACGTTTGAAGCAAAGTTAGGACCGCCGGCTTTGTATCCCCTTGCAACAAAAGCATAGAGGAAGTTTTCGTCGTTGACGGTCCAATTCAGCCCGACCTTTCCGGTCAGCTTGTTGTCGCTAAAGGGCTGAGTGTTCGGCAGAACCAGCGAAATCGCCGGTATGGTGATCGCTCCGTGCGACCCTACCCAGTCGCCACTGTAGCGCAAACCGGCCTGCAATTCGAGGGAAGACGTCAATTCGATCGAAGCCTGACCAAACATACCGTAGCTGTCGCCCGGATTGTCTGTATCAACAACAAGGGTAGGCTCTATCGGGCCACCGACGTATTGCTGATAGTTAGTGAATTTTGTGGGCACCGACCGGTGATAGTATGTTGCGCCAACAATCCACCGAAGGATGCCTTCATCCGGAGAAATCACGTTGATCTCTTGCGTGATAAACCGCTCCATGAAGAACTGCTGGGTCCAAATGCCCGGCAACGCCGGATCTGCGGCATTGGGCGCGTTGGTACCGTCGAGATCACCCACCAAGGGCTCTTGTGCATACTGATAACCGCTCATAGAACGCAACACGATCCCGTCCGGAAGCGTGTATTTGACTTCCACGCCGGTGCGGAAACTCATCTCGTCCTGTTTCGAGTCCGTTCTGTCTTCGGTTATGGTCCAATGATTGGGCGAGTCCAAGACAGCATAGGGAGTACCAGGCAAAGGCTTGGTTGCGAGGCCGTCATTGTCGCTCAAATTATATGATGTCTTCCAAAGGATAGACAGATTGCTCGCGGGTTGCCACAGCAGTCCGAGACGAAGGTTCGATTGATTGAGATTGCCGAGCCTTGAGGGAGTGGTCAAGCCTTCGCCCACGACGTTATAGAAACTGTCGCGGTGCTCGTCATTGAAAGAAATGCGCGCCGCTAGGGTATCGCTGATCGGTAGATTGACGGCGCCGGTCACACCTACGTCGGTGAAGTTCCCACCAACAGCTTCGATGTATCCGTTGAAGCCGTCAAAACTCGGATTGCGGCTGTTGACGAGGATTGCGCCACCCGTCGAATTCTGCCCGACGATGGTGCCTTGCGGTCCGCGCAACACTTCGACATCGCCAATGTCGTAATAGGGTTCGTCGGCCAGGATGTTGCCGCCATAGAAAAGGCCATCTCGGTAGAGGGCTACGCCTGAAACGACAGTAGGTGCGACTGCGTTGATGCCGATGCCGCGGATGTTTGGGAACGAAACAAGTCCAGTCGGTGTCATCGTCAATGAGGGAGAGACGAGGTCCAGATCCAACTGGCTCTTGACGCCTGCGTTCTGGAGATCTTCATCGTTCAGCGCCGTCAGCGAAATCGAAGTCTTCTGAGCGCTCTGCGAGCGACGCTCCGCCGTGACGACCACCGTTTCGATCGTGTCGCTGGCCGCTTGTGCCTGAGATGTCGCCTGGGCGTGCGCGACAGGTGCGCACACGACGATCCCCGCAATGATTGCAAGGCTTGAGACCGTTCCAAGCCCAAGTTTACGACTTGTCATTCCTTCCTCCCGTTTCTTGTACGCCACATTCCAACGCCGGCAGTCCCACGCCGCTTGGCGTATTCCCCGGCCCACGCTTTGCGGCGAGCGTTACGGAACAGTGTCGAAGCTAATACAATCGATTGCAATAACGAATGCATACGATTGCTCTCTTTTACGACGGGTGTGTGGTTTTTGCCGCATGGCAACCTCGGTACCTTCTCAAGGCTCTAGCCTACCATCAGCAGGCCCCAAAAGCGGGCCATATCCTTTGTCCCGAAGCCATACCGGGATCAGTCACACCTGGTACCCGTCTCGATGCGAAGATTACGTCAACCATTGCGGGCCCGCATCTTCACGGTCATTGCTCCGTTCACATTTCGCTAAACCGGCAATTGAAATCGACGGCTTCATCAGTGCGCCGCCGAGGAAATCGTCGCCGTCCGACCTCAGGCACTACAGTTTTGAAAGATCCACCGTATTTGCCATGATCTCATAGCCAACGTCATTCGGGTGAAGATGATCTCCAGAGTCGTGCTCGGCTTTTAGCCGGTTCGGTTGTGTAGGATCCCGCAAGGCCTTGTCGAAATCGACCATACTATCGAAGGCTCCGCCGGTACGAATCCAATCATTGACCGCGAGACGTACAGATTCCTTCTGTGACGTATAATAATCGGCCCCCGCGAACGGTGTCAGCGTTGCGCCTATGATTCGCAGCCCGCGTCCGTGAGCCCTGGCTATCAACTGCCGATAACCTTGGATGATTTCATCGGCCGACGGTATATCCGGACGAGACATAAGCATGAAGCCTCCGGCCAATCCAATGTCGTTGATACCTTCCAACAAAATCACCGTGGAAACGCCAGGAATCGCAAGGGCATCACGATCAAACCTTGCCAAGGCGTTCATTCCGGCCATGTCCCTCAGGACTTGGTTGCCGCCGATTCCCTGGTTGATGATGGCCAACGGCAGATGCGCCTTAACGATGCGCCGCGCCAGAAAATCCGGCCAGCGACGATCCATGTCCAAAGTGGCGCCGAACCCGTCTGTAATCGAATCGCCAAAGGCGACAATCGTCTTCACACCGGTGTCGCCTGCAACATCTACTTCGCTCAGAAACGCGCGGGCGAAGAATTGTTTGCCCGATGCCATATCCGTCCATTCGAAGGGCTTGGCATCGGGAAGCGTGTCCGCAAGCGTAAAGTCCCCAGGTCCGGACAAATAGCTCTTTTGAAGTGCCAGCATATGGATGGTCGAGACGGGCGTGCGGTCGGGAAAATAAATGCTGATTTCAAGACGGGCGCCATCGGGCATGGCGAGAGCGACCGCATCGGAAACGGCCGGCGCTCCAGCAGTAACCGTGGCCGATCGCGAACCACCAAACGTTAGCGGAAGCCGAAGCATCTTGCCCGTGCTCGGTGCGCGGTAGGTAACCGATGCCGCGCCGATGTTCACCGGGGTCGTGCCGTATTCGTTGGTGAATCTGACACGCAACTCCGATCCACCGCGGCTCAGTGTGATTTCCTGTCGCAGCGTTTGGTTTGAGAACGTGTTAACAGCGAAGGTGAACATGGGGAGGTTCGGGTCCGGCATGGCGAACGGACTCGCTGCCCAACTCGCGTACCAAGCAATCCCGGTCGCGCCATCGGCCGCACCGCGACTTTTTGCATCCGATGACGCAGAAACGGCAAAGCACGACAAAACAATCATCGAAAGGCAGAATGCTGTCCTCTTCCAACTTCCGCACGCCATGGCCGCAGCCCCCTGAAAGACGTTCAGTCTACTGCAAACGATTGCATGATCAATACATGTCGGGCGCGAAGCGGTCTTGTACTCAATTGAACCGTGCATGACTGGCGGGCCAGCCAGGGACGACAGCGGCATTGTTGCATTGGCTAGCGAGCCATGGTGCCGTCCCAGGTGCTAGTCTTCACGGGCTGGGACTTCCCAGCAAACCATGTCGTGGTGACATTCTTGCTTTCCGTGAAGAAGATGAATCCGTCGCGCCCCATGCAGTGAAGATCGCCGAAGAACGACTGTTTGTGGCCGGTGAATCCGAAGATGCCGAGCGGAACGGGGATGCCAACGTTGATTCCCACCATGCCGCCATCGGTGCGATACGCAAACTCACGGGCGTAATGGCCGCTTTCCGTATAGATGACCGAGCCGTTGGCGAAACGGCTCGCATTCATGATCTTCAGACCCTCTTCAAAACTGTCGACCCGCTTGATGCACAAGACTGGCCCGAAGATCTCTTCACGCCCAATCGTCATCTCTTCCGTCACGTGATCGAAAATCGTGGGGCCGACGAAGAAGCCACTCTTACACTCCGGCGGAATCTTTGGCGTGCGCCCGTCAAGTACGAGCTTTGCACCTTCCTTGATGCCGGTTTCGATCCAGTTCAGCACAAACTCCTTGTGCCCCTGATTGACCACCGGCCCCATGCCCGTGCCCTTGTCGTAGGCAAGGCCCAACCCGACTTTCGACGCAGTCTTCACGATCGCTTCGACAAATTGGTCGGCAATCGCGTTCTCGACGACAACCGTCGGCAACGCCATACAGCGTTCGCCCGCACAGCCGCAGAACGAATTGATGATGCTTGGCACCGCACGCTCCAGCACGCAATCGCGCAATACCAGGGCGTGGTTCTTGGCTTCGGTGAGGGCCTGAACGCGCTTGCCATGTCGCGCGGCCGTGCCATAGATGTGAAGACCAACACTGGTCGAACCCACAAAGCTGACACCCTTGATGGCGGGGTGTTCAAGAAAGATTTCGGCCTCATGGCGACTGGTGGTCACGATGTTGAGGACGCCGTCCGGAAGGCCTGCTTCGTACCACAGTTCGGTTATACGCATAGCGCATTGCGGCGCAAAGCTTGCCGCCTTCAGGACAAGCGTATTCCCGGTTACGATGCAGATCGGCGCCATCCATCCCTGCGGGATCATGGCCGGGAAGTTCCACGGCGCAATGCCTGCGAACACACCCATCGGTTCGCTATAACGCACCGTGTCATAGCCCGACGAAACGTTGAACAGCGACTCGCCTTTCAGCAGATGCGGCGCGCCGCACGCGAATTCGACGACTTCGATAACTTTCAGCACGTCGCCCTTGGCCTCGTCCCATTTCTTGCCGTTCTCCAGCGCGCAGAGATGGGTGAGTTCGTCCAAATGTACTTCGAGCAGGGCTTTTAGGCGGAACAGCACCTGGACGCGCTTGCTAACAGGGGTGTCGCGCCAAGCAGGATAGGCTTTGGACGCCGCCGCAATCGCTGCCTCGACCTCGTCGGCGGTGCATTGCGGCGCCAGGGCGATGACGGCGCCGGTGGAGGGGTCGTAGCACGGCATGTATTTCTGCGTGGCGGAGGCTGTCCATTGCCCGCCTATTCCGGCCAGGAGCGTCACAGGCTTCTTGCCGCTTATCGCATCGGTCTTCGCATCGGCATCGACCGTGAAATAGTGCGTACTCATTTTTTTGCTCCTGTCATTCCTTCATTGTGCAAAGGGCTTAAGGCGCGGTTGGTTTGCCCCAATTCTCCGGCAACCAAGGATAGTTTCTGTCACCCAGCCCGTTGGGGTCGAACGCTTCCTTGATCTTTCGCTGGAAGTCGAAGACAAAAGTCTGGGGCGCTTTGGCGAGGCCGTCCCAGATCTTCTCATCGGGCCAGCCAATTTGCAGATAGAGATGCTCCTTGCCGAACGGAATGCCCTCTTCACGGCACAGCGTGATGGCGTCTTCCATGTGCTTGACACAGGCATCGACCGAGTCGTTATCGGCTGGGTCGTAGGAGACAAACTGCTCCAGACCGAAATAGCCGCCGCCGGCTACCGTCGAACCGCAACCCATCAGTGCGTCGCCGCCGCATTCGACCAGATGATGGCTTTCCTGGTCCCGCTTGAAGGATTCGATCGCGGCAGGCACATATGTCTTCACGAAATCCGGCTTACCGGCCTGCATCCAGCTACCCATGTAGCCGCCAGCCCAGATGAAATTACAGTGTTTGTGGCCGAGCCGCTGCATGTACATGTTAGTGAACTCGGCCATGTCCTGTTCGCAGTAACGCTCGACTTTGTAGCATCCGGTCTGCTCGAGGATTTCCTTCAAGATCTTGTCCTGCAGCTCGATCCCGTCAATCGACTGAGCGGCGAGGATAAGCTGGAAGGATATCCTGGCCTTTTCGTTGATCTCGATGATCTTGGGATCGCGCGCCGCCGTCTCGACGTCGTTGAGCGTCTTTTTCGGATCGATGTAGGTCAGCCATAAGGCCGTTGCCAGGTCGGCACCCGCCAGATTGAACTGTCGGTGGAAGAGGTAGCCGATGTTGTTGTCGTAGATTGCGTAGTAGCAGTTCGCCCAGGAGTCCAAATCCGGCGCGCCGATCGTGTAGACGCGGAAGTTTTCCGGAATGGGTAACCGGTAAGCGGGCGGACGCCCCTTCGGTTCCAGGTTCGCCGGGCCCGGCCAATCGGCAAGCTTGATGGCGCATTTGGTATAGGTGCCCAGACCGCCTCGCGAACCGAGCGTGCCACGCGTGATGCCGCGAACGCTCGGTCCTGGCCCTTCGCTGCAGAACCAACCTGCGCCCGAACTGAGCGATCCCGTGCGGACGATCTCGCCTGCCGGCGTCACCCACTCCTGTCCGAGGAGGTTGTCCGAGTTGTGGCCCATGTAGAAGGTTGAAGGCCCACCGCCGAAATAGGCGCATGCGCTGGCTACGATCGAGGTGGAACTTCCCGCGCCGATGATGTTGAGGTTAAGCCCGCGCTTCATGGCTTCGGCTTGCAGCTGTGCACAAATCACATAGGGCTCTACGATTGCGAAGCGATTCTTTTCGTCGAAATCGAGGATGCGGTTCATGCGACGCAGATCGAACTGGACCGTCGGCTCGTTGTCCTTCATCGGCGCGGCCCAGTGGTACCAGCCCGTTGAAATGGGTTTGATCTTGATCTTGTACTTGTTGCAGACCTTGGTGACTGCCTGTACCTCCCGAGTAGAACCCGGCATCACGACGGCCCACGGCCGCGGCATGTAATGGCTGCGGTTCGGACGCACCAGCTCAGCGAGCCATTGAAAGGCATAGGAATCGAGGAACGCCGGATCATCGGTGATGTGCTGCGGACCAACGATGTCTTCGATGGCACGGTAGGCGTCTCTTGAGATTTCCATCGTCCGTCCCTCCTAGAGTGCCTGTTCAACGAGTTGCAGGATGTCGAACACCTGGAGCTTCCGACCGCCATGTCGGGCAGCATCGGTGAAGTTGCGCTCGCACCACGGACAAGCTGAAACGAGCGCATCAGCACCTGTGGATTCGGCTTCTTCGATCCGTTCCGTCGCCGTCCATTCCGAGAAATCGGGATAGGCTTCGCGACAACCGCCGCCCGCGCCGCAGCACCAGGCTCCTTCGCGGTTGCGCTCCATCTCCACCAACTCGAGACCGGGGATTGCCTGCAAAACATTGCGCGGCGCGTCATAGACGCCGAAGGCACCGTTGTAACGCGGCCGGGGCGGATCGTAGCAAACCGCTTGGCCGAAAATCTTTTTCTCCTTGCCGTTCCAGAGCACGTAGTCCTCGCCCTGCCGGCCGAGGTGGCAGGGATCGTGATAAGTGACCTTCATCGGCACCTTCTTGTTCAGCTTGAGCTTGCCTTCCGCGATCAGCTGATCGAGCAGTTCGACCATGTGCAGGACGCGGATCTTCGAGCCTTGTGGCGGATACAGCCGCTTAAAGGCGTAATAGCAATCGGCGCAGGGCGTGATCACGGTATCGACGCCTGCCTTCTGCCACTTCGCCAAGTTGTGTAAGGCGCCCTGTTCCAGAATGCGGTCGGCACCGACCATGAAGGCACGTCCACCGCAACAGCTTTCCTCGGCCCCCATGATGCCGAAATCGATGCCTTGCTTCTTCAGAATGTTCACCGCGGCGATGGCGACAGCGCTCTGCTCGCCGTCAAAGGAATACCGGCAGCCGACATGCAGAACGTACTTCGCGGTCTCCTTGGAGAGATCCTTGATGCCGAGATTCTTGGCCCAGTCTCCCCGCCTCTCCTTCGCTTCGCCGAGCATATTGTAGTTGGTGCGTAGCGACTCCATCACCGGCTCGAGCGCCTTGGGCATATGGCCCTCGGAAACCAGCTTGACGCGCAATTCGCGCATCGCCTGCAACGGCTCCATGTCGTAGCGGCATATCTTGCAGGCCACGTCGCACGAACCGCACATGTTGCACATGAATACGGAGTCTTTGACCTTGTCGGTAACGGTCGAACGGCCGTCCATCAGCGACAAAGACGTGATCAGCCTGCCGCCAGCGGAATAGGAGTGAAAATTGCCATACTCGATGCTTGGGCAGCCCTTGGAAAAGCGCCAGCTCTTCATCAGATCCAGCGGCACCCATTTGCAGTAGGCACACCGGCTGCAACGCATGGCGTCGGCGCGAAAGTCCTCGATGCTCATTTACGTTCTCCCCTTCCGCGGCCTAGAAGCAGAGCTTCCCAGGGTTCAGGATGTTCTCAGGATCGAGAATTCTTTTGACCGTCCGCAGGATGTTGGTCGAGGTTTGGTCGCGCCTATAGACAAGCTCGGACCAATAGCCATAGGGGCGCGAGAAATACGCTCCCTGCTCCACCAGCGCTTCGCTCACCGCGAGATAGACATTCTTCACCTTGGCGACTGCCAACGCATCTTCCGGGTCATAGGGCAAACAGAACTCAACATGGTGCGCAACGCCCTGATGTTGCGGCTGCACGTAGATTCCGATGTCCGTCGGCCGGTAGTCGTGCTTCAGCGCGACGGATTGCACAGTCGCGACAAAGCCGGGAACCTTGTCCAGTGTCGTTAGGAAGAAGATGTCCTGGTGTGCGCCCTGTTGAGACTCCGCCCATCCGTCGGCGATCTTCACGAGATCACCACGGGCAACGCCCGGATAGCCGTCGCACAGCCTGAGCGAGAACTCCTGCACGAGCGCGCGAAGTTCTTTCTCCTGCACCTCGATCCGCTCCTGCGGCAGAAGCGCCGCGCCGGCCAGACCGATCAGCACGCTCCATTCCGGCAGCGCCGCGCGCAGCATCGCGCGTTGTTGCGGCCGCTGTTCCACCAACTCCGCAAGGCGCGAGCGATTCAACAGCATGACTTCGTCTCCGAGCCGAACCTTGGTCAGCTTGTAGACAAAATCTACCAGGGCTCCCGGTTCGGCCGCCGGTGCGAGGAAGAACTTGCGGACGGCAGGAAGCAGCTCGAGCTTGACCGAGGCCCACACCACAATGCCCATCGTCCCCTGGGCGCCGGTGACCAGACGCATCAAGTCCGTGGCGCTGGGGCCAAGAGGCGTGATTTGCGACAGGCCGCGCGACCATTGTTCATCGAGCGAAAGCGGTCCCGTGCCTGCGTCGCCGGTATAGGCGATCTCGCCAGTTCCCCACACCACGCCGCAGGTCCTAAGCGGCTCCGGCAACGAGAAGTTCAAGCGCGGAATCAGCGTGGGCTGGCGCTCAAGCAGACTGGCGACGACCGACTTGTTGGCGCGCGGACGTAGCGGATGCGGAAGCTGCAGTCCCTCCTTCGCCAGCGCCGGTGCAAGTTGCGCGTAGGTGACGCCCGCCTCGATCACGGCGATCCGGTTGCGGCGGTCGATCTTGATGATCGCCTTCAGGCGCGAAAGATCAACGATAACGGCTTCGGTGACGCTTGGAACGGTGTCACCGTACCCGTGCGGACCGCCGGAGCTCACTGGTATAAGCGGCGTTTTCGTCGCCATCGCCCACTTCACGAGCGCCTGAACCTCGGTCGCGTTTGCGGGTTGGACTACAAACCACGGCTTCAACGGTTCGGAGAAACTCGTGTCCGTTGAGAATGATTTAAGCGTTTCGGGATCGGCGCGGACGTTGTCCGCTCCAACGATCTCAGCCAACTGCTGGATTTTTGATACCATGGTCGAGCCTCGTTGTGGTGTGCTACGCAGGCTGAGAACGTCCCTTCCGTTACCTGCCTGAAAGACCGAACCATCGGAATATCCATTTGAAAATTGTGATTTTTCACGTGATAAGATCGGAATTTCCGATGTATATGTGCGCATCGGAAATTGGGCGGGAAATTGCACCGGAAATCAGGGGCCCATCGTGCCAACTAAGTCGACGATTAAGACGAAAGCCATTTTGCCGCGCCTGTCCCTGCGAAAAATCGCGTGTTTCGTGGCAGCGGCCGATGCAGGGAGTGTCAGTGCAGCTGCAAGGATACTATCCGTGTCTCAGGCGTCGCTGTCCGAATCCCTGATCGATCTTGAAAGAGACATAGGCGTTGATCTCTTCGTTCGGCACAAAGCGCGTGGCGTTACGCTGACAAGTGCAGGACAGCAGCTCCTGTCGGAGGCGCGTGGCCTTGTCCGTCACGCAGAAGCATTTGAAGCGCTGGCACGCGGCCCGGACGCGGAGCTTTCAGGGGAGATCGCAGTCGGCTGCTTTCCGACCCTACTCCCATTTATCGGTCCCCCTTTGCTCGAGGGATTTCTCGCTCTGCATCCCGGCGTGCATCTTCGGTTTGTCGAGGGCCCCCAACCTCAGCTCGAAGAAGCCTTGTTGGCAGGAACGACCGACGTGGCGATTCTCTACGATGTCGATATCGTATCTGCGCTGAACCGGCGCAGCCTTTTCGACGCCACGCCATACGTTCTCCTGTCCAAGAACCATCATCTTGCGATGTCAGACACACCGATAGCCCTTGCGGAACTTGCCGAGGACCCGTTCATCCAAATGGATCTTATGCCGGGCAAAAACGACTATGTGTTTTCGTGCGCCGGCATAACCCCTCGTCCGGCACACCGGACGACGAACTTCGAACTCGTGCGATCGCTGGTAGCGCGAAATCTCGGCTATGCCGTTCTGGTGCAGCGGCCGGCGACGAACCTAACCTACGAAGGCATGCCGGTTGTGATTAGGTCGATCGCTGACCCGCTTCCGCCACTTTCTGTGATCTTCGCCTGGCCCGCGCATATTCACCTGCATCGACGCGTCGATGCGCTTGTAAAATATGGCGAGAAGATATTCCGGAAGGACAGCAACACGGAAACCTGGCGGAGAACCGTCGCATGAATCCATGCACCGTCAGTATGCCCTCAAGATTTCTGTTGTCGAGCCGATGGCCCGCCGTTTTGGCCTATGGTGTAACTTTTCTGGCACCGTCATCACTTCAATCTGATGCAGCAAGTTCACAATCTCCTCCGCGCTGATTTGCCTCGCAATTCCGTTGCTTCGGAAGTATTTGCGAGGTTCGGTGCGAAGACGAGTCGGCAGTGGCATGATCAGCATCAGCTCCTCTGCGATTTTTTTCTTGAGAACCTGGTCCTTCGGGCTCGCTGACGCACGCTTGGCGATCCAGTCTTGGGTCACCGATTACAACAGCTCGCACCCGCATTCCTCGCTGGACTGCACGAGACCGACGGCTTTTTGCCGCTCTCTTACACAACCGGCCATCGCGCTGCGCTCCTCCATGGCTCCGCGCTCGGGCAGGTTGCTCGACCCGCGCCAGAAGGCGTATCAACCGCCGAGTTCTAATCGCCACTGGATGAGAAGTTAGCGAGACGTCAGCTGCACCCGTGACTCTCACTAGGAAGATGTGCGCCTCCATATCTTCGTGGATCAATCGATTATCGAAATTCTTGCGAATGACGATTCGCAGACAATTACGGGGCGCTTCTTCCGTGGGGTGGCAATTTGACTTCGTCCGCCTATCCCGGAATGGCAACGCGACGATCGGAATTGATGGCTGGCCGCTTACGAAAAGCAAAAAAATGGTGTCCACTAACCGAACCTAAACGAATACGTCTTTGAAACCCCCTTGCAGTGATGGCGTGGCCCCAGGTTGGGAGCAAACGTATCCAGCGACCTCGGCCGCTATGAAATGACACTCGCCAAGATCCTTCCGGCTCAGCCACCCCATTGTCAAAGCTGCGGTGAACGCGTCTCCCGCACCGACGGTATCGACCACTTGCACCGCTCGCGCCGGCTGCTCCGACCAACATCCATCGCGATAGACGAGACTTCCACGGGCGCCGCTGGTCAACACAACGCCCTTCAATTCGAATGTTTCTGCCAATCCTACCACCCGTTGTCTAACATCTCCCCCTAGCGAATACATCTCTGTCAGAATACCCAATTCGTCATCGTTCAACTTCAACAGGTTCGCCAGGCGCAAGGAGGACTCGATCACATCGCGATCATAAAATGGGTGACGCAAGTTGATGTCGAGAACACGGAGCGCGCCTGCGGACGCAGCGGCGACCAATTGCTGGATGGCCTTGCGAGAAGCCGGGTGACGTTGGGCTAAAGTGCCAAAGCAAACGGCATTGGCTCTACCAACGGTCTCCAGCGCAAGGGCCGTCACCCTTATCCGATCCCAGGCGACATTCTCTTGGATCACAAATTGCGGGATTCCCTGAGCGGAAAGACTCACGGTCGCTGTCCCGGTGGGAAGATCATCATCCACTTGAACAGTCGACTCAATCACATTCATCTTTCTGAACCGCTCTAACACACCGCGACCCAAACGGTCGCAACCAACGCGGGTGATCACCGGAGCATGCGCGCCCAACGCTTGAGTATGGAGCACAAAATTCACCGGAGCACCGCCGAGTTGCGGACCATCTGGTAGCAAGTCCCAAAGGACTTCTCCAATGCCGATAACGGTAAAGCTCATGTACTACACCTTCACTACTAACGGCTGCACCTGTTCAAGCAATTTCCCTTTGGTCTCTGGTACCTTCCACTTCACCCAAATGAGTTGCAGGACCATCATCCCGCAGAAAAACAGAAACACGTATCCGGACGGGAAAGAGGAAACCATAGTCGGAAAGAATGTCGTGAGAAGTGCGGCAAAAATCCAATGCGTCGAACTACCAAACGCTTGTCCCTGCGCACGATGATGGTTGGGAAATATCTCGGAAATAAACACCCAGATCACCGTTCCTTGGCCGATCGCATGCGCTGCAATAAAGGCAAAGATACAAACCGGAACGATACCAACGTGCCCGGTGAAGAAAGCCCAGGACACAAGGCCCAGAGAGATGATGTAGCCCAGCGAACCGATGTAAAGCAACGTGCGCCGCCCAAGACGGTCAATGAGCGCCAAACCAATGAACGTGAAAATGAGGTTGGTGATACCGATGCCGACAGACTGAAGTAGCGCCGCCTTCTCGCCCAGCCCCGTCATTTCAAAGATGCGAGGAGCAAAATACAGAATGGCGTTTATGCCGGAGAGTTGGTTGAAGAAAGCGATAAAAAAGGCGAGCAGGATCGGGGTGCGAAGCGCATTGGTCCAGAACCGTCCGCCGGCGCTTCGATCGACGGACGCCGCCAGTATGGCGTCCGCTTCCGAATTGATTTGCTCTTGCGGAGCATGGGGTTCGATACGTCGAAGAACCGCGATACCCGCCTGACGCTCACCCTTTTTCACAAGCAGCCAACGAGGGCTTTCGGGAATTCCCAAGCACATCACGGTATAGAGGAGCGAAGGAAAGGCAGCCACTCCTAGCATCCACCGCCAGGCATCGGGACCAACCCCGGCGAGCAATGCATTGGACAAGAAGGCGATCACAATGCCAAAAACGATATTGAACTGAAACATTCCTGCGAGAAACCCGCGATGTTTGGCGGGCGCAATTTCCGAGATATACATCGGCGCGACCACGGTGGAGATGCCAATACCCAGACCGCCGATTAATCGCGCAAGGATGAAGAAATCCACATCGTTTGCCAGCGCAGATCCTACTGCAGAGACCAGGTAGAGAACGCCGATCCACAACAACGTCGCTTTGCGCCCGAAACGGTCGGTCGGCCAGCCCCCCAGTAGTGAACCCAATACCGTCCCATAGAGGGCCGACGCCATTGCGATGCCATGTATCCCGGCGCTCAGTCCCCAGATCGACTGAATTTTCTGTTCGGCGCCGGAAATGACCACCGTATCGAAGCCAAAAAGAAATCCCGCCAAGGCCGCCGTAAGCGACCAGAAGAAAAGCCGGGCGCTAAAACTGCTGATGCCTAGCCCCTTGCGCGACTCGGCGTGGGATGTATCGGTGGTATCCGCATTTTCCATAGGACGAAACCGATCTGTTTGGTTTTTCTGCTCCAACCATAATTCATACGCGGCAACGGCGGCGGATTAGGGTCTGGTCTCACAACTTGATCCAGAGGAGTGCGCCGACGCAAGGAGCAGCGGCCAAGTTGGACACCGCTCGGCACTTCGATCGCTGACGACGAAACGTTGGCTCTTTGCTCTCAAGTTCGGATATAGGCGCCATGCTAATTTGTGGAAAAGATCGGCTCGTATGCAACAAGAGCATCTCTGCCGGCTCGAATATTATCGATTTCCGAAGTAACGGCAGCCAATTCTAACGTCGTGGTCAGAAATTGGATATCGATACGGAAATCTCTTGCCTCATTCGGACCCAACGTCTGCAGCCGTCCTCTCGCTTTCTCTACCGCGCGTGAATAGGAATAACTTGACCCAGGCTCAAGGCCCGTAACGTATCCCTGGCGATTAGTGTCGGTGTTCTTCCACAACGTGAAATACGGCAGTTCGCCCGTATTGAAGCGCAAAGCGACGCCAGCACTGTTCGACGGGTCAACGAGGGCCGTGACCGTTTGGCCGATAGAATCGCCAAACAGCTCGCATACAAATACCTCCTCATCGAAGTTATGTGTCGGCCCGGCGTATACTTGCCATGTTGCCAAGCCCGCTTTCGCCCGTTCGTTGAATGGCGCGATGCACTTGACGGGAGCCAAGAATCTGGCACCTTTACCCAAAATCGGCCGGCCGAAATTTGTATGGTATATAATTTGATAGGCGCGATCATAGTCGGATAGGTTGACGATGCGGTCATGGACACTCAGTAGCGCACTTCCGGGAGTCACAATTAACTCGGTCAGGATTTCGAAATCGCTGAACTTGAACGCCTTCTCTTTCAGCAAGCCGCTGATGCGAATCCGATGGGGTGCTTGTCGTTCGATCCCGACCGTAACTCTAGATGCTGGTGTATTACCCGCCCGTCCATGAAGGCTGTAGGCGACGGAGTCTTCGGCACACGGATGGCCGGACCATTCAAACCCGCAGCGCACCATCAATTCGTTAAATCCATCAAGCCAGCCCACCTCGCCGCGCTCACTTAGGCGCATGAAAGCTGGATGAACGATTTCGTCGACGGGAGAGGCCCAACCATAATCGAAACCGCAGAAACGCGCCTTGTGCAGGCTCATGCCTCGCGTCGGAATGACTGTAACAGAAAGCTCACCTGTCTCGACGCCGATCAGGGTACTGCCTTCTTGCTTGCCGCCGTGCAAGGTCTTCTTCCAAACTTTGAACGGGACACTGTCGTAGATTTCGAGGTCCGTGTTCTCGACGATATAATCCCTAATCTCGATGTTTTCGTGTGTGTCAGTCAGGACAAAGCGATATGTTGACTTCTCGTTCATGTTGTCGCGGTTCGCGGTTTTTTTCACTACAGTTCCTCCATTGCCTAGTCGAAGCAGCGTCGTAATCTGCTCCGCGGCGAATAAGACGAGTTAATGGCGTACCAGCGTGACAAATCGGTTCACGGACTTGCAGTTCTCGATGATCTCATGACAGCGGGATTGGGCGATCTCGGCGTTAGCCGGTTCGCCATTGGCAATCGCGTTCACGACATCGCGAGACGCTTGCAGCGCCGCGGCCATCTCGTTGTGTTGCGACGGCCCCTTTGGGCGGAACGCGCGGATATTATAGGCCGCAAAGCAGCGTACAAACATATGCAACACCGGAATGTTGGCGGCCTCGGCAATCTCCCTCTGCAACAACGTCCAATAATATTGGAAGCACTCTCCAGATGCATGGGCCAACGCGTCCATCGCGGCAGATATGCCTGCCGTGACCACAGCGCGCTCGGCGGCTGCACGCGCGTGGAGGGTGTTAATGAACCAGACGAACTCCTCAGACTCCTCGATGCTCAACTGCAAAGCCAACAGCTGGCTGTTGATCCGGCGCACGATCGCCTCTTCCTTAGGCAGTTGTAGAAACAGACCCCCGCTTTTCCCGCGCCTGCCCTTCAGAACGCCAAAATCAGCCAGCAGCCGCACCGACTGGGTGAAAGTCGGTAGCCCGACGCCATAATGGTAGGAAAGCTCGGACAAAGATCCGAGACGATAGCCCGTGACGCAGCGCGCATACGTGATTTCCCCCGCCAGCAAGTTAGCGACATATATCGCCTGCTGGTGCGTGTGATAGTCGGTATCCGGCGCGCTTAACTCATCGGCCGCATCGGGTTCTGCCCTGTCAAGTTGGGATAGCACCGCCAGCAACAACGCCAATGGCTTCGAGACGGCTCTGCCATCATCATTGACCGTGTAATTGAAGTTGCTTGAAGCCCATTGGTGCGATTGCACGCGGAGCCGCGTGGCGGCGATTTGTTCGTGTCGCAGCCCCAGCCAGCGCAAATGTTGCGACATCGCGCTTACCAGTAGTTGCGGAGACGGGCGGGCCAGGATCAAACCGCCGGAAGTCCCGCGGCGAACCGTACCGACGCCGCGCATCTCCAGCAACCGCAACGCCTGACGCACCACGGCACACCCTGTGCCCAGGTGTTTGGCCAAATCCTTCTCCGGCTCGACGATCTCGCCGGTTGGCCAGCCACAATGCGTCAAAACGTCTTCGATGTACTCAGCCACAGACAAGGCGCGGTTCCAATCTGCGTGCTTGCCACCCGCGATAAGATCGTACATGTCAGCCTTGCCCGCTGCGTGCTTCCGGTCTTGTGTAATCGCCGCACTCGAATACTGCAGGCACACGCGAGGCTTTGAATCCATCATATCCATCGCTGCAAGATTTCAGTGCATCCGCGCTCTCATATCTTGTTGTAGTTTGATCGACATACAATGATCTGCGTATCAAGTATTCCAGACGGTCGGCTTCGGCACCATTTCCGTTGCCAAGAAGCCTATTTCCGCGCGAGTCTGGAAACTTGGCGCTCCCCGAACCAAACAAAGAAGCGAATACAGGTTGTCACGAAGATACCCATTAGAAAAATACATAGTTTTCCGATGTTATTATCGAATTTTCCGATGTTCGATCCGCTGTCTGCATAGCTCCCAGCCGCATTGGATGAGAATCAGCAATGAGAAGGGAAGGTCTGCTTATCAGTGAAAACCGTTTGGGCGCAGTTGATGCAACCAACGTCCGCATACATGTTCCGCAACCGCTGGCGGTCACCGGCACTTCACACCTGTTCAGCCAAAGGATGGAAACTCGCCCCGACATCGAAGCGCGGCATGGCAAGCGGACCGTGTTTATTAAGTCACACGATCAGTCCTAATTGTACATCGCTTAAGGCTATTTCGATGAAAGCCAACACAAAGAGGATTTCGAGCACTTTTTAAGGTCGCGCCACGGTGTCACCTCTAGTTGGACCCTCGCCAAAGAGCGTTTGGGCCTAGTGGAGAGAGGCAAACGGAAGGTTTCCGGGGAATCAGCAGCCGTTAGCTCTAATTGGCCATTTCTCGCGGATTCATCTGTCTGATTTTCACCACTAGCGATCTACGGCCGATTAAGGTCGTCACTAGGGGAAACGCCAATGCTGATACGCTCCACTTTTTTGCGCCATGCTGCGCCGACCATTCTGTCCATCGCCGGATTCGGCGCCGTAGCCACACCCGCCATCGCCCAATCGACGCCGGTCACGTCTGACCAAGTCGAAACTGTCATCGTCACCGCCGAGCGCCGGGCGGAATCGGCCCAGACCACGTCTCTGGCAGTGACGGCGCTTAGCGGCAAGGAAATCACCTCGAAAAACGTCAAGGACATGACCGATCTGCAATTCGTTAGCCCTTCCTTGTCGACGACGGAGGTGAGCTTCACCGAGAATGTTAACATTCGCGGTATCGGTCTAAACATTCAATCACCGACTGTCGTGTCGGGTGTCGCACTCTACCGCGACGGCCTGTTCTATCCCGGCAACATCCTGGCCGACGAACCGTACTACGACATCGCTGATGTTGAAGTGCTGCGCGGCCCACAAGGGACCTTCGTGGGACAGAACTCCACCGGCGGCGCCCTTATGATCACCAGCCAGAATCCAAATTTCGACGGTTTCGGCGGTTATATCGAAGGCCAAGGAGGCAATTACACAGACATCGGCATCCGCGGAGCGGTCAATATGCCGATCAGCGATACCTTGTCGGCACGCGTGGCCTTCAACCACGAAAACCGGGATAGCTTCTTCAAGAACATCGGCTCGAATCTTGTGCACCCAGGCAATATGGACATGTCCAACATTCGCGTCGGCTTGTCGTGGCAGCCGACCGACGCATTTTCCGCATTGTGGAAGACGGAATACAATGTCAACAATACGGACGGATACGCGCAGCAGCCGGTCCCCGGCAGCAGTTATGCCATTCTGCAACCCTCCAAACCGTACGTGCTTGATTACGACCGGACGGATACAGCGGACAACGAGTTAAGCTTCCGCACCGGGCTGGAGCTCAAGTACAATTTCGCTAACGGCGTCGCCCTGCGTTCGCTGAGCGGCTTCCAATACGGTCAGGTCAACATGATATTCGACGAAGACGCCACCAGTGCGCCGAATTTGTCGCGACCTGGTCTGCCCGGCCTCTATCAAACGCAACTCATTCGCGAGCGGATCACGACCGAGGAGATCAACCTAATCTCGCCCGACACCGGCTTCTTCCGTTGGGTAGTGGGCGGCACTTATGTGCATCGCTCGGTTCCGGTGTTCATCCAGTCGAACGTTCAGCCGGTGGGCGGCACGCTCTATTCCAGTACGATTGCCAACATAGGCAATCCGGCGGACAGTTACGGCTTCTTCGGCCAAGGCACGTTCGAAGTCGCCAAGGGGCTCGAATTGCAGGTCGGACTGCGCTACAGCGGCGACTGGATCGGCTCGCGCGGGGATATCATTATCCCGCCTGCCGGTAACCTGACACTTCCAAATACGCAGTCTTATTCTGACAACAAATTGACCGGCAAGGTCGCCCTCAACTGGACGGTGGACCAGAACAATTACATCTATGCCTTCGTGGCCAAGGGCTACAAATCCGGCGGCCCCAACATCGCCAGCTCCGACGTCTTCGCGCCGGAAACTGTATGGGATTACGAGTTGGGCTGGAAGTCCGACTGGCTTGACGATCACATCACGGTCCAGGCTAACGGCTTCTGGATGAGATATGTCAATTTCCAGACCCCGATCTTCGACGTGTACACAACTAGTCAGAATATCATCAATTTCTCGGGAGCCTCGCATATCTATGGCGCAGAATTGCAGGCACAAGGTCGGTTCGGCAACTTCCACTTCGATGCCAGCGGCGCCTATGTCCATTCGCGGCTTCCCTCTGTTGGCGCAATCGTCGATGCCCGCTTGATTCCCGCGGGAACTGTGGAGTTACCGCAATGCGCACCAGCGCAATCGACGGGTTGCACCGATTACAGGCCGTACTACGTCAACATCTCCAACTCGATAAACCCATATGCGCCTGAATACACAGCGAGTATCGGTGTGTCATATGATTTCAATATCGGGGAAGGCACCCTGACGCCGCGTTTGGACTATTCTTATACCAGCGCACAGTACACGACGATCTTCAACGATCCGGGCGACAAGCTGAGTGATCGACGGCTGTTGAACGGACAGCTTACCTATGACTACGACCATTGGCAGGTAACACTTTATGGAACCAATCTGACAGACCAAGTCATTGTGGTCGGCCAGCAGGCCACCATGGGGGGATTAGCTAACAACGAGTTCTTGGGCGCACCCAGGCAGTATGGTCTGCGTGTGAGTAAGCAGTTCTAAGTTTCCTCCTTACTTCCACTGCGCGCCGGGTAAAAGTACCGGTGCGCAGTTATTTTTCCCACTGGCGGTTCTGGTCGCCCGATTTGATCAAGCCGAAATGTTTGCAGATGTGGCCTATCGCCCCGCTGAGGAATAGTCGATGTCAAGCTCACCTGAAGAAGACGTTCGCCTTATCGTTATCATGTTCTTCTGCTGCAACATGATCTTGTGGGCTGGATAGCACAGTTTTATCTCATGCCCTGCATCGCTACCGTTTTGAGATTGAACGAAACGCAGATCGGCGAATTGACGCCAGCCATTTTGGCCTTATTCCGGCCAAAAGCGTGCTGCCGGCGCTTGTCGCCGCGCACAACGGCACGACACCACACAACATACGCCGCCCAGGCGCGGTGTGAGGGGAGACGAATGACCGCGCAAGATTCGAAGAGCACGAAGCAAAACTATCTCTTGGCATTTATCCTGACCGTCAGCCTGTTTTTCGCCTGGGGCGTTGCCAATAGCCTCAACGACATCCTGATTCCACAGTTCAAGAAGGCTTTCGTGCTCACCGACCTGCAGACCGCTCTAGTGCAATCTGCCTTCTATGGCGGTTACTTTCTTCTCGCCATACCGGCGGCGATGTTTTCACGCCGCTTCGGCTACAAAGCGGCCGTTGTGTACGGCCTGATTATTTTCAGCTTCGGCGCCTTTCTGTTCTATCCCGCTGCGGAGATGCACGCCTACATCTATTTTCTCGGCGCTCTGCTCGTGCTCGCCAGTGGTCTGTCGTTTTTGGAGACGTCTGCAAATCCGATGGTCGCGATGCTCGGCAGTCCAGAGACCTCGGAGCGGCGACTCAATTTTGCCCAGGCCTTCAATCCGTTCGGCGTGTTGTTCGGCGTTTGCATCGGCAGCCAGTTCATCCTTTCCGACAAGAAGCTTCCATCCAATGAACTGGCACATGCCGTTATTGGACCATACATGGTGATCGCGGCAAGCGTGCTGCTTCTGGCGCTGGTGATCAACGTCGTGAAATTTCCGCCGGTCGCCACCGCCCGCGTTGAAAAGGGTGAACACGACAGCGCCGGCTTTCTGAAGCTGCTCACCCATCAGCGGTTTCTCTTCGGCGTCATGGCGCAATTCTTTTACGTCGCAGCCCAGGTGGGAGTGTGGAGCTTCACGATCCGCTATTCACTGTACGAACTACCTCAACTCCCGATCACGAATGGTATCGTCTGGTGGCATGGCTACTTGCCAATGCCCTCGGGTGTATCGGCGGCGCTCATCCTGCTTGTTTCACAGACCCTGTTCACGGTCGGCCGCTTCGTCGGCACCGCCCTGATGGGTCGGATCAACCCAGACCGACTAATGGCGATCTATGCCGGCACGGCCGTCGCCCTCACCTTGATTGCGGCACTGGTCGGCAGTTGGACCGGCGTGGTGTGTCTGGCGGCGACGAGCTTCTTCATGTCGATCATGTTCCCGACGATCTTTGCGGGTGCAATCCGCGATCTCGGACCGCTCACCAAATCGGGTGCATCGTTCCTGGTGATGGCGATCATCGGTGGGGCGGCAGCGCCGCCGGTCATGGGCCTGATCTCCGGCTATTCGTCCATGCAGTATGCGATGGTCGTGCCGTCCTTCTGCTTTGGCGTTATCCTCGCCTTTGCCTGGGTTAGCCACACCGCTAATGCGGCAGCGGCCACCTCGGACTAACAACCAATCAGGTGATGGCGACGTGGCGACACAAATCGATCACAGCGGCCGATACGCGGGAACGTTGACGTTGCCCCGACCCTGTCCAAGGGCGATGTGGTCATCCTCGACAACCTGTCGGCCCGCAAGAGCCCCGCCGCCGAAGAAACGATCAGAGCCAAGGGCGCCTCGCTTCTATACCTGCCGCCCTACAGCCCCGATCTCAATCTAATCGAGATGGCCTTCTCCAAGCTCAAAGCCCGCCTGCGTGCACGTGCGGTTAGAACCATCGACGCACTCTGGGCCGCCATCGGCGACATCTGCGATCTCTACGATCCCGCAGAATGTTCAAACTTCTTCAAGGCCGCAGGCTATGACCACACCTGAACGCACGATACTCCATCGAGCCCTTAACACGCTGCTGTATCCGTTCGAGCGATTTCTAGTGCTTACAATTAGCTTACATCGGTGGCCACAAAGAACATGTAAGCAAGAAGACGCGGCGGAAGACTTAAATAACCATTTATTATCACTCATAAAACCTGGAGCGGGCGAGGCGAATCGAACGCCCGACCCTAACCTTGGCAAGGTTATGCTCTACCCCTGAGCTACGCCCGCGATCCAAGTGGGAGGCGGGTTATCGCCCAGGCTTGGGCGGGATTCAAGCGGCATCTCCGCGCCCGGCAAATCCGGGCTAATCCGGGCACGCGGCGGACTGACGCCCCCGCACCGGACCCGCCGGGAACTTGTCCCGGCCCTGTGGGGCCAGCCCGCCCCTTCGACAAGCTCACCCTTCGACAAGCTCAGGGTGAGGGGCGGCTTGGCGTGTCGAAGGGGCGGACCATGACAAGTGGGAGGGTGGCCAATCGAGTACCGGCTTTACCCTTCCACGATCTTCTCGAAAATCTGGCGGGCGCGGGCCTGGAGGTCGGCCAGCAGCATTTGCAGGCTGGCGAACTGGCCCACGCCGGCGGCATGCGCAAGCAGCGCCTTGAGGCCGGGGGTGGCCGTCTCGGGATCGAGCGGGCCGTCGAGGGCGATGCGCAAGGTCTGGGTGAGGGCATGTTCCAGGTCGGCGGCGGCGATCAGGGCGTCGGCCTCCCCCTCCGGCAGGGCGCCCGCTTGGCGCAGGCGCTGGAGCGCCGCGATGGTGTTCTGCGACAGCACGGCGGGGTTTTGCGGCGCCGTCTTCAATTGCAGCATCTGGGCGGCGAACTCGATGTCCATCAAGCCGCCCGGGGCGTATTTCAGATCCCATGGGTTCTTGCCGGGATAGCGCTCCGCCACCTTGCGGCGCATCTGTGCGGCGTCCTTGCGGACGGTTTGCCAGTCGCCGGGGCGGCAGAGCGTCTCGCGCACCACGGCTTCGATCTTGGCGGCCAGCTTACCGGGGCCGGCGATGACCCGGGCCCGCGTCAAGGCCAGGCGTTCCCAGGTCCAGGATTCGGTTTCGTGATAATGCTTGAAAGAGGCCAGGCTGACCGCCACCGGGCCTTTGCTGCCGGTGGGGCGCAGCTGCATATCGACCTCGTACAGGCTGCCCGCCGCCGTGGGCACGGTCAGCGCCGCGATGAAACGCTGGGCCAGCCGCGCATAATAAAGACTGAGCGGCAGGGGTTTGGGGCCGTCCGTCGCTTCCGTTTTCTCCGGCGCCTCGTAGACGAAGATGAGGTCGAGGTCGCTGCCCGCCGTCATCTCGCGCCCGCCGAGCTTGCCCATGGCGATCACCGCAAAAGCCCCGTCCTTCACGCGGCCGGCGCCGGCGGCCATTTCCCCGGCCGTGCGCGCCAGCAAAGCCTCGATCACGCATTCGGCGATAGCGGCGAAGGCGGGACCGGCGGCATCGGGCTTGGCGGTGCCCTCGATCACCTGCACCCCGACGCGGAAAATCTGCTCCTTGGCGAAGCGGCGGGCGGCGTCGAGCGCCCCTTCGTAGCCGCCGGAACGGGCGAGAAGATCGCCGAGGGCGTGATCGAGGCTTTGGCGCCCGGGCAGACGCGTGAGGAAATCGGGATCGAGCAGCGCGTCCAGCGTGGCGGGGGCGCGCGACAGGTGCGCGGCCAGGCGCGGCGCCGAGCCCATCACGGAGGCGATCAGGCGGAGCAGCTCGGAATGGGCCAGCAGCAAGGAGAAAAGCTGCACGCCGGAAGGCAGGTTGGTGAGGAAGCGGTCGAGCTGGGCGAAGGCGGCGTCGGGATCGGCGGTGGCCGCCAGCGCCGCCAGCAGCGCCGGAATCAGCTTGGTGAGAAGCTCGCGGGCCCGCGCGCTGCGGGTGGCGCGGATACGGCCGTGATGCCAGCCGCGGATGGCGCCCGAGACATGGGCGGGATCGCGAAAGCCCATGCGGGAGAGGGTTTCCAGCGTTTCTGGATCGTCTTCCACCCCGGTGAAGACCAGGCTGCCGGTCTTTCCCGCCAGCGGCGCTTCGCGCTCGAACAGATGGGCGTAATGGCCTTGCACGGTCCTGAGGTGCTGCGTCAGGGCCGCGCCGAAGGCCGCGGCATCGGCAAAGCCCATGAAACAGGCGGTGTGCTCCAGCCCCGCCGCATCCTTGGGGATGGTGTGGGTCTGTTCGTCCTCCATCATCTGCAGGCGATGTTCGAGTTCGCGGAAGAAGCGATAGGCTTCGGTCAGCTCCCGGGCCGCCGCCGCGCCGACACGGCCTCGGGCGCGCAAGGCTTCGAGGGCCGCGAGCGTGGCGGGAGACCGCAGCGACGGATCGCGCCCGCCCAGGATCAATTGCTGGGTCTGGACGAAGAATTCGATCTCGCGGATGCCGCCGCGCCCCAGCTTGATGTTGTGGCCGGGCACCGCGATCTCGGAATGGCCGAGATGGGCGTGGATCTGGCGCTTGATGGAATGGATGTCCTCGATGGCGGCGAAATCGAGGTTGCGCCGCCAGATGAAGGGTTCGAGCACCGATTTGAGGAAGGCGGCGCCCGTTGCGGGATCGCCGGCGGCGGCGCGCGCCTTGATCATGGCGGCGCGTTCCCAGTTCTGGCCCATGCCTTCGTAATAGGCCTCGGCCGCCTCGGTGGAGATGGCGATCTGGGTGGCGCCCGCGTCGGGGCGCAGGCGCAGATCGACGCGGAAGACGTAGCCGTCGGCATTGTGGTCGGCCAGGAGCTTGACCACCTGCTTGACGATGTCCACCGCCGCGCCGCGGCCGTCGCCGCGCTTGCGGTAGGGAAATTCCTCCGCGTCGTAGAAGACGACGATGTCGATGTCGCTGGAATAATTCAGCTCGAAGCCGCCGTACTTGCCCATGGCGAGGACGACGAGGCCGCTTTTTTCTTCCAAGGCGGCGGCGCTTCGATCTTTGAAAGACGTGTCGCGGGCGGCCTGGCGCAAGGCGAAGCGCAGCGCCCCTTTGAGGGCGGCATCGGCGAAGCGGGTGAGCGCCCCCGTCACCGCTTCCAGGGGGAAGAGTCCGGCGATGTCGGCCAGGGCCGCGGCGAGCGCGGTTCGGCGCTTGGCCTGGCGCAGGACCTGCATGATCGCGGCTTCGTCCGGCGCGTCGGCGGCGGCAAGGGCGGCGGCCGCGGCTTCGGCGAGAAGCGTGTCGGGAGCGGCGGCGAAGAAGCGTTGCAGCGCCCCGGTTTCGCGCAAGGCGAGGCGGCAGAGATAGGCGCTGTTGCCGAAAGCCGATTCCAGCAGGGCGCGGGCCTCGCCCTTGGGCGCGTAGCCGAGTTCCGCCAGCCGCTCGAAGGTGCGGGCGGCGCGGGCCATGTCGTAAGGGCGCGGCAGGGCGGAGAGTTTCATTACAAGACAGTCTAGTACCTACCCTCCCCTTGAGGGAGGGTCGAAAAATCGAAGCACAGCGGAGATTTTTCGGGGAGGGGTCTTGTCGTGACCTTAACGGCATACCCCTCCCCGAAATTCCTTTCTCGCTATGCTCGAAAGCAATTTCGACCCTCCCTCAAGGGGAGGGTGGAAAATCGCCCTTCCCTATTCGCTATTCGCGTCTTTTCGCCGGCGTGCGGGGGAAAGAGATCGTCGCTTTGAGGCCGGGGGCGTTGTCGTCCAGCGTCAGGGTGGCGTCGTGCATCCGCGCCACGGCGGCGACCAGCGACAGGCCGAGGCCGGTGCCCGGCGAATTGCGGCTTTTCTCCAGCCGCACGAAACGCTCCAGCACGCGGGTGCGGTCGGCCAAGGGGATGCCGGGGCCGTTGTCGGCCACGGTCAGATAGATGCCTTGGGGCGTTTCGCCGGCCGAGACCGTGATATGGCCGCCGGCGGGCGTGTATTTGATGGCGTTGTCGATCAGATTGGCCAGCGCCTGGCCGATCAGGCTGCGGTTGCCTTCCACACCCAGCACGCCCGAAGGCGCGGTTTCGAGCCCGATGTTCTTTTCCTCGGCCAAGGGGGCGTAGAGGTCGGCCACATCGGCCACCACCGCCGACAGTTCGATCGTCGTCATGGCACCGCGCGTCATGCCGGAATCGGCCTCGGCGATCAGCAACAGCGCGTTGAAGGTGCCGATCAGCCGGTCGGTTTCGGCGATGGCGTGGTCGATGTCGTCGAGATACGGGCTGTCGGGGGCCAGGCGGCGCTGGGTGTCTTCCAGGCGGTTGCGCAGGCGGTTGAGCGGCGTGCGCAAATCGTGCGCCACCGAATCCACCACTTCGCGCATGCCCTTCATCAGCCGTTCGGTACGCGCCAACATGCGGTTGAGGTTTTCCGCCAGCGCATCGAACTCGTCGTGGCTGCCCGAAAGCGGGACGCGGCGGGAGAAATCGCCCGCCATGATCTCGGCGCTGGTGCGGTTGATCGAGTCGAGGCGGCGCAGCATGTTGCGGCTCAAGAGCGCCCCGCCCGCCAGTCCGAAGAACAGCATCAGCCCCACACTCCAGGGCAGCGTGGTGGTGAACAGCCGGCTCATCAGCTTGCGCTCGGACACGTCGCGCGCCACCAGGAGGCGGAAGCCGCCGGAGAGGATGAAGGCCTGGCCGCGCGCGGTCTTGGTCACCTCTTCGCCCTGGATGTGGCGCTGGTAATCGAATTCCACGAAGTTGCCGATCAGCTTGGCGTCGGTGGGCAGGTCGGCGAGATTGCCCGCCAACAGGCTGCCGCCCGGGCTCTGCAAGAGGTACAGCCCGCTGCCGTGCTGGGCGACGCGGCCGGTGATGACGTCGGACAGTCCCAGCACGCCCAGGCGCTGGTATTGCTCCCGAAGGCCGGTGACTTCCGCTTCGATGGTCTGGTCGGTCTGCGCGTTGAGCGCCCGTTCGGCGTGCCAATAGGTGAAGCCCACCAGCGCCGTGGCCGAGACGGCGTAGATCAGGACATAGATCAGGGTGATGCGGAACGCCTGCGTGTGCAGGACGCGAGGCGTCCAGCTTGGCGAGCCGTTACCGGGCACGGATCATGTAACCGGCGCCGCGGATGGTATGCAGCAGCGGCGCTTCGAACCCCTTGTCGATCTTGGCGCGCAGGCGGGAGATGTGCACGTCGATCACGTTGGTCTGCGGATCGAAATGGTATTCCCAGACGCTTTCCAGCAGCATGGTGCGGGTCACCACCTGGCCGGCATGGCGCATCAGGTATTCCAGCAGGCGGAACTCGCGCGGCTGCAAATCGATGGCCTGGCCGTTGCGGGTGGCGGTGCGGGTGAGCAGGTCGAGCTCGAGATCGCCCACCGCCAGCTTGGTCTTGACCGTGGCGGGCGCCCGGCGGCGCATCAGCGCGTCGATGCGGGCCAAGAGTTCCACGAAGGCATAGGGCTTGGTCAGGTAGTCGTCGCCGCCGGCCTTCAGCCCCTTCACCCGGTCGTCCACTTCCGACAGGGCGCTGAGGAAAAGCACCGGCATGGTGTTGCCGTGCTCGCGCATCTCGGCGACCACGTTGAGGCCGTCCATCTTGGGCAGCATCCGGTCGATGATGGCGCAATCGTAGGGACGCGAAAGCGCCAGCGTCAGGCCGGTGTCGCCGTCGGCGGCGTCATCGACCACATGGCCGGCTTCCTTCAGTCCGTTTACGAGATAGCGCTGTGCCTCAAGATCGTCTTCCACGACGAGGATGCGCATACCCAGCCTCCAATGTTTTGCTGAATGAGGGTCCGCGCCGGTGGCGGCAACGGGGGGATGGGGCCGCCACCACCGGCGCGGGGGCCGGACCCCTTCCCGCGAAAGGAAGGAGTCCGGTACGCAAGGTTCACGTCTTATCGAGTTCTACGGCGACAAAGTGGGAGGCGCCCTCCGTCGAGACCAAGAGAAGCACGCTCTTGCGGCCGGCCGAATGCGCCGCAGCGACGCTTTTTTCGATGTCCTGGGGGCTGTGTACGGATTTGTTTCCGACCGAAACCACCACGTCGCCGGGCTGCAAGCCTTTGTCGGCGGCGTCGCTGTTGGGATCGACTTTGGTAACGAGAACGCCTTGCACGCTCTCATCCAGGCTGTAGGCACGGCGAATTTCGGGCGTCAGGGCCGAGAGCCCCAGGCCCATGGCCTTGCCCGTCAGCGGGGCGTCGGCCGAAGCGCCGCCTTGCGGCTCCACGGCCATCGCCACCTGCTCGTCTTTGCGCACGCCGATGGTGACGGCAACCGATGTGCGCTGGCCGTCGCGCACCACGGCAAAGGACGCCGCTTTGCCCGCCGCCAGGCTGGCCACGCGGCGCGTCAGCTCATGCGAATCCGCCACGCCGCTGCCGTTGATCGCGACGATCACGTCGCCCTGGCGCAAACCCGCCTTGGCCGCCGGACTGTCGGGAACCACGCTGGCCACGATGGCGCCTTTGGGTTCGGCGATGCCGAGCGAAGCGGCCATCTCGGGCGTCAGGCTCTGGATCTGCACGCCCAGCCAGCCGCGTGCCACGCGGCCATGCGCTTCCAGCGCCGCCACCACGTCCTTGATGGTGGACGCGGGAATGGCGAAGCCGATGCCGATCGAGCCGCCGGTGGGCGAGAAGATCATCGAGTTCATGCCCACCACCTGGCCGCGCAAATCGAAGGTGGGACCGCCGGAATTGCCGCGGTTGATGGGCGCGTCGATCTGGATGAAGTCGGTATAGGGCTGGTCGGCGTTGCCGATGTCGCGGCCGATGGAGGAGACGATGCCGGCCGTGACCGAATTCGACAGGCCGTAGGGATTGCCCACCGCCACCACCCAATCGCCCACGCGCAAGGCGCGGTCGTTGCCGAATTCGACGGTCGGCAGCGGCTTATCGGGCTTGATCCGCAGCAGCGCCACATCGGTGGCCGCGTCGGTGCCCACCACCTTGGCGTCGAAGGTACGCCCGTCTGGCAGTTTCACCTTCACCTTGCTGGCGCCGTCGACCACGTGGTTGTTGGTGACGATCAGGCCGGATTTGTCGATGATGAAGCCGGAGCCCATCGAGACGGCCTTGCGCACCTGCGGCTGCATCTGGGGCATGCGGTTTCCGAACTGGCGGAAGAAGAATTCGCGGAACGGATCGGGCAGATCGTCCATGCCGTTCTGGGCGCCCACCTTCTCGACCTGGTCGGCGGTGACGCTGACCACGGCGGGGCTGACGCGCTCCACCAGATCGGCGAAGCTGAACGGCATGCCGTTCTCCAGCATCCGTGGCGCCTCGGTCTTGCTGCCATCCTGGGCCGTCATGCGGACCGGATCGGTGGTCACCGGATCGGCGCTGTGGCTGGGCAGAAGGGCATAAGCCCCGAAACTGACCAGGACGACGCCTGCCGCGGCGGCACCGGTCAAGACGCGGCTGTTGCGCTTCAAGAACCCCATGACCTCATCCTTGTTCATTGCTCCCGTCTCCACCGCTCTGGAGTGACCTTGAGATACTCCGAAATCATTGCCTAATGATTTCTATGACATGAATAGACTGTAATGTTCTACGGCCCGGCCTTGGAACCCGTTTCCTGCCAGCGGCCGCTTTTCTTCAGCGCCTCCACCACTTCGGGCGGCATGTATTTCTCGTCGTGCTTGGCCAGAACCTGGCTGGCCTCGAAGGTGCCGGACGGCGCGAGGCGGCCCACCGCCACCACCCCCTCCCCTTCGGCGAAAAGCGCCGGTACATCGCCCCGATAGGCCACGGGCACGGAGGCTTTGCCGTCGGTCACGACAAAGCGCAGGGCCGGGCCGGGCCCCTTGCGGACCGATTTTACCGCCACCAGCCCGCCGATGCGGAAGGCCACGCCCGGCGCCACATGTTTGGCGTAGACCTCGGTCGGGCTGTAGAAAAACAGCACATTGTCCTTGAGGGCGAAGACCGCCAGCCCGGCCGCGCCCGCTCCGGCGAGCAGCAGGCTGAGAACGAAATAAAGGCGGCGGCGTTTTCTCAGATTCATGGCGATGGGCTTTTCCCGGCTGGGTTATAATAGCCAAGATGGGACTGTCGGGGGAATTCCTATGAATTGGATCGGCAAGGCCGCAGCGGCGGCGGGCGTCTTGTTCCTAGCCGGATGCCTGCCGGTGACCAGCAAGGCGCCGCTGGGAACCACCACGGGGCTCGGGGCCGATGCGGCGCTTTACGGCACCTGGAAAGGCCACAGCCCGGATGCCCAGGATGCGCACGACGGGTACTTCCATTTCATGAAGGCCAAGGACGGCAGCATCACCGCCGCGGTGATCCTGGCGGCGGGCGGGGACGACGACGGCTGGACCATCTTCCATGTGCAGACCGCGGTGCTGGGCAAGCACCATTTCATCAATGCGGTGGAGACCTTCGACAAGGATGCGGCGGCGGAAGGGCGGATGCAGAACGCCAATATCCCGCTGCTTTACGTGGTGAAGGGGCGGAGGCTGACGCTGTATCTGCTGGACGAGGACAAGGCCAAGGCGGCGATCAAGGCGGGCAAGCTTGCCGGCACCGTCGAACCGGGCGAGGACGGCGATGTCACGCTCACGGCAGAGCCGGAGGCGCTCGACGCCTTCATGGCGCGGCCGGAAGCGGAGGGGCTGTTCAAGCTGATGATGGTGTTGAAGAAGGTGGAGTGAACCTTACCACGGCTCCTGTGGAACCGCACGTTCCGTCGTGACTCAAATGGGATGGCAACGGCCGGAAACGGGCTGGAACCGGACCTTCGATTCCAGATCGGAAGGGCAATGATGCGCCAGAATTTACCTTTCGCTGTCGCTATCCGCGTGACCGCAACCGTGATTTGATGCGCTGGTGGTCAAGGGGTGAGCCAGATCGCGATGAGTCTGTCAGGGGTTCGCCAGAGGCCGGGAATGTACATCGGTGACATCACCGATGGCACAGGCCTGCACAATATGGTCTACGAAGTCGTGTACAATGCCATAAACGAGGCGTTGAGCGGCTTCGCCGACCGCATCGACGTGATCCTCAATCCGGACGGTTCGTGCACCGTGCGCGACAACGGTCGTGGCATTCCGACCGACTTGCATCCCACCGAACATGTATCGGCGGCGGAAGTCATCATGACCCAACTCCATGCGGGCGGCACATTCGAGCAGAGTGCCTACGAACTTCCGGGCGAACTGCACGGCGTGGGCGTTTCAGTCGTCAACGCTCTGTCGGAATGGCTCGACCTGCGCATCTGGCGCGAGGGCAAGGAGCACTACATGCGTTTCGCTTACGGCGAAGCCGCGGCGCCGCTCAAGGCCGTGCGCGAGGTGAAGGATAAGCGGGGGACGGAGATCACCTTCATACCGATCAGAGACATCTTTGCGGACACGAATTTCGATTTTGCCCGGATCGAAGGTCGATTGCGTGATCTAGTGACCCATAAAGTGGCCGCGACTATTACTTTAAGGGACGAAAGACCCGATCATGCCAAGGAGGTAGTGTATCGGGCTTGATGCCGGGACGGCATTTGAGGCTTGGCGGCAAGCGACTGGCGCCGACGCGCGGGGCTGTTTTCGGCACTTGCTGGGATGACCGGAGTTGGCGCATTTCAGCCCAAGGGTTTGGTCCGGAATCGGCGTCGAAACGGACCTATGGCCAACGCAGAAGCGGGCCAAAATCCGTGCTCTTTCGCGCCGGCGCAAATTACCGCAATGTGGCGCAGGACGAATGCATGTCAGACCATATCCCGAAAAGCTGCGGCGCCTGCTCGGTGTGCTGCAGGGATCTGATGTTCGAGATGGAGGGCACGCTGAAACCGGCGGGCGTGATGTGCCCGCACGCCGCGCCGCCGTGCGGCTGCAGCATCCACCGGAACCGGCCGCCGCTCTGCCGTGCCTATTTCTGCGGCTGGCATTACCTGCCCAGTCTCGGCGCGGACTGGCGGCCCGACCAATGCGATGTGCTGATTTCGTTGCGCGCACCCGGCGGAATGAGAGACGGGATCGAGTTCACGCTGCTCGGCAACCGCGAGCGGCTCGTCTGGTTGCCGCTGGTCCGTTACATCGCCACGCTGATCGAGGACGGAGAGCCGGTTTATCTCTCGCTTCCCGGCGAGCCGGGTTATCACGCGCCCTGGGTGTATCTGAGCGGCATCCCGGCGCTCAAGGACGCCATCGCGCGCCGCGATTTCGGCGCAACAACCACGGCCCTCGGAGCGGCGCTGCAGGTCTGCCTCGACTATCCCAAGACCGCGCTGCCGCAAGCCGTGGCCGCAGCCTCGCTTGCAAGCCCGGGAAGCAAACCGCCTATCGCGTAGGTTTCAAATCGGGCTTTTGCGGCTTTTTCTCGACTGTGAGTTTGGGTCCAACTCCGGACCTTCGGCCTACGGGTAAGTTGCGCCACTTTGCGACATTCGTAATGTGCTAACTTGGACCGGGTTGGAGGAACTTTGATGACGAAACCCGGCATATTTGCAGTAATGGTCATGTTGAGCGCGGCCACGCCTGTTTATAGCCATTCAGTGGTTGACGCGCACACAGGCATGGTCTGCAAGCGCAGTGATTACAACAAAGCGGACGACGAACTCGACAGCATCGATTCCTGGCACCGTCTGCATGACGCTTACAAGCGATTTAAGCAATGCGATGACGGAGCTTTGTCTGAAGGTTACTCCGATATCGTCGCGCAATTGCTGGTCCGCGACTGGGAAAAGCTAAAAGAAGCCGTCAAGTTATCGCATGCCGATCCTGCATTTAAGAATTGGTACATCAGCCATCTCGATGAAACCGACAACAATGACGATCTTGTAAAGATCGAGCACCTGGCGAGAACAGCTTGTCCGTCCGGCGCCGAAGACCTCTGCACAAAAATCCACATCCATTTTCAGTCGCTCGAATGTGACCCAACGTTTTCCGAAGGAGTTGGGTGCATCGCCGCCCGCGACTGAGATGGCGTTAAAACGGCGCGAGACTAAAGTCGCTTGTTGGCGCTTTTGCGACGATTTCTCAAGGGGAGTTTGGGTGCGACTCCGGACCTTCGGGTTTCGTCCAGCTCGCGCCAACTATTGCCGTTCAAACTACTCGACTAATGCTTTTTCGCCCGCTCGTCTGACATTATCTTCAAAACAACGGCCAGCCCGACCAACGCAGCAACCGCAATCACCCACAACAGGGGGGAATTGCGCAGCTGAGGCGCGAAAAATCGGTACGTCGCCAGAAAAATGATGAGCAAGCCGGTACCGACGAACAATGCGGCCCTGCGAATTCTGTTCATACGTAACCCCACAATACGTGAACTCGTCCGACGTTGGTCGGTGCCAACGCACCAGTTTAGTGCCGGCAATGAATGGCAACAAATGGCGCATCTTTGCCATTCCGGCAGGGGGGACGAAGGTCCGGTTTCAGACGGCTTTCTGCCGCTGCATCCCGCTTTGCTGGCGGCAGAAGCGTGGATCGGAACCAGCTTGATTCAATCCCTTCCTTTTATTTCATGGAATGGAATCCCCCCACCCGCCCGGCTTCGCTGCGCTGCGCCGGGCGCTCGCACGCCGGCGCTACTCGCCCCCGCGGGGGGGCCGTTCAGGGGAATGATGGTGTTGAGGAGAGCGGCATAAGGCATTTTTCGCCGCGTGGACACGCGGCGGCTGGATGGCCGCCTCAAGGGCGGCCATGACGGTATCGGCTTAGTGTTGGGCGGGGTGGAAAATTTCGCCGCCCAGGCCGGTGTCGTAGCCGAGGCCGTCCAGCGTCAGGGTGATGCGGTGCGGCCAGTCGCTGCGGGCCAGGTTCTTGCGCGCCAGCGCGTGCCAGACCGCTTCGTTGTAGAGCCCGGTGGCATCCTTGGCCGCCACCACGGCGTTGCCCATATGGAAGTGATCGCCATGCGCCTGCGGAAACCGGGTGATGGTGACCTCGCCGTTCGGCTCGCGCACGGCGCTGTCGGGCAGGCTCGCCAGCCCCTGCAGAAGAGTCAGGGTGCGCAGTTGCAGCGGGTTAAGCTTGAGCGGGTTGGATTTCGGCGGCATTGGCTTCCTCGTGCTCGGACGCCCAGTGTGGCAGGTCAAACCGGTCCGGCGGCGGGGACGCGAGAAGCGGGGTCTTCGACATCCGGACGACCGGCCCGAGCAGCTCGAACCGGCCGTCTTTCGTTTCGCACGATTGGAGATATTGGTCGAGTCCGCTGCGCGGTTCCCAGGCCTCGGGCACGCGGGAAGCGTCAATTCGGCCCAGGGAGGCGAGCCAGGCGGCGGTCGCCGCCAGCGAGACCTGCACCTGCCAGGAGCCGCCTTCGCGGATGCGATGCAGCATGGCGGCCAGCACCCCGGCCGCCGCCAGATAACCGCTGACCGTCGCCAGAACCGCGGCGGGAATGAGTTCGGGCCAGGGCTCGCGCCGCGCTTTGCGGCGCGGCGCCAGGAAGGCGCCCTGCTCCAGGGCCAGGCCGGTGGCCGCCTGCACCACTTCCTCCCAGCCGCGGCGTCCCGCCCAAGGGCCTTCGCTGCCGTAAGCCGAGATCCCCACATGGATCATCCCCGGGGCGATATGGGCGAGCGAGGCGGGCGAGAAGCCGAGCGCGGCCAGCGCCCCCGGCCGGTAGGAATCGACGAAGATGTCGGCCTGGCGCGCCAAGCGGCGCAGCGCCTCGGCATCGGCGGGCTTGGCGAGATCGAGCTGAGTCCTGCGCTTGCCGCAGGAGAAGGCGAAATCGAGTTCGGGCAGCTGCGGCAGGCGCTCGGCCGAGACCGTCAGCACCTCGGCGCCGTGCATGGCCAGAAGCTGCGTGCAGGCGGGACCGGCTATCACCCGCGTCAGGTCGAGAACGCGCAAACCGGCGAGCGGGGTGCGGGACTCCTTGAGGCGTCCGGGCGGGGTCTGGCCGATCTTCTTGAGCTGGATGGGGGCGCCCGCCACGCGGCCCTGGACGGAGCCGCGCCACTCCTCTTCGCTGCGCACCACGGCGCCCGAAAGCTGCATGAAGGCGAGCGCGTCTTCCAGGGCCAGCGCGTTCCATTTGGCCACGCTTTCCACCACCGCCTTCTCGTCGCTGCGCGCATTCAGCAGATCGAAGGTGCGGCGCGCCAGATGCGGAAAGCCGCCATGCAGATAGACCCAGCGCGCATCGGCGCTGTGGTAGAAGCCGGTGGGGACGGCATGTTGAAAGGGAGGAAGCGGGGTGCCGTTCTTGCGCACCAGCGCGGCCGCGGCAAGCGAAGCGGCGGCGGCGGGAAGCGCGACGCCGACCGATTGCCGGTCGCCGCCGCGGAAGCGCCAGATCTCGGCCGCCGCGGCCGCCGCCAGTCCCAAGGACGCGGCCGCCGCCGTGGCGGCACGGAAAGGCGTGGGGATCGCCGCTTCGCCGCCTTCGAATTGCGGCATGGCAAGCGGGGCGATGCCGGAAATCCGGTTGAGATACTCGAACGCGGCCTGAGGCGACATACTATCCTCCGGCGCAATTGTTATTCCGCTGCGATGGCGTCCGCAACCGCACCCTCAGCTTGCGGAGGCGGCCGCAGGCGCGGGATGACAGGATTGTCAGTCTCGCGAATCGCGGAAAGGCTTCCGGTACGTCGCGGTCTTCTTCAGGCCGCGACCGTCTGCATGGCGGCCTTGCCGCGGCGGCGCAGGAATTCGGCTTCGCCCGCGTCGAACACCAGCGCGGTCAGCTCCAGCACCAGCCGGTACTGGCCTTCCACCACGGCGCGGCGCGCCCCTTCGGCGCTGCGCAGTTCCTTGAGCAGGTCTTCGTTGTAGCTGCGCAGGGTCTGGCCGGCTTCCTCGACGGCGTCCCGGTGCTTGGCCCCGAAGGAGCCGGGCACGGCGAGCAGCTTGGTGCCGGACAAGATCCTGGCATAGCGCAAGGCGCGGTCGATGCGGTCGGGATCGGGGGGGCGGTTGAAATCGGGCACGCGCGGGCCGCCGCTGTAGCCCGCCTTGTGCGACGGCAGGGCGGCGGCGATTTCCTTGGGGGCGCGCTCCATGAAGCCGTCCATCACGGAACCCACCGCGGCGCGGTCGTTCAACAGGCGCTGGCCCCAGCGGCCGCGGCGCAGAATCTCCACTTCCTTGACGATGGCGCTCGAAATGTTGGCGAAGGCGGCCAAATGGCCGAGCAGCACCTCGGGATCGAAATGCGGATGGCGCACCGACATGATGGCGGTACGGGCATCCTCCATGTCGGTGAAGAGCACGTCGCCGGCCAGGCCCATGTCGGTCGAGGAGATCAAGGTGTCCTGCGTCTGGCGCGCCACCAGGAGCGCCAGCTTCAGCGCTTCCCAGGGCTTGGCCAGGCGGCGCATCGCCACCACGGCAACGAAGGGGGCCGCTTCGCTGTGCACCGCGGCCACATGGTCGTAGATGCGCCGGAGGCCCCACAACAGGTCTTCGTTCAGCGACGGCGTCGGCTTGGGCAGCAGCCCCTGCACCCCCAGCATCGAAGGGCCGACCCGCAGGATCGGGGCGATGTCGTCCACGTCGTCGAGGACCTCCTCGCTGCCGAGCAGCGCAGCCGCCGCCTTGCGGTCCTTGGCAAGGGCCGCGGCGATGGCTTCGCCGGCCAACGGCCAGAATTTCTCGGCGCGCGCCAGCGCCTCGTCGAAGCGGCGGCCGAACACGGCCTGGCGGATGTCGGCGCTATAGGCTGCGGCTTCCTTGGGCACGACGCTGTGGCTGACCCAATGCCAGACGGGCATCACATGGGCGCGCAGGATGCGGCCTTTCTGCTTTTCCTTGCGCGGGGTGTTGACCAGCAAATCCTCGAAGGGGCGGCAGAACAGGCGCAAGGGCGTGGGCGTGCGCGCATGGCGTTCGGCGGCCACCAGGATCGGACGCAAACCTTCCAGGATGACATCGTGCGGCAAGGCGGAGCCATCCGACAGACGGTCCCGCTCCACCGCCGCGGCCAAGCGGAAAGCGGCATCCTTCGGCAATCCGCCGAGAAAGGATTGCAACAGCTTGCTCTTGTCGCTCGTGAGCATGAAAGGCCCGTACACCTCGCAGATTCCGGAGCTTACGGGGGTAATATTAACGGGGAATTGCCTGGTCCTATAATTCAGTATTGTATTTCATATCAATGCGTTGAACAGGTTCCGGCGTCTGGGGCCGCATTTCCGCCATCAAAATACAGAATGTCGGAGCGGTCGCGTCCGCGGCGGCCGGCCAGGCAGAACGGCTCAAGCAATGATCTGCATCCTTAAGGGTGCCAGACGTGGATCGGCCAAAAAAGCCGTCATGTCGAAGGTCACAGCCTGTTCCGGCGCTTCACACTTCGCCCAAACCGCTTTGTGCTGCAACTGCATATGCCAAGATTGCATTCCGACCCAGTGGGCAGCAGAAAACGCACAGCACGACAGAACGGCAAAATTCCTTCCTCCCTGCGGATCTCTCACGGAGGTATATTGAAGAGCCTCAGCCGGGCACTCTCGCGCCAAATCCGCGAATTGCTGACACGGCAGGTAATCGGAAAGTGCCGACCATAAGGCCATGTCGCGATTAAGCGGCGGCCGTGTCAGGTCGAACGAAACAGGCGTTTCCAGCGACACGGCAAAGGCGGTGTATTCAAAGGGATTGCCCGGAAATGGGGTTCCGGGAGACTCGGCAAAAAACAGCAGCCTGAGAAACGCCATTTCCGCCATGGCGGTCATAGAAGTGGCGCTACAATAGAATACACCTTTGGTCATACCCGCACGGCGAAATCGCGAGCCGATCGGGTATTGGCCGTCATAACGAAACGGGGTGAACAGCAAATAATCCAGGTGCCGGCATTCCGGCGGGACCGGAGGCTTCGCCGCTTCAATTTCCTCTTCAACGATCCGTTGCTCGTCCGGGGAGTCAACGAGCTTCATCGTGGATTTGAAGTGTTGAGCCTCTACGACGCGCCAAGCTTCGCACTTGAGAGGCGTCAGTTCAGCCAACAGCCCTTCGCGAGTCCAGGTAATCAACGACACGAATGAGCCCTCGCACCGATTGAATCATTTCGATGGGGATACCATTCAGCGCGGTATTGGCGGCGCGCAACCATTGGGCGGAAACCTTGTCATCTCCACCAACAATTGCATCAAGCGAGCGGTAAAACCGCAGGAAAAGTGTCGCTAGCTCGCGTGGCTTCGAACCATCGACAAGCAACTTGGCGTCGCCACCGCGTATTCGCGTGATGGACGAATCCGACAGCCCGATAACCTTGCCTAGTATCTTGTTGGTAAGTTCAAGCTTATCTCCGGCGCGGATGAATGCGCTGGCAACGACAGCCCTGCGCCGATCCATGTCGGCCGGCTTCATCTGAGCCTGCAGCATATTTCACCTCATCGTCTACAGAATATATATAGCGTATTTTGTTCTATAGAAATATATCAAACGATACAAACGTTGCCCCAAAGAAAGCGAGAAATTCAGAAAAGCACATTACTATCAATTAATTGCTGAACATCGATGCAGGCGAATTGAATTAGAATATAGTTAATGAAACGACAGCTCACTAGCCCAATGCCGGTAAGGTCAAGACGGCGGAAAGACCGCCAAAAGCGCTTTTTCCCAGCTCCAGCCCGCCCCGGTACAGCTTGGAGATGTCCCGCACGATGGATAGGCCCAGGCCGGAACCGGGGACGGTTTCGTCCAGCCGCTCACCCCGGGCGAGCACCCTGGTGAGGTCTGCAGGCTCCAGGCCGGGGCCGTCATCCTCCACCGTGATGCGGAACTGTGCGCCGGGCACACAGCAGGCCGCCACCACCACCTTGCTCCGGGCCCATTTGCAGGCATTGTCCATCAAATTGCCGGCCATCTCTTCCAGGTCCTGGCGCTCGCCGCGGAAATAAAGCGCCGGGGGGCAGGCGACCGCGATTTCGACGCCGCGCTCGGCGTGGATGCGGCGCAGCACGCGGGCCAGATCCTCCAGCACCGGCGCCACCGCCGTACGGTTGCCCAGCGCGTTGACGGCGCCCGCCATGCGCGCCCGCGTCAGGTAATGATCGACCTGGCGGCGCATCACCCCCACCTGCCGCTTCACCGTATCGGCAAAGGGACCGGGATTGGCTTCGGCCTCGGTGGCCAGCACGGTCAGCGGCGTCTTGAGGAAATGCGCCAGGTTGGAGACATGGGTGCGGGCGCGTCCCACCACCTCCGCCGAATGCTCGATCAGGCTGTTGAGCTCCACGGCCAGCGGGGCGATCTCGGAAGGGAAACGGCCTTCCAGGCGCTGGGCGGAGCCGTTCCTGATGCGCGCCAAAGACTCGCCCACGCGGCGCAGCGGCATGAGGCCGATGCGCACCTGGAGCAACACCGCCGTGACGAAGCCCGCGAACAGAACCGCAAAGGACCAGAACAGCGTGCCGTTGAAATCGGCGATTTCGACGTCGAGCATGGACATGTCGCCCGCCACGATGAAGACGTAGGAGCGCATGTCCTTGGTGTCCGGCGTGGCGGGGATGTTGAAGCTGACCCGGCGGGCGAGCACGCGCAGCTGCTGGCCCAAGGGACCGTCGGCATAGCCCCAGATCAGGTCCTGGATGAACCGCGAATCGCGGATCTTCAGCGTGCGGTCGAGCAGCGAATGCGAAATCTGCACCGGGCCGCCCTCAGCCGGGGCGATCTGCCAGTAGAGCCCGGAATAGGCGCGGGCGAAGCGGCGGTTGAGGAAGCGCTCCTGCAGCACCACGTTGCCGTTGGCATCGGGTTCGGCGGCGGCGATCATGCCGTCGAGATCGACCTGGAGCTGGGTGTCGAAATTGTCCCGCACCGCCTGGGTGAAGGCATCCGACAGCACCCAGCCGCCCGCCGCCAGGCCGATGATGGTCCACACCGCGGCGGCGAGGATCAGACGGGCCGAGAGCGAATTCGGCCTGTAGCGTTTCATCCTTTCACGGAAACGATGAAACGCTCCAGATTCTTGTTTTGTCGCGTTTTCGGACGGAAAACCGGTTACCACTTTTCCTGAAAACGCTTTAGCCCTTGCGAGGAGCCGCCGGATCGTCGAGGCAATAGCCAAGGCCACGCACCGTCTGGATGAGGTCGGCCTCCAGCTTCTTGCGCAGCCGGCCGACGAAGACTTCTATGGTATTCGAGTCGCGGTCGAAATCCTGATCGTAAAGATGCTCCACCAGTTCGGTGCGCGACACCACCCGCCCCTTGTGATGGGCGAGGTAGGACAGCAGCCGGTATTCCAGGCTGGTCAGCTTGACCGGATTGCCGTCCAGCGTGACGCGGCTGGAACGGGTGTCGATGCGCAAGGGGCCGATCTCGATCTCGGAGGTGGCGAAGCCCGCCGCCCGCCGCAGCAGGGCGCGCACCCGGGCCAGCAGCTCTTCGGTGTAGAAGGGCTTGGCCAGGTAGTCGTCGGCGCCCGCGTCGAAGCCCGCCACCTTGTCGCTCCAGCGGTCGCGCGCGGTGAGGATCAGCACCGGCATGGTCTTGCCGGATTTGCGCCATTGCTGCAGCACCCGCACGCCGTCCAGCTTGGGCAGGCCGAGATCGAGGATCACCGCGTCGTAAGGCTCGGTGTCGCCGAGGAAGTGGCCCTCTTCGCCGTCGGTGGCCGAATCGACGACATAGCCGGCATCGGTCAGGGCCTTCTTCAAGAGGCGCTGCAGATCGGCATCGTCTTCCACCAGAAGAATACGCATGATGTCATCCGCCCGGATGGCGGCTGTGGCCGCCCCGGCTCCCGTTGTTGTTGTGACCGCCGCCGCGGTCGCCGCCGCCGCCGCGGTCGCCGCCGCCGCCGCGGTTCCAGCGATCGTCGCGGCTGCGGCCGTCGTTGCCCCAGTTGTTGCGGCCGTCGTCCCGCCAGTCGTCGCGGCCGGGCGGCGCATTATTGCGATAACGGCGCGTCAGCGGCGGCTGCTGGGCCAGGCCCAGCACATGGCCGTTGCGCGCATCGGCATAGAACCAGATGATCCGCCCGTCGGGGGTCATCCATTTGATGCGGTAGGTCACCTGCCCGTTGGGCATGAGAAACGGGCCTTCGGCATCGTAGAAGGTGCCCGGCGTGGTGCGCCGGATCTCGGGCAGGACGCGATCCAGCGACTGGCGTCCGCCCCTGTCCTGTGCCAGGGCCGGGAATGCCAGCGCCCACAAGACCAGCAAAGATAGCAAGGCAGCAGCGCGCATACTCTTATTTACCCGGGGGCACATGAACCGTCCATGAACACCCTGTCCAGGGTGCGTTCACAACGCCCATTCTAATCTCGCCACCATCGAAACGGCGGAGATTCTTTCCCCGTTCTTCAGCAAGGGGCCGCAGGTCCCAAAAGGAGAGAGAGATGAAGTTCAACAAGCTTCTTTTGGCGGCGACGGCCGCCGTCGTCCTGACCACCGCCGGCGCCGCGGCCGACAACATGGATCGCGACCACAGGCCCGATCACGGCATGAGCATGCGCCACGACGGCGACAGCATGCGCGGCCACGACCGCTACTGGCGCCAGGGTTACCGCGGCTATGCCGGCCGGGACGTGTTCTATCGCAGCCTCAGGGCGCACCACTTTACCCGCTGGGCGGGCGATCCCTACTGGTACCAGGGCCGCTATGTGATCCGCAGCTATGACCGGTTCGGTCGCGTGGTGTTCGTCGAGTTGAACCCCTACACCGGCGGCTTCGTCGGCGTGGTGCGGTTCTAGTGCCCCGATTCCGAAATTCGCATCATCTCGATATCGGCCTCGGGCGAATTTCGGAATCGCCAGGACACTAGCAATTTATTGATTCTAGTGTCGTTTAGGTTCCGAAGTTCGCCGAGAACC
>Ga0187810_10000022_pt1 | contig 73720 bp, 79 predicted proteins | sample NC_wetland_sal_i_9_FD_132963 | JGI IMG/M metagenome (GOLD analysis project Ga0187810, IMG submission 132963) | Wetland sediment microbial communities from Neuse River Estuary, North Carolina, USA - ASW_5 | ecosystem: Environmental > Aquatic > Freshwater > Wetlands > Sediment | place: USA: North...
ATCGCCCTGGGTTTTGACCGGCTCGTCCTGCTCCTTGTTGGCGCAGCCAGCATCCGGGATGTCATAGCCTTCCCCAAAAATGCGCGCGGACAGGATTTAATGAGCCAGTCTCCCGCCGAGGTGGAACCCAAGCAGCTCCGGGAACTGCACATTCAGCGCCAGCAGTAATTTTATCGCTGGGGAAATAACTTTTTAGGCGGCTTCCGCGGGTGCGTTCGCCGACTGAAGCTGACGGTCGGCTTCCACCCAGGCTTCCCGGAGTTTTTCGATCAATGGAATGATCCCGGAAAGCACTTCCGGATCGCGCTCCCGGAGACACCGCGAAAGTTGTTGGATGAAAAATACGTAGAGTTGAGAGAGATTCTCGCAAAGTTCAGGATAGACGCTGTGATTGAGCGTGGAATTCAACTCCGTCACAATCTTCATGCACCGATCAATGTTCTCCGCAGCAAGACGAAGCGAGTCCGGCTCCTGGCCAGCCACATGTTCCCGCGCAACGTTGGCAAATTTCAACAACCCATCGTATAACATAATCACGAGAGAGCCCGGGGTTGACGAGTCCACCTGATTTTGAAGATAGGCATTTCTCAGATCCATATGTTTTAAGACCGAAGGGTTTCGAGTTTTGTGGCGAAGGAATTCGAAAATTCCCGCATTTGCTTGATCCAGGGTAAAAGCCGACTCTCAAGGGCATCTGAAAAGCCAACCACATCGGCCTTGGAGAAAACCTCACCGAGATTTTTCATGATATCGTTCAGCTGAACGTAGTAAACATCAATCAAAGCATTCATGACATCCTCCCCTTGGACGGCAGCCAAGCTCCCCAGGTGTGAGATGCGTTCCTTGATCTTGTCACAGAGGGCGCTCCACTGGCGCACGATCTCGTTCGGATCGGCCAGAAGACTGTCCGTCACCAGCGCCTCGCACATCTCTTCAATGACTTCCATCTCGGCATTATGCTCTTCGGCCATGGAGATGAGTGCCGTCTTCAGCGGAATGGAAGTAAAGTTAACCGCTTTCGCCTGCGAAAAAGCCGCAGAAGCTTCCGGCATGGTGGAGTAAAGCTTCCCATCAATCGAACAGGAGGCGATGGAGCGGCTGCGACTGAGAAGCTGTTTCATCACTTCAGAACAGCAGGCTTCCAGATCCTTGGTTGCGTCGGGATTCAAATCGAGGTTTTCAGAGTCAAGGTAGAGTTTCATAATTTTAGTAGGGGTTAGCCGGAGGTGGAGGAAGAAGATGAACTGGTGAAATAGCTGCTATACTGACTGTTTTGCGATTGGGCAGATTGCAATGCCGCGTAGGATTGTTTGAGGTAAGTGGTTTCCTGATCCAACTGATCTTCCGCATTGGTGATCTGATCCTGAATATCCTTTTCCTGGCCTTGAAGATCTTGCTGCCGGACGGGAATCGCGCCCGTGGAGGAATCGGTATAGCCGCTGACTCGATTCGTTATCCGGCTGATGACCCCGGGAGTGGAAGTGCTGTTATCCGTGAAGAGATTGACGACATCATCCAGGTGGTTATTCAAAGCGTCGGCCAACTTGGTGGCATCTACATGTGTCAGCGTGTTATCCGAATCGTTACTCGCAATACCAAGATCTTCCAACATCTGAATGGCCGTGGAAGAAGTGGCTCCGCCATATACGCCTGTCATGGCCGTGCGGAGGTCGCTTTGCAAGAACGCCAGCGTCGGATCGCTCGAAAGAGCTCCGTTATTCGAACTGTTATTCGTATCGATCTTCACATAGCTCTGCACCATGTTGATCGAACTATTATAGGCGTCGATAAAATTGTTAATGTCTGTCACGAGGGTATTGGAGTCAGCGCTCACCGTGACGGAAGATGTCCCCGTTGACGTGGGAGTAAAAGTCACCCCCTGAATGCCGAGATCCGCCGCACTCAAAGTACTATCCGAGCTGGTACGTGTCGCCCCACCATTTACGGAAAACTGGGTATCGTTCCCGGCTGTAAAAGCTCCCGTCGAAGAGCTGACCTGAAAGGCTGAGGCCAACTGACTGTCCCCAACTGAAATACCCAGATCGCCACGAGTCTTGGATGTGAGATTTATCTTGTCGGCATAGGAATCATACGTTGCCACCACCCCTGCGGAGCTATTATTGATCGCATTCAGAACATCCGTCACCGTATCCGTTGTCGCATAATTGATAGCCACTCCGTTGACAGTCAGAGTCCCATTGCCGGTGATTGACTGACCATTGCTAAAACTAAGGCTGCCAAGTGACGTAGAAAGAGAAAGCGTGCCTACCTTGCTGGCGGATTGAACGGAGTACGTGCCACCCGATGAGGTGATACCGTTGTTATAAAGATGAGCATCCTTGAGGAATGCGCTCGTATCACCCGCCGTCCCCAAAATCAGCGGGGAACTGGAAGCTATGTTAAACTCCCCCGTTGTCGAATTGTAAGAGGCTGAAGTCACACCCGGCACCGTGGCAATCTGCGCCGCGATCTGATCCATCGTCGAATTCCCATTGATCGTAATCTGGGTATTATTGATCGTGAAAAATTCATTGCCTGTGGATGAATTGGTATCATCAATGCCAAAAACCGTATTAGCCGTTGAAGAACCGGAATAGGGACTCGTCAGAGCATTGCCGCTTGCTGTTACGGAGGCCGTGGGCAAAGTCGTCACATCAATCGTAAAGGAACCGGAAAGTGCCGTCGTATCCGCCGTAGCTGTTCCAAGAGTGCTCGAACTGCCATCGGTGCTGGCAACGGTTGCCAGCTTGGATTTGAAAGTGGCTGGATCACTCAGCGTATCCGCAGAGGTCTGAAGACCTTGCAGACTGCTAAGAATAGAGGCGTAATCCGAATATTGATTTTGCAATACGGTCTCATTAGCCTGCATATCCTGAATCGGATAACTGTCTGCCTGTACGAGCTGCTGGATCAGGTTGGAATAATTCCCGTATCCGTAGGTAGCGGAAGCAGAGCTGCTGGAGAGAGCCGAGGTAGTCATGTCATTAAACTATTTTGTACTTATCTAGTATCATCGGCTAGGGTTAACCCATCTTTAGGAAAAGATGTCTGCCTCCCGACAAACGAAAATCAGATATCTGGAAAATATTTCTCATAATTTGAGCCACAAAATACGATAGCACCTTCCATGCCACCATGTATCCGGTTTCAATAAAACAACTCTTACTCCCATGATTGACGACAAGGCCTATCAATATATCTGCAACTTGGTTTACGAGTACAGTCGGATTAGCCTCGGCGATAACAAGAAGGAACTGGTTGCCGCCAGACTAGGTAAACGCTTGCGTGCGTATAATTTTCAAAACTATGAAGAATACTGCAACCTTCTCTCATCTCCCGAGGGAAAGGAAGAACTCGTCCACCTCGTCGACGCCATCTCCACCAACCACACTCAATTCTTCCGCGAAATCAAACACTTCGAATTCCTTCGCACCATCGCACTCCCGACGTGGTGCTCCCGTCTGGAAAAAGACAATCACAACATGAACATTTGGAGCGCTGCCAGCTCTTCAGGAGAGGAACCTTATTCCCTTGCCATCGAGTTGTCGGAATTCTTTTCCCTAAAAAACGGGTGGTCGTGGCAAATCGAAGCCACCGACATCTCCACCAAAATCCTTGAACGCGCCCTCACAGGCGTCTACGCAGCCGACCGAGTCCATGAAATTTCTCCAGACGTTCTCCGCCGATATTTCCAAAAAGGAACCAAACAGTGGGAAGGCTATTTTCGCGTAAAGCAAGAGTTGCGGGAACGCATTCGATTCACTAACCTCAACTTGCTTCAGGCATCCTACCCCTTCACCACCCCCTTTCACATCATCTTCTGTCGCAACGTCATGATCTACTTTGACAAGCCCACCCAGGAAGAACTGATCGACAAACTCTTTCACCTCACCCTTCCCGGCGGCTACCTCATGATCGGCCACTCGGAAAGTCTCACCGGCATCCGCCACTCCTTCAAACCACTCCGTCCCGCCATCTACCAACGCCCCTGATCGCCCCTTTCCCATGCCACTTCGAAAAATAAAAGTTCTCATCGTCGATGACTCAGCCGTCGTCCGAAAAGTCGTCAACGAAGCCCTCGCCATGGATCCGGAAATCGAGGTCGTCGGCACGGCGGCAGACCCCTACATCGCCCGGGACAAAATCGTCGAACTCCAACCGGATGTCATGACACTGGACATCGAAATGCCTCGCATGGACGGTCTTCGATTTCTCGAAATCATCATGCAGCACAAGCCCATGCCCGTCATCATCATGAGCTCGCTCACCCAGGCTGGTTCCGAATACGCCCTCCGTGCCCTCCAACTCGGCGCGGTGGAAGTCCTGGCCAAACCCTCCAACGCCTACTCCATTGGAGAACTGGCGGAACAACTCCGCGAAGTCGTCAAAAGTGCCGCCCAATGCAACCTGAAACTTCCTCCACGCCCGGCACAACCGACACCGCCTCCCGCCATCACGGCCACCACCACGATTCAAAAACCCGCTCCGCTCACCAGCGCTTACACCTCCCGTCAAATCATCCTCCTCGGCGCCTCCACGGGAGGAACCGAGGCCCTCAAAGATATCCTCACACAATTCCCGGCTGACATGCCGGGCATCTGCATCGTCCAACACATTCCCGCCTACTTCTCCAAAGCCTTTGCCGATCGCCTCAACCAACTCTGCAAAATCTCCGTCCGGGAAGCAGTCGATGGAGATGCCGTCGAGCCCGGCCTGGCACTCGTCGCCCCGGGGGATTTCCACATGCTCCTGAAATGGAAAGGCACACGCTACGAAGTTCAACTGAAAAAAGGCCCCATGGTCTGGCACCAACGCCCCGCCGTGGACGTCCTGTTTTCCTCCGCCGCCGAGTGCGTTGACGGGAAACACACCACCGTCGGACTCCTCACCGGAATGGGCAAAGACGGCGCCGAAGGCATGCTCAAGCTCCGACAAAAAGGAGCCCGCACCTTCGCCCAAAACGAGGAAAGCTGCATCGTCTTCGGCATGCCCCGCACGGCCATGGAAATCGGAGCGGCGGAAAAAATGGTCCACCTCCGAGACTTCCACAACGCGATCATGGGCTCATTGGCATGAAGCCGTTGCCACACCTTCTGCTCATTTTCCTCCTTCTCTCCTCAGCCATTTCCCAAACTACAAACTCCATAGCTCCGGCAATCGATTGGAACAAATTCGACACCCGGATACATCTTGATCAAAGAATCGAAAACACCCCAGCCGAGTCCTCAACCTCCAAAACCAACTCCCCCACCTCTTTTGCAAACACCCATCCTCCCCCCAACTGCGCTATCGACATCTGGTATAACATCAAAGGCAAATACGCTGAGAAAAGATTTTATTCCGTCGTCTTGATCAGGCAAATGATCAACCCAACCAACAACTTGCCGGAACCGCCCAATGTAGAATACGAAGAAGGAATGGGTCAGACGACTTTTTTCGATGGACTCAACGGCTATGGCGGCTCGTCTTCCTTCAAAAACACCAGCCGTCTCGCCTACCTCTTTTTCGACGGAATCCACTTTGACATCAATTGTTCATGGACGAAAAAAGAGGACAAAAACGGGAAACAAATTTCCTCCACGTCAACCAACTTCACCCGAAATATCATCATCCCCTGGGAGACAAAATACACCCTGGACGACAAGGAACTCTCTCTCATCGCAAACATCACCTGGCTGCACACCCCCACCGACAAGACGCTTTCCAACGAAACCGCTGTGAAATAACCTCGCCTTTATGTTCCCTCCACACAAAGTCACACACTCAGGCGAGCTTTTGGAATATCTCTTTGAGGCATGGCCTGAGGTCAAAAAAAAGAAAATCCGGGAGTGGCTCAAATACAAAATGATCCAGGTGAACGGGACCATCACCTCCCAATTCAACCATCCCCTGAATCCCGGCGACACGATCACCATTCGGGATAATCATTTCGCCGTCGCGGGAACAAAGCTGCCTTCCGGGATGCGCATTCTTCATGAAGACGAGCACATACTCGTGATCGAAAAGCCGGAAAAGCTTCTCACCATCGCCAGCGAAAAAGTCCGGGATCGCACTGCTTACTTCTTCCTCAACGAGTATTTGAGGGAAGGCGCCCCCCGGTCAACCAACCGGGTTTGGATCGTCCACCGTCTGGATCGCGACACATCCGGCCTCATGATCTTTGCGAAAACAGAAAAGGCCAAAATCGCCCTCCAGCAAAACTGGGACAAAGTTGAAAAAAAATACTTTGCCGTGGTTGAAGGAACGCCCCCCCATCCCACCGGCACCCTCAAAACCTATCTGAACGAGGACGACCCCGGCAAAGTCTATGTCGCTAGAAATGAGGACGAAGGACGGCTGGCCATCACCCACTACCGATTGCTCAAAAAAAACGATCAGCACTCCCTTCTGGAAGTGACCCTTGAAACCGGACGGAGACATCAAATCCGCGTTCAACTGGCTGCAGCCGGATGCCCCATCATCGGCGACGAGAAGTACAATAAATCAAAAAAAAATCCCGTTCGCCGTCTGGCACTTCATGCCTGCGCTTTGAACTTCCCACACCCGGAAACGGGCGAGCCGATGAAATTCCAGTCCACCCTCCCCGGCGAATTTGGCATGCTCATTTAGACGAAGCGTGGCAGACGAAGCAAAATGGCATCAAGAAAACTTTAATATGCAGTCCCCCCCTCATCGACCATCCCTTCTTTGCCGGGATAACCTCAAGACTTGTATAAGGGAGACGGTCTGGCACCCTCTGATTCTTTGCACGGTTTTGCAACAACCCCTATTACTTCATTCCATTTATGATCGTCATGTTCAGTCAAGTTTATGATCCTGACCCGACAGCTACAGCTCAAACCATGGCCCAGATTGCAAACGGACTCGTAAAACAAAAGAACCGAAAGGTGATGGTATTGTGTGGAACTGAGGCCCCAAGTTCACGTGAAATGACAGAGGAGATTTGTCCTGAGGTTGTACGGGTTTATTGCTTGCACCTGCCCAAGGATTACGTGCCCTTTCGGGCTCTAAATATCCTGAGCTTTTGTTTTTCGGTACTCATCGCAGGTTTGGTTAAAATCCCTCGTCGATCCGTAATATTTTCGGTCACAAATCCTCCTTTTCTTCCCTGGATAGCAAAGATTCTGGCATGGCTGAAGGGTGGAAAATGCGTGGAACTCTCCCATGATGTTTACCCCGATATTGCTGTGATAGCGGGAATGATTTCCCGTAGCAGCTTCCTTTTTTGGACATGGAATTTGTTGAACAATTTTTTCCTACAGCAGATGGATGTCATCATCGCCATTGGGCGGGATATGAAAGAAATTTTGGATAAAAAAGTGGGAAAAAGCGGATGCGACAAAGTGACAGTCATCACGAACTGGGCGGGAAGTAAAGACGTGAAAACCCTGAAAAAAAAACCGAGTCCGCTGATTCAGGAATGGGGATTGAAGGATAAATTCATTGTCCAGTGCGCAGGCAATCACGGACGGACGCACTGCATTGAAACATTAGCAAAGGCAGCCGCCATCCTGGAAAAAAGCAATCCGGAAATTTACATCTTGGTCATCGGCAATGGAGTAAAGGTACCGTGGCTAAAAAACTGGATCGCAAAATACCGTCCGGCCAATCTGGCCTGGAAACCTTTCGTTCCACGTGAAAAATTGAATGAACTGCTGGCCACCAGTGACAATATCGCCATATTTGGATATATTTCTGGCATGAAGGGGCTTTCCGCGCCCACTCGACTCTATAACTACATGGCCGTGGGTAGCCCGGTCATCGGTGTTTGCGAGGAAGGGTCAGAATTCGCACGAGTACTGGAAGAGGAAGGGATGGGGTGGGTGACGCCACCCGGGGATGCCACAATGCTTGCCGAGAAAATAAGGTTTGTTCACCAAAATCAAGAGCTTAGACTGGCTGCTGGGCAAAAGGCTTTTGAAGCAATGCGGCATTATGAATTCGATGCCAAACTGGAGTCAATCGATCAACTACTTTACAACTTGAGCAGATAGAAGATCGAATGGAGGCGGATGGGGGCCTGTCCACCGGAAAATCCCGCAAAGCTTGCAGAAAAAATCGAGTTTGCATGCTGCAATCCCGAACTTAGCCTATTAGCTGGGCGTCAGTCTCTGCAGGCTGCCGACCATTATGAATTCCATGCTCAGCTCGAGAAATTCAGGAGCGTCCTCACCTCTCGATCTCCATTCGATGAGTACTGCTGAACAGGGCAAAGTAATCACAACCAGAAGGATCAACTGGCATCTGGATGCGCTTTCGTGGTTGTTTATTCACAGCGTGGTCGGTTTTCTCTCGTGCCTGTCTGCCTTTTGGATGACGGGGTTTTACCAATCCCTTTTGGACTCTCCATGGCCCAATCACGCGCCACCTCTTCAGGCGGCCATCATGTACGCCGCCTGTATGGGTGTGAATACCTGCATTCTGGGCATGTACAAGACTCAGTATGAACCGCGTTTGGTCATCTGGATCAAAACCGGGGCTTGCGCGGGGCTGACCTCGGTTTTGACCCTATTGATATTGTTTATCTTCTTCTACAGCCGCATGGGGCGCGCCATTATTCTTCTGGCCTTTCTTGATTCATGGCTTTCCCTGTGCCTCATCCGGCTGACTATCACTCGCATGGTGCGGGAAAAACCCTGGCGTCTCATGTTGGTGGGGAGTGAGAATTTTGCCGAAAAAATGGAGTCTCTGGCTCTCTCCTCACGGCAACCCTGGCTCATCCAAGTTCACTGGAATATCAAATCACCCGCGCTTTGCCGGGGTACGGAAGCCTGGAATTCCGAGACGATGGATCAGTTGGATTTGGAGCAACCCGTCGAAGAATTGATCGACGAAGTGGTGGTGGAAGATTCCCACGAGCTTCCTTCATCCGTCCAGAAATGGCTGGAAAAATATTGCCTGCGCGGTTTGCAGGTTTCGTTATTTTCCGCTTTCCAGGAACGGAGATTTTTTCGCATCAAGCTGGAATCCGTCGATGCCTCATGGCTGCACCATCTTGACTTGAAAACGGGACATCCCTTTTACTGGCAGGCAAAGCGGATATGTGACATTGGCGCGGCCATAGCGGGGGGGATTATCTCCCTGCCCTTCGTGATCATCGCAGGGCTCTTGATCAAAATAGAGGATGGCGGGCCTATTTTCTACACCCAGGCGCGGGTGGGGAAAATGGGGCGGGTGTTTCAGATCATCAAACTTCGCACCATGCGCACCGACGCTGAAAAAGATGGTATCCGATGGGCCAGCCAGAAGGATTCACGGATCACCCTGTTGGGACGTATTTTGAGAAAAACCCGCATCGATGAAATGCCACAATTTTGGAATGTCCTGGTGGGTGAAATGTCCCTCATCGGCCCCCGGCCCGAGCGCCCGGAGATCATCACCGAATTGGAAAAGCAAATCCCGATATATCCCTATCGCCACCTGATTCAACCCGGCATCACCGGCTGGGCACAGATCAACTATCCCTACGGCTCAACTCTGGAGGATGTCCGGAATAAACTCAGCTATGATTTGTATTACCTCAAAAACGCCTCGCCCTTTCTCGATCTGCAAATCTTTTTGAGAACCGTCGGGGCCATGGCGCAAGGAAGCCGCTAATGTTGAAACTGCTTTGCAAGTTTTTTCGCGAAATGGGGCACGCCTTCAGATTCCTTTCAGCGTGTGAATTAGGGAGGTATTGGCTGTGCGTGATACGAGCCATGCCAACCAACACGAGAATGACTTGTTTTAAGAAATCACCATGAACCACGATTACCGAAAACGACTCTACACCTCCTACGTCTCTTTGAACAAGGGTTTGGAGGATGCGCCGAGAGGCGGTCATGCCAGGCAGAAAAAGAAATCGGAGGCCAACCTACGCCGGGTTCTTTCCCCCTGGCTACAGGATATTCCAAGGAATGAACCTGTGCTGGATGTCGGCTGCGGCCCAGGGGGGTTCATGGAGTTTCTCCAGTCAGAGGGGTTCTGCGACATCAGCGGAATCGAACTCAGTCACGAACAGGCGGCCCTGGCACGCCGATCCTTCCCCAACGTAAAGGAGGCGAGCGCCTTCGATGAATTGCCACGGTACAAAGACCATTTTTCCCTTATAGCCGTCTTCGACGTGTTGGAACACTTTGACCGGGATGAAGCACTCGCGTTCCTGGACATGGTTTACGCTGCTCTCAAACCCGGCGGACTACTCCTGCTCCAGCTCCCGAATGGAGATTCTCCGCTCGGTGGTGGCATCATCTGGGGAGACGCTACCCACGAATACATGTACACCACCCGCAGCTTGGGACACATGCTACGGGCATCAGGATTTGCCGACCTGAAATTTCAAGAGCACGGCCCTCAACCCGTCTCCCTGACCAGCACCATCCGCTGGCTCCTTTGGAAAGGAATCCGCATCGCCCTCCGAGCCATTCACTACGTTGAAACCGGCGGGCCTTCCACAAATATCTACACGCGTGTTTTCCGGTGCTGCGCAAAAAAAACATCCGATCAGAATTTCATCCCTCCAACGCTGTAAGAGTGCTCGGTGACGGAGAAAATTTGCAGCAGATCAAAATCCGCATAAAATTGTCTGTAACTCCTTCCCCCGAGGGTCTGTATTGCAATTGGCAACTCAATGTTGCATAAGGTCAATAAGCACAATTTATGCAGCCCTATCCACTTACAAACTGATTGAGGATGAACATGCCGGAATGATCACCACTCGCATTATCGCAATCTTTTGGCATTTTGCTTTTTTAACACATGGCCTCGGGTTCCAATCCGTGAAGCGAGCTTATGCATTTCGTTTGCCACAGTTTGGCTTGCTTCACCAAAGTTTGAATCGCTTCGTACCCGTCTGATAACGAAATGACGCACACCCCACAACCTCAGCGCGGGAATAATCCGTCAAATCGCATGGATAGCGAATTGATGAATGTACGCCAAGTGTTCCATGTGCTTTTGCAGCACGACTGGATCCTTGCCGCCTGTCTTGCCTTGGGGGGTGCCTCCGTTCTTCTTTATACCATTCTTTACCCACCCCAGTTCAAAAGCTCCGCTTCCCTGCAAGTCACTTTTGACGAGCCCCCCATTCTCCGGATGGATAACTACGTGGGAGAAAGTCTGAAAGGAATCGAGGAGCTTAAAACCATTGAGCAAAACATCGACAGTCGCGTGGTGCTGGGACGCGTCGTCGATCGACTCAAACTTGAAGATAATTCGACGTTTTTCGATGGGAAAAAACCCGCTCATCCGACTCGTGACATGGCCGTCGACAGGCTTTTGGGCTTGTGCTCAGCCAGTCTGCGCAAAGGCACCCATCTCATCGACCTGACTGTCAAACACCCCAACCGGGAAATGGCTCTACTCCTGAACAGCACCTGGGTGAATGAATTCATCAGTTACAATACGGAAAAGAAAACCATGTCCGCCCGGTTGACCCGGGAGTTTCTCAGTTCCGAAGCCGAACGCCTTCGCAAAAAAATGCTGGAGAGCGATCAAACCCTCCAAACTTTCAAAGAGAACTCCGGTGCCGTTTCCCTCGACAGCGACCAAAACATCGTCGTTGAAAAACTGAAAGAACTCAATGCAGACCTCACCGTGGCAAAAGTCCACCATCTTCAGACCTCTGCGGAAAGTCAGCTCGTCGCCAGCATGGGAGATGATACGGACAAGCTGCTCACCGTTCCAGATATCGCCTCCAACCCGTCGGTCATCGACCTGGAACATCAGGTCTCCGCGCAACAGACTCTGCTGGACGATCTCTCCAAACGATACAAGAGCAAGCACCCTTTTCTCATCCAGGCCAAGACCCAACTTGCAGGGCTTGAGCAGGGGCTCAAAAAAAACATACTCGCCAGTCGCGACAGCATTGTCGCCGCAGATCGCTCCGCCTCCGAATCTGTAAAAGGGCTGCAAAACGCCCTCGATGAGCAGGAAAAAAAGGCGTTAAATTTAAATCGGCTGTCGATCGAATACAACGCCCTTGCCCGGGTGGCAAAATCGAACAAGGAACTCTACGATTACATCATGCTGCGCCTCAACGAGGCTCAAGTCACCAGCGGCATTGTTCCCAACGAAGTAACCGTGGCTGAGCCAGCCTACGTGCCAAACATTCCGGAAAGCTCCCACCGGATGATCATCACCATTTTCTGTCTTTCCTCGGGCTTGATGTTCGGAATGGGGCTGGCCTTCGCCCTCAATACTCTCGACACGTCCTTCAAATCCAGCGAGGAAGCCGAGCAAGTGCTGCAACTGTATGAACTGGCAACGATCCCGGCCTTTTCCTCGAAAAACAAGCAGACCCGCCTCCCCACGCTTCAGGATGGATTGGATCAAGCCATCTTCGAAGCTTTTCGCAATCTGACAGCCTCCCTGACGATGCTGGGTCGGCAGGAAAAACACAAATCCTTCATATTCGCCAGCGCCACGGAGGGGGATGGGAGAACCTTCTGTTGCGTCAATACCGCCATCATGTTTGCGCAGCGCGGCTACCGCACACTCCTCATGGACGGCGACTTGCTCAACCCCTCACTCCACCATCTTTTTGATATCGGCATTCCCTCCGATGATAATTTACCCGCCCCACCGATTCGAGGCATGAATGACTTCCTTGCCGGGCGTTGCGAATTTCAGCAGGCCGTCTACTCCACCGGGACGAAGGATCTGGATTTCATGCCCGTGGGCACCAGAACTTCCAACCCATCGGAACTCCTCACGGATGAACCGTTGAAAGATCTTTTCGACCAAGTCTTTGCCACGTATGACCGCGTCTTCATCGACACCTCTTCCCTGCACACCGTCAGTGATTCGATCATCAAGCTCCAGTACGCGCAAAGCATCTGCTTCGTCATTCGCTGGGGTAAGACACCTCGGGAAAACATCCTCCGGGCGCTCGAAATCATCCGCCGCCTCGGGCGTGAACCATCCGGCTTCATCCTGAATCAGGCCCCCCCCACAAACAGCTGGATTTACAACCAGTACTATGACCAGTTTGAAAAAGTCCAGGCCGGGAGCCTCACCCTGCTTCAGACGCTCACCCAAACTTTTCGCAAGATATTCAACAAGAAAAAACGCTAGCTAGGGCAAATGGGGGGTGGAAGCCATCCCCATGTAACGTTGCCGGTAGCCCTTTGGGGTAAGACCGACGATGGCCCGAAAGGTGTGGGTAAGGGCCGAGGTATCGGAAAAGCCACACTCAGCGGCGACTTGTTTGACGGATAGAGTCGTCGAGACAAGCCTTTCCTTGGCGGCCCGCAGTCGGCGGTTCATCACGGCGTGGTGAGGGGTTATGCCAAGGTGTTTTTTGAAAGCCTCATGGAGATGGGCGGCAGACCACCCGGCGTGGCGGGCTATTTCATGGATCGGGCAGGGCTGAGCATAGTTTTGATGAATCCAATGCAGGGCGGCCTGCACTGGCAGAGGGGTTTGATCATGACGGGCATCGTGGCGGTGCCGCTGAATCCAGTAATGAATTCTCCCAACGACATAGTCTCTCAAGATCAACCGATCAAAGGAATCTTCTTCAAAAAGATCAACCACTTCCCGGGTGAACTGGGTGACCTCCTCCAGATTCGGGACAAACGAAATGCGCGGAAGGGGAATGCCGTTTGTCTGTCGGGTTATCAGGTTGCCAGCCAGGCACTGGTAGGGGTTTTCAAAATCGCTGCGACCGATGGTGAAATCTCCTGGATTATTCCACAGGAGGTGACCGGGAAGAACTTCTTTCCAGTCCTTTTCATCCCACACCCATCCTCGGCCAGCCGTCACAAGTTCAAATCGAATATAATAAGGTGGAATTTTGGCAGGGTTCGGATGGCGCCCTGCGGCTTGTTTGAAGTGAGATAGAACTTCGAGGGAAGTGGCATGTAGCGAGGCTCGTATGCGGGAGGGAGAGGATTTCACAGCGAATCCTAGTTTTTTACAACATTGCCGTATTGTCAATTCCCGGATACTCCCTTACCTAGGAAAACAGGATCAGATTTTAAAACAAATATGAAAAACTCCATGATACAGTTCGGTTTTATCGGTGCGGGAGAAATTTCCCACCACAGTGCAAACAATGTGAAGAGCCATCCCGAGGCGCGTCTTGTGGCGGCACAGGATCTGAGTAAGCCCCGGCTTGCGGAACTTTGTGCCAAACATCAGATCGCCAAGTCTTACGATACGGCGGAAGAGCTTTTTTCCAATCCGGAGATCGACGCGGTCTACATCGCCGTCCCCAACAAGTTTCACGTTCCTCTGAGCATCCAGGCGATGAAGGCCGGGAAGCACGTCATCCTCGACAAACCTTTCGCCATGAATCTGGCCGAGGCGGAAGAAGCCGCAAAGGTTTCCCGCGAAACCGGGAAAACCCTGAACCTGGGAATGAATCAACGCTTCGATATCGGCTCGCAGACGGTGAAGGCACTGATCGAACGGGGAGATTTCGGTGAAATTTATCATGCCAAGACTTGCTGGCTGCGCCGCTCCGGCATCCCCAAGTTGGGCACCTGGTTCGGGAATAAAGCCCTGGCAGGCGCCGGTTGCCTCTATGACATCGGCGTCCATTTCCTCGATCTTTCCCTTTTCCTTTTGGGTGAATTCCACCCGGTTTCCGTTACCGGAGCAACCTATACGAAGTTCGGGAATCGCGGACTGGGGGCTGGCGGTTGGGGGAAGTCCGACAAGCAGGATATTCCTTTCGATGTGGATGATTTTGCCACCGGCTTTATCCGTTTTTCCAACGGGTTGACCCTGGCACTGGACGTATCCTGGGCCTGTCATGCGGAAGAAGGAAACCGCGAGGAGGTGCAACTCTACGGGACAGATGCAGGCGCTCTGGTCCGTGCCCGCAAACGCTTTCACTCGAATGCGACGACGGGAGAGTACATGATCAGCCAGGGCTTGCCCTCGATTCCGGTCAAGTATCCTCACTGCGATCGCTTTCATAATTTCATCAATCATCTCCTCGGGAAGGAGGAGCTTTGCGTGACGCTGGAACAGGCCGTTGCCGTTCAGAAAATTCTGGATGCCATCGCGCTTTCCGCATCATCGGGCAAGGAAGTTCGCCTCTAAAGTCGGGTGGAAGTTTTTTTCTCTCTAAATCAAACAACCGGGTGTGAAGAGCATCCAAAAAGCGGAATATGTCAAAAAATATATTATTGGGAGTGCAGCTTTGGAGTTTGCGCTCGGAATTTCAGAAAAATCCGGAAGAAGCTTTTCGGAAAGTCAAAGGGCTCGGCTACGACTATGTCGAAACCGCCGGGAATTACGGATGGTCTGTGGAAAAATGGAAGGAAATGCTGGCGGAAACGGGATTGAAAGTCATCGGTGCTCACCTGGGGGCGGCGGACGATCTTTTCAAGAGACTGGAAACAGAGATTCCCTTCCAGACCGCCATCGGGAATCACAATTATGGCGTTCCCTCCATGCCCGCTGAAAAACAGAATGCGGAAGGCTTCAAGGCCACGGCTGCCACTTTGAATAAAATCGCCGATAAATTGAAGTCGTCCGGCGGTGTTGTCTACTACCACAATCATGCTTTTGAATTTGAAAAACATGGTGGAAAAACGGGATACGAAATCCTGATTGAGGAGACCGACCCCTCCAAGGTTTTTTTCCAAGTCGATACCTTCTGGGTGGAGCGGATGAAATACAAGGCGGTACCCACACTGACCAAGTATGCTTCCCGCATCCTGATGGTTCACGCAAAGGAGATCGTTCTGGAGACCAATAAGGATACCACGATCGGCAAAGGTGACATTGATTTCCCCGGCGTGGTCAGCCTGGCCAAGGCCAAGAAGTGGCCTCTCATCGTCGAGTACGAAGGTGAAAATCCCCTTCCGGTCGTCAAGGAGAGTGCGGCTTATCTCAGCAAGCTGATCTCCGAAAAGTAGAAAATAATGAAAGACTTATTGATGGGTGGTCCAATTGGCCACCCAATAAGTCGTATTAGTTTGAACAGCTCCCTCGGTCGTCCAAATGTCGAAAAGGTTTTGATTGTAGACGGCTGAGGGTGTGTTGGGACTTCCCGATGGCGGGGGGGAATAGTAGTAGCCGTAGGGTTTCCCCCACGGGTCTTTCATGGCTCCCTGATTGACGCCGAAATTCGCTGAATTGATGTAGGAATCATGGCTGGATGAGATCACGGAGGAGTTAGCCGAGCCGTTTGTGAATACCCAGTTTGCTTTTACCTCCACGTAGGCAGTCCCCACATTTGTCGCGGAAAGATCCCAGGCAGTCTTTCCCATGAGGGCTAAAAAGAGGACGGAACTGGCGGTACGGTAATCGGCGGGATTGGAATCGTAGCTTCCTGTGTGATTGGTGAGGGAACCCGAGACGGTGATAAAAGTTGAATCGGGATAAAAGCCATTATCCTCATTAAAGTGGTTAAGCCCTATTTCCATCGCCTGGATTTCTCCCTGGGCACGGCTTTTTTTTGCGGCATTCAGTGCGACGGCTATAGCACCCACTGTTATGGCCGACAAAACAGCAATAATCGCCATGCAAATCAGCAATTCTATCAAGGTGAACGCTCTATAAAAGTGCTTTGAAGGGAGTTTCATTTCCAAGTCACAACATATTGGTTGGGAGTGGTGACATTTGCTTGAGACCAGATGGCGATGTCACCCTGCAGATTGACAGTGGCGGAACTGTTGGTGGAGGTAATATCCGGAACCCCGACAAGCTGATTGTCATAATTACCATCCAGCAGCATCTGGTATGGATGCATCCATGGATCGATCAGATTTTGTACTTGTGAAAAATCGGTGCAGCCGTTGTTAAAGGGAGCCGACGTGTTGGCGGAAAGGCAGTCGGATGGAAAATCGAGGTATTTAATGACGCGGGAATTGTTAACCGTGCCATTGGTCACGTAGCCTGTAGGATCATTGGTATAGCCAGCAAGTGAACAGACGAGCGGCCCCCAGGAATTCGTGCTAATAAAGATATCTCCGTTTGCATTCGTATAAGCATTGAGGGCGGGCGGCCAGACATCATATTCCGCCTTATAAGATGTAAGGCCAACCTTGACTCTTTGCATAAGCGCCAGGGCTTTGGCTTTTTTGGTGGCCTCCAACGCCTTCATGGCGGCTGGAAATGACAGACCTGCCAGAAGTGCGATAATTGCTACTACTACTAGAAGCTCGATCAATGTGAAGGCCCAGAGGCGTTTGAGAGGAGATAGCGTGACAGAACGGGAATGGAATAGTTTGCTCATATAAGTTGGAAAGAAAAAGGAGCGAAAGCTAACGTATATATATTGTATTATCGCTTAAATCTAGCGACCTTCAAGCTCTTTTTCCAAACGTTCAGCCAGCCATTGCTTGATCATGCTTTGGTAGTTGAGGTAGCGCTGCCCGGCAATCCTCTTGATGCGAGCCAGCATGCGGGGATCAATACGCAGGCTGATGGTGGTCGATTCCGTGGAAGAGGATCGATAGAGAGCTTCATTGAGCAAGCTGGGGTGGATTTGATGCGTCTCCCAATAAAGGCTTTCCTCTTCAAAGGATGGAAACGTCGTGACCTCTTTCCAATCCGTAATCATATCCAGTTTCATAGGGATTCCTTGGCCTTTCGCTCATAGAAGAAAAGCTCATCATCGGTTGCCGGACGGGCCGTGATGACCCGTATCTGTTTTCCGTTAGCGCTGTAAATGGAAAAAATACCCTCCCCGCCGAAGGTCTTCCCCAGGCAAAAAAAGCGTGATTGGGCCTCCAGAGTGCCTGAGGTGGGGATCACTCGGAGGGAAAAGGGGTCCTCAAAACTTTCGGCCACCTGTTCCGGTAATACACTGCGTGAAGAAAAACAAGACCAGTCAAATTCCATAATCAGCCATTAAATCCCATGGGCTGAGTGAAAGAGTATAGATTCTTCCATTCGGTGCAAAGGATTTATCTTTTATCTCATAAGGGCCTTATTTTAGCACAAAAAGAAGCGTCCCTGAAGAGATTAATACGGCGGCAAGGATGTCTTTCATGCTCAGTTGCTCCTTGAGGAAAAACACTCCGAGGAGAATGGCGATGGGAAGGCTGGCCTTGTCCAGAGCCACCACCACCGCCAGAGTGCCGGATTGCAGCGCGCGAAAATAAAAAAGCCAGGAGAGCGCCGTGGCCACTCCGGAAGCCGTCAGGAACGCCAGATCCCTCATGCTGATGGAGCTTACCAGAGCTGTTTTCCGTTGGACGACCACCACTCCGATCGTGCAAAGCAACACGACCGCCGTGCGCACCATGGTGCCGACATTCGAGTCGAGGTTTTGCAATCCGAGTTTGACCAGCAATGAAACGAGTGCGGCAAAAACGGCGGAAAGGAGGGCGTAGAAAATCCACATGGCGTTATCTGTTAGTGTGGCATGAATCCGTATCGCCGTCACGCCGGTAGATCATGAGGCGTTCCGGGTGGGGGAAGACCTGAAACCCCAGTCCCGCATAGACGGGATGGGCGCTCACCGTCAGGAGGTACCAGGAATCGACATCGCTGAAGAGAGGATGAGCCATGATTTGACGAACCATTTCCCGGGCGATTCCCCTTCCCCGGAAATCTTCGCGGACAAAGACATCCGAGATGTAGCCAAAGCGTGTCGTATCGGAAACGGATCTTGCCACCCCCACCTGCACACCCTCGGCAAATGCCCCCGCGCAGACCGTCGAGGCCCGGAATCCCTTCTCCACCCGCTCGCGGCTGATGCCGGGTGACCAGTAGGTACTGGCTAACCAACGGTGGACACTTGTGAAATCAAACTTTGCCAGATCAAAGTCATATTCGATTGTCATTTTCCGGCGATCGTACACCGCTCCCAAGGTCTTTCAAAAACTTTAGTGATATTTTTAAAATCGGGTTGGCACGCCCCCTGCTTAAGGAGAGGTGTGAACGGAACGAACCAAGCTCAAACAACCCACCTACGAGTGAAACAGAGCTTCCTCGCTCCGGCACATAGCAGGAAATAACCAGGAAAATTTTTCTTACGGAGTACCATGAAACCAGAAGAAGTTGCCGATGAAGTCCAAGCGATCCGCAGAAACGGGTTGCTTCTCCTTATTACCGCACAGGACGCCGTCCGGTATCAGCAAAAAGGGACTCTCGACCCGGTCGAACGGGACAATCTCCTCACCAATCTCACTTTTCTCATGAGCCGCATCGATCGAGTCACGGCGACATGGCCATCACCGAATCACCACGTCGCCCGTGCCGATACGTCCGAAAAACAGGAACACCTCGACCAGCTCATGGCCGTGTGGAAAGCCCTCCTTTCCCTCCAACTCGATCTCTCCACACTCAGCGACCAAATCCGCCACAACAGCGTCGATTTGAGCTAAAATTTCCCTTCAATTATTATTCAATACTCCAGAACAGCCTGGCGCAGAGCTTCAAAATTTTCCACCGGGACATAGTCGGGGATGGAATTGCCGCTGCCCAATCCATAGCCGGTGCAGCCGTCAGTTTGCTCGATGAGTTTGCGGGCGCGATGACGTATCTCTTCCGGTTTGGAGCGACAGAGAAAGTCGACATCCACGCCTCCCAGGATGGCAATGCGACGGCCATATTTTCCAAAGGCTTCTTCCACCGGAAGGATGGTGTCTTCGTAAGAATGTTTGGCTTCAAATTTCAAATCCTCGATGACGTCTTCCCACAATTCCCCCAACTGCCCGCAGGAGTGGAGGAGCGCCGGGCGACCGGTCCGGTGAATTTCGCCGACGATTTTTTTATGCCATGGGATGATCAGCCTTCGCATGGTCTCATAGTCAAGAAAGGTCTGGGTGCGGAATCCCCAGTCGTCATTCACAAATGCCGCCCCGACGAAATCATAAGCGAGCAGCCATTCGTAGTACTTGAAAAGGCGCGAACCGATCTCCGCCACAATCTCATCCACGAGTTCGGGATCGTCTTCCAACATGTAACAGAGATCCTCGTAGCCGGTGAGACTGATGAGATTTTCCAGGACGCCATTTGGCGAATGAATGATCAGCTTTACGCCTTCCGGCACAAGGGTGCCGACTTTTTCGATGTCACCTCCCCTGCCCTTGTCCAAATCGTTCCATTCGTATTTTTCAAAAGATTCGCGATCCGTGATGATGCCGCCGTGCGCCATGCCAACGCTTGATTCCTGTTCGCGCTTCATAGTCTTGAATCCCTGCGCCCCGATCGTCCAGGGGTTCAATAGAGCATAGTCATACCCTGCCGCGACAAATCCCTGAATACCGTATTCCACATGGGCGATGGGGGGAGCCTTTGGAGGCAACGATCTCCCGAGAAGTTTCTCCATATGTTTTCCACCGATGTGAAACTCAAAGAGGACGGGACGATCCGGCTTTTCCCGGCGGAGGACTTTCAGGAGTTGGTTAAAATCAGGCTTTCGTGTGTGATTCATGGGTTGGCTCGATTGCGATGATTCTCGCGCAAAACCGACGTCGTCACTACTTGTGGAATCACATAAACTGATACTTTTTCAACCTGTTTGAGGGATTTTTCACCGATGAGCCATTTTACGGTAATCCTTCGGGCTGACTCCTTTTAATGTCAGAAAACGCCGATTGAAGTTCGACAGGTTTTGGAAACCGGAATCCATGGCAATGCGGCTCACGGTATGCTCCGTCTCCATCAAAAGGCGGCAGGCATGCCCCACCCGGATTTCATTCACGAATTCGACAAAAGTCCGGTTCGTAGCCCGGTGGAAAAAACGGCTGAAGGCTCCCGGCGTCAGGTTGGCGGTACGAGCCGCATCCTGCTGCGTCAATGGCTCCTGATAATGGAGGGTGATCCATTGGAAAACGCGCTCGATCCGCTCCGTCTGCCATGTCTTGACTTCGGGGGCATAGCCCGGACTTGCCAGCGGTTTTGCCTTTTTGACGCCTTCGACCAGAATTCCCAAAATTTCGATGAGTAACAGGAGCCGACGCCACCCCCGCACGAGGAGTATTTTCTCCATTAATTCCGTCACTCGTTCCTGCGTTTTTCCCGTGATGACCAATCCCTTGCGCGACTGCTGGAGAAGCTTTCTGACTGCGTGAAACTCCGGGGCCGACAAAAGCCCGGAGCCCATGTCCTCGCGAAATTGAATGACAGTTGAGGCGGCTCCCCGTGGGCCTTGGTCAAATTGCGGTGATTGAAAATAGGAGTGGGGCAAGTGGGCTCCCATCAACACCAGATCTCCCGGCACAAAGGGGCTGATGTTGTCCCCCACGATTCGTTGGCCGTCGCCACGAAGAATGAGGGTGAGTTCCACCTCCGGATGGTAGTGATAAAGGCAATCGAATCTCCGAGTGAAGTATTGCCCGGCGCGGAAGGATTCCTCCACATCGAGATGGATGAGTTCCTGTTCAGCCTTCATGGTGGGTCATCCTCATTTTTTTCAAAACGAAAGATCATAAAAGTATTACTCCACAAGCTGCCGGATATGAAGAAAAAAGCGGAAGGGATTTCACGGTGCCCTCCGTCTCGGTACAACGCCAGCCCATCCCGGTGCTTGTCATTGGTATTTCATCCGGTAAAGTGTTGGGATTCCTGCGAAAGTTTTTTTATGCCTTATCCCAAATCACCCTATGAAAAAGTCGGAGGGATGGTCTATGTCGCCCGTTCCCTCGATAAAATCCGCCTCTTCGCCGCCGGAAATCTTCCGCCGGAATATCACCCCTACCTCGGCAAGGGGATGGACGGACGCCTGATGGACTTTCTCCATATTGAATATGCCAGGCTTGTCGAGCGGACTCTCCAAGGAGGTTCGGACGAGGAGATATTGCGGTGGGCCTTCGAGAATGGCCGCATGGTGAACAAGACGGAGATCGATATCTGGAACGGCTTCATGACCAAGAGGGGGTTGAGGGATGAGGGCTCTGCCATCCTGGATAAATTCAAGAAAGAGGGCGGATTGGGGAATCGTGCGGATGTGGAGACGTTCTTTGAGTACTACGAAGTGGACGAGAAAAGAAAGCCCTAGAACCGATTGCCGTTTTGCAATAGGTTTGAACCAGTGGCATTTCAAAACAAACGGGGTTCGCGCTTGAGGATGATCCTGCGATGGGCTGGAGGGCTTGGACTTGTTGCCGTCATTTGCCTGATGTGGCTGGAGGCCGAGCATATCCGGGAATCTGAAATTGCCCGCTATCAAAAATACAACGGAATCATCGAGGAATCTGCGGCGGCAAACAAGCTCGACTCGTGTCTGATCAAGGCCGTCATCTGGCAGGAGAGCCGCTACAATGAACGGGCCTTTGGAACCGCGCAGGAACGGGGGCTCATGCAGGTGACGCCGATTGCCGGAAGCGAGTGGGCGGCAACGATGAAAATCGAGACCTTCCAACCGACCGATCTTTTTGATCCACGAACAAATATCCAGGCCGGTTCATGGTATCTGGCAAGGGCGATCCGGAGGTGGAATCAGGCCGACATCCCCGAGGCTTTCGCCCTGGCCGAATACAACGCGGGACGCTCCCAGGCATTGCGCTGGGCCTCGGGCCTTGACAAATGGAATGCCAGCGTGTTCCTGACCCGGATTGATTACCCCAGCACCCGCCGTTATGTCGAAAATATCCTGAAATATCGCGAGAGCTACCGTCACGGAAACCCGCCCGAGAATGACCTGACCCTCTATCAGGCATTAAGCAGAAGATTCAGCCCTTTTTTTCATCCCACCAAATTTCATGAGCCTGTCCCGGGGAAGGTGTAGGTTTCAAGGGCTGCGGTTGTCCAACAATAGATTTTTGAGCGAGGCCTTCTCTCTGTAGGCAGTATTCAGCTCCTCTGGCAATAACTCAGAACAGAGCTGGCAATAATCGTCGACCGACTCAAGCTGGACGCTGCGACGACTCCACTCCTTCGGGCCATGTCCCCGTCCATGGGGAAAATGTTCGGCGTAATGAGGGAGCATTTTTCGGAAATGGAGAGCCGCCTCCCACTCCCCCAGGTAGCATACCGAGAGGCTGAAATGTCTGTGCATATGCCGGACGCGCTCTTCCAAAGAGGGGGCGGTTTGGTGAGTTCCCGTATCGAGATAGTGGGCCGTCCGCCGGAAAAAAAACGGATCGGACAGAGTCGCCCGCCCCACCATCACCGCATCGCAGCCAATCACACGAAGCATTCTCTCCGCATCTTCGGGAGAATGAACATCTCCGTTGCCAATGACCGGGATTCTTTTCACCGTTTCGGCCACGGCTCGAATCCCCTCCAGATTTACCTGGCCGGCGTAACCCTGTTCCCTCGTGCGACCATGCACGGCGACTGCCGCCACGCCCATAGCCTCCAGCCGAGGGGCGATGATGTGCGCGTTGATGTTCCGGTCATCCCAGCCCAAGCGCATCTTGACCGTCACGGGCAATGAGACGGCACCTACCACCGCCTCGATCAAATCCTCAGTGAGTTCCTCGTCCTTCATCAAGGCGGCTCCGGCACCACCGGCATTCACCTTGGGCGAAGGGCATCCCATATTGATGTCGATGAAGTCGATCCCCAAGTCTTCCAGAAATCGCGCGGCATCCCGAAGTTCCAGCGGATTTCCGCCAAAAAGTTGCACCCCCAGAGGGCGATCATAGGACGACGTCAGTACCATTTTGATTCCCTTCGGGTTCATTTCCAGCAGTGAGCGGGCATTGACCAGATCCGTCGTTGCGACGGAAAGTCCGCCCAAAGACCGGATGGCGGCGCGGAAGGGCAGATTGGTATAGCTCGCCATGGGCGAAAGCATCAGGGGCCACTTCAGCGGGATGTTCCCGATGGAGAGCCGTTTCCGACCTTGGATCACGGCGCTCATTGCCCCTCTTCGACGGAGGTTAATTTTGCGGCGACCGCATCCCTTTCGGGAATTTCGTGCGGCATTTGATATTCATAAATTTCTTTCAGCCAGTCCATGTCGACGTGATAAGTATCGGGCGGGAAATTCATTTCATACCAGTCGAGCCGATCCTGCACCGCCTGCATCTTGCCCAGCAAATCGGCCTTGGTGGCGGCTGCCTGATCCAGTTTTTTCTGATAGCCTTTGAAATCGCCGACCTTCCAACATTCGTAGGCGTCGTGATATTGCATCACCAAAGGCTGGATGAGAAAGCTGGCCTCTGACTGGACTTGCACAAGCCGGGCCTCCGCCGGGTCACAGTCGGCGGCATCCAGTTTTTTCCCATCTGTGGGCAATTTTCGCATATCCATCTCCGTCGCCCCGCCTTTGCCCGGTTTTGCCACCTTGAAGACGAGGGCATTTTCCAGCGCAACCAGGGTTTCGTCATAATCCAGAATAGGGAAGTCCGGGCGGGGTACTTCATTTAGTTTTCCGCTCCACCAGGCGGCGGATTCGGCATTTGTCCCCCAGTAAACCGCGTCATTCAAAGCTCCTTTTTGTCTCATCCAAAGCAAAAGCTCCTGCCGTCCGGATTCAGTCTCCATGGTTGCTTCAAATAGCCGACTGCAAAAGGCCTGCCGCCAGACATGCTGGAGGTGATAACGTCCCAGATCGGCCCACTGTTCCATATCCTGCAGGAGCGGAGCACGTTGAAGCGTCTGGTAGCGGTGGGTGATTTTGTCGAAAGTATCCAAGTCGGCCTTCAAAACGACTTGCGTGAGCCCTTCCGAAATCCAGAGCGGCGGGTCTTTCATCACCATATGGGCATGCAATTTTACATCCTTGTAGATATAGCCCTGCAGGAGTGCGAGCACGGTGGTGCGGTAGAGTATCTCCTTTTCCTCGGGAAGTTTCCCCCAACCATAAATCTTCAAAACTTCGGGTTGCTGCCCGATATGCAGCATGCGGGGGAAAACCTCCTCATTCGCGTGGGTGCCACCAGATCCGGGCTCCCAGATGTACCGGATCGAGAAAGGAATATCGTCGAAACTGATCTGCAACTGATCGAAAACGCCGTGGATCGCATGCTCCACTTCCGTGAGCAAATGTACCGCCGTGTCATGATCCTGGGCCTCCACGCTCACGGGGAAAGTGCCGCTGTCCACCCTCTTGAGTTGCTCGCCCGAAGCAGGGATGGCAGACAAAATCCAGGTTCCTCCGCAGAGGAAAAGAAAGTTTCTCAAGTAAAAAATCGTGCTTTTCATCGATCAAAAATCCTGCGCCATGCTCACAGAAATCTTGCCTTGTGAGTACAAGATCATCTTAAATCCCCTTGTGGATTTCAAGAGCTACTGGTCGAAACGGCAAAAACTCGTCGAACACGCTTTGCAGACTTTCCTGCCAAAAGCAACTGCCAAACCTCCAACCATACATCAAGCCATGCGTTACAGCATCTTTGCCGGGGGCAAACGGTTGCGCCCCATCCTCTGTCTGGCCACGGCGGAATCCCTTGGCGGGAAACTTGAAACAGCCCTCCCACTGGCCTGCGCCCTCGAGTGCATTCACACCTATTCCCTGATACACGATGATCTTCCCTGCATGGATGACGACGATCTTCGCCGGGGCAAGCCGACATCACACAAAGTCTTCGGGGAAGCCATTGCCGTCCTTGCCGGAGACGCCCTTTTGACCGAGGCATTCCACCTGACCGCCTCCTTTAAGGGATCGAAACGTTACTCGACGGCAGATGCCGTCAAGGAATTGGCCCTCTCGTCGGGCAGCCTCGGCATCATCGCCGGGCAAGTGGCAGATATCGAGGGCGAGGGTCGCAAGGTTCCTCTTTCCCATGTCCGCTACATCCACGAAAACAAGACTGCGGCACTCATCCGGTGCTCCATTCGACTCGGCGCCATGTCGGCAAATGCAACCCCTGCACAGATGGAACATCTCACGACCTTTGGGCACCATCTGGGCCTCGCCTTCCAAGTCATCGACGACATCCTCGACGTCACCCAGAGCAGCGAGGAACTGGGCAAAAGTGCCGGCAAGGATCAAAAGGCTGAAAAGGCCACCTACCCGGCTCTGCTAGGCTTGGAAAAGGCGCGTGTCGAAGCCGAAAAACTGACGACTATATCCTTGAACGCACTACACTCCCTTGGCAAAAAAGGGGAAATCCTTGCAGCCATCGCCGGTTTCCTCCTTGATCGCAAAAATTAGCCCCTCCGCATGAAAACATCCCCTCCCCTCCACTTCCTTTTGTCTTTTGTTATTCTATTTTCGGCCTTTGCAGCACAGGCGGGAGACACTCCTGACGGGGGCAAGGCCGTCACCCCCGACCATGAAACTCCGACTTTCAGCCGCTACATCGACGTTGATCTGACACACCAGCAAGCCACCTATTTGGATCACGGGAAAGTTCTCTGGAGCAGCACCATCTCTTCCGGACGCGATGAAAAGCCGACACCTCCCGGCTCTTATGAAATCTCGGACAAGCATCAGGACTGGACTTCCACCATCTACCATGTCCCCATGCCCTATTTCATGAGACTCAGCGTGGGCGAAGTGGGCTTGCACGCGGGACTTATGACAAGTTATCCCGGCTCGGCAGGCTGCATCCGCCTTCCCCTGAACGAAGCCCGCGATCTCTTTGAAATCACCCCGGTCGGAACTCGTGTGGTCGTCCACGGCACCGCCCCCACCTATGAGGAATGCATGAAGCGCGAAAGGGAAAGAAGCACCAGCTTCAGCCGTGGCGCAGCCGCTTTCCGTCGCTAGGGTCTGTTCTTATTTTATCGCTGACAGACTCTAAAGGGCTTTCGGTTTCCTTAAAACCGCTGCCATTTCTTCCGGTGACAAAACCTTCCACTCGCCCGGCGGTAAATCTGCAAGCTGGAAATCCCCCACGGCAACCCGAATGAGGCGAAGTGTTGGGTGGCCGACAGATGCCGTCATGCGTCTTACCTGCCGATTTTTTCCTTCTGTCAGGATCAACTCGATCCATGCCGTCGGCACATTTTTTCGATGGCGGATCGTCGGCTGTCGTGGAGGATGTTCCGGCTGTGGCTCCAGTCGTCTTGCCTCGCACGGCAGGGTCCTGTGCCCGCCAATCACAACGCCTTTTTCAAGATTTTCAAGAGCAGCGGAATCGGGAATCCTCTCCACTTGTGCGTGATAGGTGCGGGGATGCTCGCGCCCTGGAGTCAGCAGTTTTGCCGTGAAATGTTTCTCATCACTCAAGAGGAGGAGCCCCTCGGAATCCGCGTCCAGTCGGCCAATCGGCCAGACGTTTTTGGGCAGATTCAGTTCCGCCAAGGCTCGCCACTGGCTCCCCGGCTCAGGAGTAAACTGGGAAAGAAAGCCGTAGGGCTTGTGAAGAGCGATCAACATGGGGCCCTATCCAAAGAGTTTGTGGAAAGCTACTGCCGGGAAGAATTTCCCCGGGCAATCCGTCGGACGGGGATTGATCTCCCGGTGCAGTTTGAAGATGAGCTTGGGGGATTTGCATTTCAACATCAGGTAATTGATGAGTTCAATCAGGGAGGCCAGTTGCCGGGTGGTCGGGTGGGTCTTGTTAAAGTCCCCGACAAGGCAAATCCCGATGGAGATTTCATTCAGATAATCGCTGGCCAGGTGCCCCCCTTGAAGCTGCTTGAGCCAGCGGGGGCCGACTTCGATCTCGCCATCCCCGGAGTCGGTGCCATTCCCAATGACAAAATGGTAGGCCAGACCGTTTTCCATCCCCCGGATCTTGAGATGGTAGTAGTTGAAAATCTTGGCGTTACCGTTCGGTGTACCACTGTGATGGACGACGATGTATTCCCACGGTCGAAGTTTTTTCGGCGAATCGATCAGGGCCTTTACCGGTGCGACGAACACATAGTGTGGATCAGCCGTTGCCGGGGCATCGGAATCTGCAGGCGGATTCTCCACCTCGGAACCAGTGTTTAATAACTCCTCATCGTCATGATTTGCCGTTTTCGGTGGTGCGGGAGTCGGGTTCTCACCGCTCAGGGAGAGTAATTGCCCTGTGTGGATGATGTCGGAGGAGAGTTGGTTGAGTTCCCGAACCTGTGAAACGGACATCTTATTCTCCCTCGCAATTTTGCTCAGGGTATCCCCCTTTTGCACTCGGTAGGTCTTACGGGGGGGAGGAGGAGAATCCGTGTCTGAAGTTGTTGGGATGTCTTTCGACAGAGGCGGGGACTCTTTTTTCGGTTGGGATTTGGCCTCGCCCTTTGTGGGAAGTTTTATTTTTTCACCCACCAGCAAATGCTCCGCTTTTAAATGAGAGTTGGCCTTTATGACATCCTTGGGCTCCACCCCGTATTTCCGGCTGATGGAGTAGATCGTGTCCCCCCTTTGCACCGTATAGATCGTCTCGGCCCAGACACCAAGACTGAAGCAGACACATAGGAACAGGATGACAGAGGTCCGTGAAACCACATCATGAAACTACGCATATGTTCATGGCTTGCAGAGAAAAAAACTCACATTCCTCCTCTTTCCACTCAAACGGGCTCTCAAAGTTTTACTTTCCACAAACCCTGTTCTATACTTTTCGCGTGACCCCGGCCAAAACCTCAGATCCCTTATGCGACATCCAGCAAACCAAGGATGTGCGGCGCATTCCCATCCACCAGGTCGGCATCCGGCAGCTCAAGTATCCGGTGGAGATTCTGGATCGCTCGGGCCGTCCCACGCCCACCGTCGCCACTCTCTCCATGACGGTCAATCTCCCTGCCGAGCAAAGGGGAACCCATATGAGCCGCTTCGTCGAGGTGCTCCATTCCCATGGCCGGATCATTCAAACCCGCCACCTGCCGGATATCCTCCGTGCGATGCAGGTGAAACTCCAGTCGGACTCGGCACACCTCGTCATGGAATTCCCCTATTTTATCGAAAAGCATGCCCCGGTCACCCATGCCGCCGCCCTGGTCGATTATCAGATCAAGTTCGAGGCCGATCTTTTTGGCAAAGACCTCGACTTCCGTCTGACCACGACCGTCCCTGTGACGACTCTCTGCCCTTGCAGCAAGGCCATCAGCGACCGGGGAGCCCATAACCAGCGGGGCTACGTCACCCTCACCACCCGCTCGAACGAGATGGTCTGGATTGAGGAACTCATTGAGCTGATCGAACAATCGGCCAGCGCCCAGATTTACTCCCTCCTCAAGAGACCGGATGAAAAATTCGTCACCGAGCAGGCTTATGATAATCCCGTCTTCGTGGAAGACCTCGTCCGCAACGTGGCATTGCGCTGCAATGAGCACCCGAAAATCCTCTGGTATCGGGTCGAAGCCGAGAACATGGAAAGCATCCATAACCATACGGCTTATGCCAGGATCGAGAACGGTCAGATTCCAGAATAACTACCGCTTCTGGATCGGCTGACTTATAAAAATCATAAGCAAGCCTAAAGACAGTGATCTTTTAAGCTTAAAATGTAGCATATGATTAAAAAATAGTACTTGCAATATCGACTTGCGATGATACACGTATTGCCAAGCAGGGCAGAACCTCAAACATACGAGTGTATAAAAAATATGAGTAATAACAACCAGCTTGGAGGACCAACACGTCGGATTCCCGGCCTCGCGGTCAAAAAAGAATCGACCCAGTGGATCGATCCGGCCACTGCTACGCAAGTCTTCGGTCTGAATCCCCGTGAGATTGGCAAACGCCATCTCAGCTTCTGGGTGGTCGACGAAATCGGCCCCGACGATGTCAGCGCAGGCGCTGAAAAGGGCGATCTCTGCATCAAAACCCTCGATACAGGTGACATTCCCCAGGACATCGAAGCCAAATCGATGAAAAATTTTGTCGGCACCTCCGTCGGCATCAAAGACAAGCGAGTGCGCTACTACTACTACCGCCCTCTCACCCGTCTCGAAGCTCACCAACCCTCTGCTGAAGAATAAGAGAGTCGCTCGACGACGAGCACTGGGTTGGGAACGGTTGAGATTGCGGGATGTGATTGGCTGGAAGCCGGGCCGATCTTTATCCTCGACTCACATCGATCGGGTTCCATATTGGTGTGGTAGCGAATCGAAAAAACGCCGTGGGAACAACTTTTGAAGAACTCAGGGGACTTTGGGTCAGCGTCGACCGCGTCGAATACGTGGAGGGGAATCAGGCTCCCCCTGATCGTCCCCACCAGTTCGTTTATTACATCACCATCCATAATGATAGTGATGAGACGGTGACGATTGTGGGCCGCAAATGGATCGTCACAAACTCCATCGGCCATAAGCTCATCGTCGAGGGAGATGGCGTCGTGGGTGAGTTTCCCCGCCTCACACCGGGTGATAACTTTCACTATAACAGCTATCATCTGTTGGATTCCGACAGTTCTGCAGAAGGCGCTTACCTCGGCAAGGCCGTCAGCTCCACCGGGGCTCGGGGCGTGATGACCCGAATTCCCAAATTTTCCATGAAAATCCCCTCCTCCGCCAAGGGCTCGGCGGGCTAAAAGATTCAGGATTGCAACATGATCTGGCAGAGGGCGTCGGCAAGATTCTGCGGGTGGGGAAGCGGAGGCGGAGCGGTCGGGCGGGGCACATCCATGGCTTTTTGGATGGTGTGAGCCAGGGCGGCGGCATCCCCCGAGGGAAAAACAAAGCCTTGCGGCAGGTCTTGGAGAAGATCGTAGGCCGAGCCGACTCGATCACTGGCAATCGCCCGGAGTTGATAGCGTAGGGCTTAGTGGATGACGATTCCCCAGGTTTCTCCCGTCGAGGATGGGAGGATGAGGGCGTCTGCCAAGGCGAAGTATGAACCGATCTCGGTTTGATTTTTGAAGCCGGTGAAGATGATCCTCTCGCCCAGAACTTTGCGGCACTCCGTCTCGAAGAGTTTTTTCATCTGGCCATCTCCAAGGGCGACCAGCCAGCATCGGGACAGCAGCTCCGGTGGGAGGTAGGCGAGGGCGTGCGGGATGAGGAAAGGGTTTTTCGGGGGAAACATTTTGCCGCTATAGAGAAGGACGAAGTGCTCCGGTGGAATGGCATGGCTCGCCCGGAGAGAGTCCCGTTGCGGGAGCCAGTGCCCCGCCTGTTGGTCGAGGAAGTCGCTGTCGGCACAGTAGAGCGCGGTTTTCATTTTTCCCCGGGGTACTCCGTGATGCGCATAGTGCTCGGCAGATTTTGTCCCGATGGGGAAGACGTTCCGGAACAATTTATAATGAAGCGTCAGCCCGGCACGTCGCAGAAGGCTCAGAATCGTCGACCGGCTGCGGGTGAAGTCGGCGGTCTCAGCCCGTAAAAGAAGCTTCTGACCGTGGAGCTTGCAGAACCATGTCCCGAGGCGGATGAATAAGGGGCTATAGTTCATGATCAGGACGTAGTCGGGGTTAAACCGCTGGATGGCGCGGGCGGCCTGCCACGCAAGCGGCAAAGCCGAAAGCGTTGCGAGCACTTCGATGTCCTCCCTGGAAAGAAAGTCATGAGCGTAGCCGGTGGTCAGATCGACATCCCACTTGAAGACGACTCCGAAATTCGGATCATGAGTGGGGCGGGTTCCCTGAGCGCACCCGAAGAAGACCTTTAAATCGACCCCTGCCATCCCAGCCAAAATTCGGTAGACGGGGGCATGATACTGAATGGGGTGGGTGGTCAGTACGGCCAGTCGAGGCATGGAAGAATGGATAGGTAAAAGCCTGTTTCCGGGCAAAGCAATTTTTCTATCAAATCAGCCGTCAGGAATGAAAGCCGGGGGTCTTGTTCGGAAAATGTGAAAAACTTCACGATGGACTCTGATAACATTCTGGCGTCAACTCTTTGGATCACCCACAGTAAAATAGAATACGAGGACAAGCATGCCGATCTCCCCTTCTCTTTCAGCCCGGATCGATGGAAGCAACCTGCTCTTGAGCGTTCAGGTTGCCAGTCTTGACGCCACGACCGCCCGTTCCATGAGGCAGGAGATCGACGATCTCTGGCGGGAGGAAATCATTTCAATCGAAATGGATCTTTCACAGGTGGAATTCATCGACAGTTCCGGGGTCGGGGCATTGCTTTACATTTCCAAAAAGCTGACTCCGCAACGGGGGCGGCTCCGTCTGGTCAAGATCCCCCCGGTCGTGAGGGAAGTCATCGAGCTGCTCCGGCTCCAGAGCGTTTTTCTGATGGGTTAGCGACGAAAGACCAGAAAAGTGCCAGTGCTCTGTTTGAGATCGAGCGGAAGTACCTGGAGAGTGGAGCCCGATTGTTTCGTGACATCCTGTTTGTTTTTTTCCAAAATTTCCGCCACTTCCATTTTAAAGTGGTTCCAGTCTTTCGCCTGGAGGCATTCCTTCAGGCTGTTTCTTTTGCCCGTAATCTTGGAGGAATCGGCTGAAAAGAGAATTTCACCTTTTTGATCCACCACCCATAGGGGAACCGACTTCTTGCTCGCAAGTGAAAGAAAAGCCCGGGATGTCTGCGCAGCCTGTTTCAGCCATCCAAGTTCCTCGGTGACATCCCGGGCAAGAACCAGAACTTGATCGGCCTTGCTCCCTTCCTGCACGGGAAGAAAATCTAGGCGGATCAGCATCTTGGGTTTCGATGATCCTTTGAGAGGGATGATGAGTGAAACGGGTTTCCTGTCTGTGAAATAGTTTCCCAGATGGCGTTTCAGCTCGGTCACATCTTTTTTCGATGAGACGAGGGATGTCAGCAAAGGAGTCTTTTTTGTGATCTCATCACGAGTGAGGGAAAGCAGCTCGGCCCCCTTTTTATTGCAGTCGATGAGATGGCCTTTCGAGGAGATGGTCAGATAGGCAACCGATGCCAGATCATAAAATCTGTGATAGCGATTTCGGACTTCCTCAAGCGCGGCCCGGCTTACGAGCAATTCATCATTCTGAAGATCAAGTTCAACGTGGAGAAGCTTGAGTTCGTCAAGCAACTCCGCCACATACGGATCTTTATGGGTTTGCTGCCTGCCATCATCCCATAATTTGAGAAGTGACCGGGCTTTTTCGCGGAGCTGGCGGAAAGACTCATTCCAGGCGTCTTTGGGGCTGAGTCTTTTCATGACCCCCCTAGTAGAACATTTCTTGTCGAATTGGGCAATTATTTCTACAGTTTTCGTATTCATGGTAATTGTCCTAGGCGGTTCGGGTTACGTCGGCAGTGCTTTTATGCAGATCCTCGCTCTCCATGGGATCGAGGCCCGGTCGCTTTCTCGTGAAAAGATCGATTACACAAACTTTGAGGCTCTCCGGGGATTTCTGGCAAAGGAACGGCCCTCTTTTCTGATCAATTGCGCAGGCTACACGGGCAAACCCAATGTGGACGCGTGCGAAGTTCATCGGTGGAAAACGCTGGCAGGCAATGCCGTGCTGCCGGGAATCATCCATCAGGCTTGCAGCGAAACCGACACGCCGTGGGGGCACATTTCCTCCGGCTGTATCTTCAATGGGAATCGCGGGGTCAGACCGGATGGTTCCCTCATTGGATTTTCGGAGGAAGATGTCCCCAATTTTGCCTTTGGCTCACGGTGCAGTTTTTACAGCGGGACGAAGGCGCTAGGAGAAGAGTCCCTCGGCTGGGGCATGCGGAACGGGCGATGGCAACACAGTTCCTCCCCCGGATGCTATGTCTGGAGACTTCGCATTCCGTTCTCTTCGACGTACAATCCCCGCAACTACCTCACCAAGATCATCTCCTACAAACGCCTTTTGGATGCCAGCAATTCGATCTCGCATCTGAGTGATTTTGTGGAAGCCAGCATACGCTGCTGGCAAACGAAGCAGCCCTGCGGCATCTACAACCTGACTAATCCCGGCTGCATCACCACCCGGCAAATCACCGAAATCATGCGGGAGGAATCCCAACGCCGTCAGGCAGAGGGACGTCCGAATCCCTTCGATAAAAATTTTGATTTCTTTGAAAGCGAGGAGGAGTTCATGAAACTCGCAGCCCTCACGCCACGGTCAAACTGCGTCATGGACACCGCCAAATCCGAAGCAGCCAACCTTGGCATGCGCCCGGTTCTTGAAGCGCTCCATCAGTCGATTGCCGCGTATGAATAGCCTTTCCTTTCAACGTATTCTTGTCACGGGAGGATGCGGCTTCATCGGGAGTAATTTCGTCCATCTGGCACTCGGAGAAAATAGCCTTTTCCCCGAGCTCGCACAGATCGTCAACATTGACAAGCTGACCTACGCCGGGAATCCAGCGAATCTCGCATCGATCGAAAATGACGGACGGTATCGCCTGATTCAGGCAGACATTTCGGATGAAGAACAAGTTTCCCAACTCCTGAAATCTCATGAGGTTGAGGGGATTGTCCACTTTGCGGCGGAAAGTCATGTGGATCGCTCGATTGATTCTCCCGAGCCTTTTTTCCAGACGAATGTCCTGGGAACGGTCCGCCTCCTGAACGCGGCGCGACGCTACTGGAAATCCCTCTCGGCGGAAAAGGCTGGAAAATTCCGCTTCCTCCACGTCTCCACGGACGAGGTGTTCGGCTCGCTCGGGCCACAAGACGCGCCGTTTTCCGAAAGCACCCCGTATCATCCCAACAGTCCGTACTCGGCAAGCAAGGCTGCTTCTGACCATGCGGCGAGGGCTTATTACCACACTTATGGACTGCCGGTGATCATCACGAATTGTTCCAATAATTACGGACCATATCAATTTCCGGAAAAACTCATTCCGCTGATGATCCTGAATGCTCTCGATGAGCGTCCCCTCCCCATCTATGGGGACGGCGGGCAGATACGAGACTGGCTTTTCGTCGAGGATCATTGCCGTGCCATCTCGCAAGCCTTGACCCGGGGCAAACCCGGCGAGACCTACGCAGTCGGCGGGGATGCGGAAAAGACCAATCTGTGGATCGTTAACTTCATCTGCGAAACGCTTGATAAAATCCAACCCAGAGGCAAAGGTTCCCATGCGGAACTTCGTCAATTTGTCACTGACCGTCCCGGGCATGACCGTCGCTACGCCATCAATCACGCGAAAATCACGGCAGAGCTTGGGTGGAAGCCATCCCTGGGACTGGAAGAAGGGTTGACGAAGACCATCCGGTGGTATTTAGCCCACCGTGACTGGTGTGACGAAATCACCTCGGGCCGGTACAATCGAACACGGCTTGGAAATACAAACTTATGACGCAAAGAAAAGGAATTGTTCTAGCCGGCGGCTCCGGCACGCGGCTCTATCCCCTCACCATGAGCGTGAGCAAGCAACTCATGCCCATCTACGACAAGCCGATGGTCTACTATCCCCTCTCGGTTCTCATGCTTGCGGGGATGCGGGAAATTCTCCTCATCTCGACTCCGCAGGATCTACCGCTTTTCAAGAAACTGCTGGAAGACGGCTCCGATTTTGGGGTGAAGATAGAGTATGCAGAACAGCCCCGACCCGAGGGACTCGCTCAAGCGCTGATCATCGCGGAGCCTTTTTTGGCAGGCGCACCCTCCTGCCTTATTTTGGGAGACAACCTCTTTTACGGGCAGGACTTCCCCGAACTTCTTGCCTCACTCGATCAAGAGGATGAGGGTGCCAGCATCCTGGCTTACCGGGTGGCCAATCCGACTGCGTACGGAGTCGTGGAATTCAGCGCCGAGGGCAAGGCCATTTCGATTGAGGAAAAACCCCGCAAGCCCAAATCCCCCTACGCCGTTCCAGGCATCTATTTCTACGACGAGCAGGCCCCGGTCTACGCCCGGGCTCAAAAGCCTTCTTCAAGAGGCGAGCTGGAGATCACCGACTTGAATCGCACCTACATGGAGAAGGGAAAACTTCATGTCAGAAAGATGAGCCGGGGCACGGCATGGCTCGACACGGGCACTCATGATTCCCTCCACGAAGCGGCGGAATTTGTCCGGGTCATTCAGAATCGACAGGGATTAAAAATCGCCTGTCTGGAGGAGATCGCCTACATTCAGGGGTGGATCACACATCCGGAGCTTTGCAAAAGAGTTGAGCGCCTGGGCAAATCATCCTACGCAGAATATTTGCGTCAGTTTGCAGAAGCGAATACCTCGGGGAAAAGTTAGCTTCACGAGACACTGAGTGGCCATTGACAACCGCCCATCATCTTGTACCAGTATGTCCATATGACAACCACAACAACACCCGCACCCGATCTCACCGTTCGTCCCCCCCGAAGCCCCCGCGTCCGCCTTGGCGGTTTTGTCATCCTGCCCCGAGCCATTGACAAGGGCAGAGCCACCATTGCCGGCAAAAACGGGGAATACCACTACGCATGTCCGCTGGATCAGCTTTTTTTTGACGCTGTCGGAATCGACTCCGAGGCCTTTAAAACCGAAATCGCCAAGGGGAAAGGCGATGGAGAGCTGCTGGAATGGATCTTGCAAAATGGGACGAAGAAGATGACTCCCTTTGAAATCAAAAGCTGGTCGGATTTTGTTGCTCAGCGCGGCCCCAACAATGTCAAACGCCTGACGTATTTTCTGGAAACGATTACCAAGCTTGCTCCTCACCGGGAAGACATCTGCACCATTTTCGATCTTCTTGATCTTGATGACTTTGTCTCCTATGGCGGGAAAGCCTGAGAGCCTGTCTGAAAAATAGGAAAGGTTTTAAGGTTTTTTATCGGGCAGGAGGCTCACCTTCTGCCCGTCTTTTTCGAATTCAAGTGATTGGATGTCCCAGATACCGTTCCTTCTGGTGGCCTTGGCTTGGACATTCCCCCACCCTTTTTCTCCAGTGATGGGAAATTGGAAATCCGCGCTTCCGTTTGTTCCCTCATACACGATATTGCCGGAGATATACCACCCCTCCCGCAAGTGGTGTCCCAGCGTTTTTCGCACGGCATCGCTTTGTTTCACGTCGGCAAGAGTTTCCCGGAAGATGGAGGTCGTCTTGATCGCTTGATTGTAAAAATAGAGCAGGCCGAACCCTCCTGAAACAACCAGGGAAAAGATGATCAGGGCTGCCAGGATGCCGACGTACAGGCCATTCCTGTCCAACCATTTCAGGAGGCGTTCCTCGAATGATGAAGGTTTTGGCATGGCACAAAAAAAGAGAGCTACATGGTGAAGCGGTTGCCAAGATAAATCTCCCGGGCAACAGGATCATTGATCAAAAATTCCGAGGTGCCTTCTCTTATGACTTTGCCATCTTCGATGATGTAGGCCCGGTCGACGACGGCCAGTGTTTCGCGAACATTATGATCGGTAATCAATATCCCCATCCCGGCATTCCGCAGGGAGAGGATGATCTGTTGAATATCATAGACGGCCAGAGGATCGACTCCGCTGAAAGGCTCATCCAGCAATAAAACATAGGGAGAGGTCACCAAACAACGTGCGAGGGAAAGCTTCCTCTTTTCACCACCGGAAAGAGTGAATGCCTTGTTGCTCTTCAGGTGCTCCAGACTCATATCATAGAGGAGGGAGTTGCAGCGATCGACCCGTTCCTCATGGGTGTAGGGAAGAGTTTCCAGAATCGCCATGAGGTTTTCCTCAACCGTCAAGGTGCGGAAGATCGCTTCATCCTGGGGCAGATAGCCGATGCCCCGGCGAGCCCGGCGGTACATGGGCATGTGGGTGACGTTTTGATCTCCCAGGAAAATGCGTCCCTGCGTGGGTTGGATAAGCCCAACCAGCATATAAAATGTCGTCGTCTTGCCAGCGCCATTCCTTCCGAGAAGTCCGACAACCTCTCCTTCATTCACAGAAAGACTGATACCGTTGACCACATTTCTGTCACCGTAGGTTTTGACCAGCTCCTCGGAGGAAAGCGTGGCGGGCATATGACCTTCCCCTCCCCTCTACTGCTGGATGTGAACGGTTGTACGCCCGGTGACATCCATCCGGTCAGTTTCAGGATAGATGACGATCGTTGTGCCGGTGACCCGGTTTTGCTGCTGCGTGACGACGGGGTCTCCCGTCATTGTGATTTTTTTCTCCGCAACGTCATATTCCGCCATGTGGGAGGTGCCGGTGCGATCTCCGTTGGTCATGTTGATGTTTCCTTTGGCAATGAACTTTTGCGGTTTCCCGTCCTTTCCGAAAATCACCGTCATTTCGTCCGATGTCATGTCAAATTTCGGGCTGGTGACATGGACTTTCCCAGAGAAAAAGCCTTCGCCCTTGGCAAGATCAAGCTGGAGAGTGTCGCTGTTGATCGTCGTGGTGACGGTCTCGTCTTTCCCAGGGGCGGGGGTTGTCTCCGTTGTCGGAGAAGTCTGGGCAACGGCCGCAAATGGCAGCAGCACGAGAAAAAGAAAAGTCAGATGATGGATTTTTTGTTTCATTACTTGATCAGGGGTTGGGAACTGAAAACGGTCACTTTTACATTTTCACGAAAAGTTCCGCTCGAATTGGGCAAAGACCATTCCATGCCCTTGGATGTGATCGTCAAACCTCGACGGGTGACTTGGACAAGCTGATCGGAGGTGAGGCGTTTCTCCGATTCCCAGTACGTGCTTTCCGGGGATTGAATGCGCGTGGTGACCTGGTCGTTGCGATAGAGTTCGATGGAAAGACCACGGATGCGGATTTCATTACTGGAGATGACGATGGCCTCATCTCCCCGGATAATCGTCTTCCGACCCGGCTCCTGATTTTCCGCGGCTACAGGCAGTTCAAAGTTTTTGATAATGGAGCCGATGGCAAAATCTCCGGTTGCAGCCCGAAGCCCCGAAGGCACAAGCGTCAGGGCCAAAGCTCCGGCAATCAGGAACTTATTCACTTTGAACGGCAAGCCTAACATTTGCCAATTGTTTCAAAACTTGGGGTAACTCCGCAAGCGGAATCATGTTGGGCCCGTCGGAGGGGGCGGACGCCGGGTTGGGGTGTGTTTCCAGAAAAAGGCCGTCAATCCCCACCGCCATGGCCGCACGGGCCAGAACGGGAGCCAGCCGACCGTCGCCTCCGCTGCTGGAACCAAGCCCCCCGGGACGTTGGACGGAGTGGGTGGCGTCAAAAATAACCGGGTGGCCCTCTTCGCGCATCCAGGCGAGGCTGCGCATGTCGACAACGAGATTATTATAGCCGAAGGAAGTGCCACGTTCGGTGATCCAATACTCCTTGCAACCTCCAGCCTTGAGCTTTTCCGAGATCGAACGGACATCCCACGGGGCGAGGAATTGGCCTTTCTTGACATTGACAGGCTTCCCTGTCCGGGCCGCTGCAACGACGAGGTCTGTCTGACGGCAGAGGAATGCGGGTATCTGCAAAATGTGAACGTACTGGGCGGCAAGTTCGACCTCTTCAACGGTGTGGACATCCGTCGTCACGGGTATCTCCAAACGGGAGGAGACTTCCGCCAGCATCTCAAGACCTGCCTTCAGACCAGGGCCGCGATGGGATTTGAGGGAGGTGCGGTTGGCCTTGTCGTAGGAAGCCTTGAAGACGTATTTCCATCCCAAATCATGCGCCAGAGCCTTGACCTTGCGTCCGATTTTGAGAGCCAGAGGCAGGTCTTCCATCACGCAAGGTCCTGCGATGAGAAGGAAGGGTTTACGCTGGGGTTTGGTTTTGGGCATGGTGATGTTTCATTCCTGCACGAACGAAATGGTGGAAAAGCGGATGAGGCTTGTTCGGCTTGGACTGGAATTCCGGGTGAAACTGGCAGGCCACAAACCAGGGATGATCGGCCAGCTCGATGATTTCGACGAGGTTGTGCCCCTGGTAAGTTCCGGAAATCACGAGTCCCGCCTGGGTGAAAGTCTCCCGGTAGCGGCTGTTGAATTCGTAGCGATGGCGGTGTCTTTCATTCACGATCTCCGCACCATATGCTTCCGCTGCGCGGGTTCCGGTCTGAAGGGTGCAGGGACTGGCGCCGAGTCGCATCGACCCGCCGAGATTCATGACGTTCTCCTGTTCGGCCAGCAGGGAAATGACGGGGTGGGGCGTGGATGGCTCGAATTCCGTGCTATGTGCGCCAACCATGTGGCAGACATTGCGGGCAAACTCTATGACGGCTATCTGCATTCCAAGGCAGAGGCCCAGATAGGGAATCTTATGTTCACGGGCAAACTGGGCGGCGTGGACCTTGCCTTCGATGCCTCGATTTCCAAAGCCGCCGGGAACGACGATGCCATCGACACCGGCCAGGAACTTGGCCGCACCCTCTTTTTCTATGTCCTCGGCATCGACCCGGATCACCGTCACGCCGCAATCTTCCGCCGCGCCCGCATGGGTGAAGGCTTCGTAAATGCTCTTGTAGGCATCCTGATGTTCAATGTACTTGCCCACCACGGCGATGTTGATCTGATGTTTGGGGGCAATGATTCGGTTCACCATCGCTTCCCAGTCGGACATGTCGGCAGGGGGAAGGTCGAGGCGGAGTTCCTTGCAAACGAGGTCGTCCAAGCGTTCCCTCTGGAGCATGAGAGGAGCTTCGTAAATCGTGTAGGCGACATCCTGTTCTTCGATCACGGCCTCCACCGGGACGTTGCAGAACATGGAAATCTTGCGCCGCATCTCCTTGTCGGTCGGGTACTCGGTACGGCAGACGAGGATTTGGGGCTGAATACCGATTTCGCGGAGCTTGGCCACGCTCTGCTGGGTCGGTTTGCTCTTTAATTCACCGGCAGCCTTGATATAGGGCAGCAGGGTGACGTGGATGAACAGGGCGTTTTCCCGGCCCACTTCCAGGGCAAATTGACGGAGGGCTTCGAGAAACGGCAGCCCCTCAATGTCTCCCGTCGTTCCACCGATTTCAGTGATGACGATGTCGCATTCCTGAACGCTGCTGACTTGATGGATGCGCCCCTTGATCTCGTCCGTCACGTGGGGAATGACCTGTACCGTTTTCCCAAGATAATCTCCGCGGCGCTCCTTTTTGAGCACGGATTCATAAATCTGCCCGGTCGTCAGGTTGTTGAAACGGGTGAGGCGGGAATTCGTAAAACGCTCGTAGTGCCCCAAGTCGAGATCGGTCTCGGCTCCGTCCTCCAATACGTAGACCTCGCCATGCTGGTAAGGGCTCATCGTTCCGGGGTCGACATTGAGATAGGGATCGAATTTTTGCAGGACGACCCGCAGTCCCCGGCGCTCCAGAAGAGTGCCCAGCGCGGCGGCGGTGAGTCCCTTGCCCAGGGAGCTGACAACTCCCCCTGTCACAAAAACATATTTCATCGGGCGGTTAGGCATGAGTTTTATCCTGGCTTTGGGTCGCGCGCTCCAGAAGCAGCTTCTCCACAATAGAGACATCCTCCGGCGTGTCGACACCAACGGAATGGAAGCTAGTGGGAATCACCTGAATCGCAATTCCATTTTCAAGGGCCCGGAGTTGCTCGAGTTTTTCCATATTTTCAAGAGGTGAAGGCGAAAGGCTCACCAGTCGGCGAAGCGTCCCGGCACGGTAAGCATAGATGCCGAGATGAAGCCAGTATTCCCCCGCTCCGTCACGCGGATAAGGGATGGGCGAGCGGGAGAAATAGAGAGCTCGCCCGTCTCCGCCAAATACAACTTTGACGTTGTTCGGGCTTTTGATTTCCTCCTCCCGTGTTATGCGCCGGGCAAGGGTGGCCATTTCAAAGGTGCCGAGTGATTCGATGAAAGGATTCAGCACGGCGTCGGAGATCAGTGGCTCGTCTCCCTGGATATTGAGAAACCAGTCGGCATCCAGACCTTGGACGGCCTCGGAGATGCGATCCGTGCCGGAGGGATGATCCGGGCGAGTCATTTTCACCTCCGCTCCAAAAGACCGGCTGGCCGAGGCAATCCCCTCGTCATCGGTGGCGATGAGGATGCGGGAGAGTCCCCGACAACGGCTGACGCCTTCCCAAACATGTTGAATCAGGGGTTTCCCAAGGATGGGAAAAAGAGGTTTGCCGGGAAATCTTTGCGAACCATACCGGGCGGGAATGACGGCTATGATTTTAGAGTTCATGATTCTCCAATATCCACCGGGCAGCGGCGAGCAGGTCTGAGGCTGTGTGGGTGGCGATTTTTCGGGCGGCTTCCACTTCCTCCACATAGGTGCCACCTAGGACAAGCACGGTCTTGCACCCAGCCGCAAGCCCACACTGGATGTCACTCAAGCGGTCGCCCACCATGAAAGATTTCTTCAGGTCGAGGCCGAACCGGGTGGCTGCATCCTGAAGCATTCCGGGCGCGGGCTTGCGCAATGGACTCTCCTCGACATCCGTGGCATAGCAGTTAAGATTTTCCCGAAAATAATCTTTCCCGAGTTGCCGCTCCATCTCCCGGTTGACGTTGTCCACATCCTCCGGGGTGATGTAGCCGCGCCCAACGCCGGACTGATTGGAGGCGATAAAAAGTGAAAGGCCTTTGCCGTGCAAAAGCTCCAGAGCCTCCCGGGCTTTCGGCATGAGGACGACTTTCTTTGGATCGCCGTTGTAGGGGACGTTGTGGATCACGGTGTCATCCCGGTCAAAAAAGATGGCGCTAGACATGATTCTTGAGGCTGGCCGCGAGTTCATCCCGGGAGATGGTCGCCGTACCCAGTTTCCCGACGACGATACCGGCTGCGTGATTGGCAATCTCAGCTGCGAGAGTCGCCTCCACTCCCGCTGCAAAAGCGAGAGTAAAAAATGCAATGGCAGTATCCCCCGCACCCGACACGTCGAAGACTTCTTTTGCCTTGGTCGGAGTGTGATAGGATTTGCCCCCGCGCTGAAAGAGTTGCATGCCCCCCTCACCCATGGTGAGCAGGATGTACGGCACTTTCCAAAGCTCCTGGAGCTTCTCCCCAACATCTTGAATACTCAATTCACGTGAATATCCAAACTTGCTATGAATGATGGCTATGGCTTCAGAACGATTGGGTTTCACCGCCGTAACCCCTCTCCAGTTCAGAGGATTATGGGTATTCGGATCAACCGTCAAAATTTTCTTATGCTTTTTGCACAATTTAACAGTCAAATCGACCAATGGTTGAGAGATAAAACCTTTGCCATAGTCTTCCACGATCACTCCATCCACCGTCTTGACTTTCATTTCCAGAGCCTTTTCCAGACTGTTAACAAAGTCTTTCGTGGCGGTAAAAGACGCCTCCCGATCGACCCGCACAATCTGCTGGTTCCGGCCTATTACCCGGGTTTTTTGAATAGTCTGAAATCCTTTCTGGGATCGCATTAAGGATAAATCAAAGTTTGCATGCTTCATTTGGGCGGACAGCTCTTTTCCCGCCAGATCTTCGCCCAGCAATCCCGCAACAGCACACTTGGCCCCGAAATCTGTTATGTTTCTGCCGACATTGGCGGCACCACCCGGATAGGATAGTTCCATCTCCACATTCACCACGGGCACGGGAGCCTCCGGTGAAATGCGGGAGACGGAACCGTAGATAAAACGATCCAGCATGAGATCTCCGAGAACGAGGAGACGCATCTTCCGCATCCGTTCCAGGAGCGAATCCAGATCATGGGATTTGAGGTTCATCAGAAAGCTCAAATCTTCTCCAACTCGGGCATCACCTTCAACTGAATTCGGTTGCCATTCCCATGAAAGTGGAGCATTTTCCGACGCTATCATCATGCTTGCCGATCTCCACATGCACACGCCGCTCTGCCACCATGCCATGGGTGAACCGGAAGAATATGTGCAAGCGGCCATCTCCAAGGGGTTGCTGGAAATCGGTTTCTCCGATCACAATCCCATGCCGGCAAAGTTCGACCAGTCGCGCATGGATCTGGAGGAACTGCCCACCTACTTCCAAATCGTCGAACGGGCAAGGGCCGCGTTCCCCCAGTTCCCGATCCGACTGGCTCTGGAGTGCGACTTTATCGAAGGCTATCAGGATCACATCCGCTGGCTGGCCACTCAGGCCGAGTGGGATTACCTGATCGGCTCAGTTCACTACATCCGCCCGGACTGGGAGGTGGATAACCCCCACAATCTCAATAAATGGAAGGAAGTCCCGGTGGAGGAAGTGTGGACGCGGTATTTCACCGAATATCGAAAGGCTGCGGAATCGGAGCTTTTTGATTTTCTCGGTCATCCCGACCTAGTGAAGAAATTCGCCATCCTACCAAAGGGCGATCATCGCGTGTTTTATCTCGAAACCCTTGATGCCATTGCCGACCACAAGCAGGCGATCGAGATTAATACGGCGGGTCTTCGCAAGGATATTCGGGAAATCTATCCCAGCAAAACCTTCCTTCAGGAAGCCTTCAAGCGTCATATCCCCATTCTCATCAACTCCGATTCCCATGCTCCGGGAGAAGTGGGGATGGACTTCGACAAGGCAATAACCCTCGCCCGCGAGGCGGGATACGAGAAAGTCCTGCGTTTCGAAAAGAGGAAGAGAATCGAATACCGACTGCCCGGCTAGGCATGCAGCCTAGATGCGCTTGACGGAGGTGGCTTTCGGCCCCCTCTCACTATCTTCCAGATTGAATTCTACGCGGTCGCCTTCTTCGAGACTCTTGTATCCATCGCCCTCGATCGTCGAGAAATGAACAAACACATCACGACCACCATTGTCTTGTGCGATGAAACCGAACCCCTTTTTATTATTAAACCACTTCACTACACCCGTCGCCATGTTACTGAACTCCACTACCTGAGTTTTACCGCCTCGAGCTGGAGCGAAGTCCCAACGTAGGCCCTCGATCTCGCATGCGCTAAAACTTCCATGCAAGCTAGCTGAATTTCCTTCCGAAATCAAGTTTTACCTAGGACGTAAAAAGTTATTCAAAAAAGTGCTTTTGGCGGGTAAGATGACTGGAATGACGCTGGCTATCGTTGGAGCGGGAAAAATCGCACGGGCTATCACAGGCGGACTACTGCAACGGGGCGACTATCAAGCAGCTGACATCATCGGCGTGGCCCGCAGCGAGTCCAGTCGGGAAGCATTCCTCGCCATCTCTCCAAATTTGCGCTGGAGTACCTCTCCGCAAGAGGCCGTCCGGGACGCAGTTGTCATCCTTCTTGCCGCCAAGCCCTTTCATTTCCCAGAACTCATCCCGACGCTCGCCTCTTTTGTATCCCCGGAAAAACTCTTCATTTCCGTTGCCGCCGGGATCACCTTGGAGAAGCTCGAAGGCTGGCTCGGCCATCAAGCGAAAATCATCCGCGCCATGCCAAACACCCCCGCTCTGGTGCAACAGGGCGTCACCGGGATTTGTCCGAACACTGCGGCAACCCGTGAGGATTTGCTCCGGGCTTCCGCATTATTTGAAGCCGTGGGAAAAGTCTTCGTCGTGCCGGAAAATCTGATGGACGCCGTCACAGCCTTGAGCGGTTCCGGGCCCGCCTATTTTTACCTCTTTGTTCAATACCTTCAAAAGGCGGCGGTCGACGCAGGTCTTCCTCCCGAAACCGCCCTCAGCATGGCCATCCACACCGCCTCTGGAGCCGCTTGCATGCTGGAAAAAACCCAACTTCCGCCCGGGGAACTAATCTCCCAGGTAAAAAGTAAAGGAGGCACCACCGAGGCGGCACTCAACTCCTTCCACATATCCGGACTGGCTGAAACGGTGAAGAAGGCTTTCGACGCGGCAACCCTTCGTTCCCAGGAACTTTCACGAGCATGAAAAAGTGCGACATCCTCATCGTGGGAGCTGGTGCCGCAGGCTGCGCCGCCGCTCTTCTGGCCTCCAATTTCCGCCAGAGCGTCATCCTCGTCGAACATGATAAAGTCGGCGGGACAACCCTCCATCGCGGCTGCACCTCGGTCCGCAGTATGCTTGTCAGCGCCCGGAACGTGAAAAACCGGAATCTGGCGCAGGATTCCGGAGTCGGCTTTGTCACACGGCAGGAAACGCTCGTCGATTTCCTGACACGGCAGCGGAGCATTGTCTCCAAATGCTTCGAAGACCTCTCCCACCAACTGAACAAGGGCGGTATCCAGATTTTGCGGGGCACGGCACGCCTGACTTCCCCTGTTTCGGCGGAAGTCACCTATCTCGGCAACAAGGAGGACATCGAGTGCCGGAAAATCATCCTCGCCACCGGTTCACGCCCCATCATCCCGCCTGAAATTCCAATGGACGGCTCGTACTTCATGAGCAGCGAGCACGTCCTGAATATGACCGAGCTGCCGAAAAGTCTGCTCATCGTCGGAGGCGGCACCGTGCCGTGTGAATACGCCACGATTTTTTCCAGCCTCGGATGCGCCGTCACGATCATCGAAAAGGACGAAATCCTCCTCCCAAAAATGGATCACTCCGTCGGAAAATTCCTCAAGAACACTTTCGCCTCGGCGGGCGTGGAAGTTTTCCTCAACTCCCAGGCCGTCAAAGCCTGGAAGACGGACGACGCCGTCCACGTAAAGATCAACGATGGCCGGGAAATGTCCGCCGAACGCCTCGTCGTCTCCGTCGGGCGTTACCCCAACATGGAAAATCTTTCACTGGAAAAAGCCGGAGTCCGCATTTCCGACCAGATCGAAGTCGACAGTCGTCTCGAAACCTCGCAACCCGGCATTTATGCCGTCGGAGACTGCAACAATCTCGTCTTCATGGCGAACGCCGCCATCCTTCAGGCCCGCATCGCCGTCCTGAACGCCCTCGGGGAAGACCACCGCTTTGAACCCCGGAACCTCCCCTACTGCCTCTACATCACACCGGAAATCGGAGCCGTCGGCTGGTCGGAGACTCAAGCCATCAAAGCCGGTTTTGACGTTATCGTCGCCCAATGTCCCTTCAGCGGCGTGGGACGGGCCGCCACCATGGGAGACCTCGGCGGCTTCGTAAAACTCATCGCCGACCGTCCCTCCCAGCGCCTTCTGGGCGGAGTCATCGTCGGAGGTCAGGCAGCGGAAATGATCGGCCAGATTTCCGTACCCCTTTCCCTCTCCGCCACCATTCCCGATCTCATCAACATCGCCGCCCCCCATCCGACTCTCTCCGAAGCTGTTCAGGAAGCGATGTGGCAGCTCTATTACAAGCTCCGGCAACGCTGAGTTTTCCATCCATCACTCCTCACTCACGCTTCTGTTGAGAAGCTCCTCAACCGCCTGACGGGGAGGTTTCCCCTCAATCAGATCGTGAACTCCTTTCAGGATCGGGGCCTTGATACCCAGGTGTTGAACGATCTCCCGGAGAGCGCGAGTCGTTGGCACACCTTCGGCAACTTCGTGCAAATCGGACAAAATCGTCTGAAGACCCTCGCCCTTTGCCAGATGTTCTCCCACGCGGTGATTCCGGCTCGCCCCGCTGTAGGCGGTGAGCATGAGATCCCCCGCGCCGCTAAGGCCGATGAGGGTCTCTTTTTTCGCCCCGAGGGAAACGCCCACCCGCACCATTTCCGCCAGCCCCCGCGTCATAAGGGCCGCCTGTGCGTTCTCCCCGGCCCGGAGTCCAAAACAGACTCCCGCCGCGATGGCAAAGACGTTTTTCATCGCCCCGCCCAGTTCGACCCCGGTCAGGTCAGTGCTCCGGTAGGTACGGAAACCCTTTTGCTGAATCACTTCCTGACACAGCCGGGAAAAATCTTCGTTTTCCGAGGCGACGACGACTGCTGTGGGTAAACCCTTCGCCACCTCGGAAGCCAGACAGGGGCCGGAAAGGGCGGCCACTTCCCGGGGGGCGACCACTTCGGAAATGACCTGACTCATCCTCATGCCCGTGCCGATTTCTATCCCCTTGGAAAGGCTCACCCACGGGAGCGACGGGGGAGCGAGTTCCTGAAGGCGCTTCCGGGTCGCCTGAACCGGCAAAGCCAGAAAGGCCATCTCAACAGCAAAATCCCGCGGCCAGGAATCCTTGCGACCTATCCATCTCACCTCATGCCCGTTTTTTTTCAAGACCTCGCCGAAAGCCTTCCCCCAGGCCCCGGCACCAACGACAATGAGATTCACTTTTTCTTCCTCCCGAAACGGTTCTCCTTACCCTCCAATAACCGCCGGATATTCGAGCGATGCGTGACGAAAAACAGGACGGCGATCAAGGTCGTCAGCCCGATCAAAAACCATCTGCCAGGATAAAAAATCCATGTCGCGACATTCAACACGACGACGGCAATCAAGGATGCCAGCGAAACGATTCGTCCTATCGCGAAAACCACCCACCACGTCACCGCCGCCGCCGTCAGCGGCCAAGGCAGCAGGGCGGCCATAAAGCCGGTGGTGGTCGCCACACCCTTTCCACCTTTGCCCTTCAGAAAAGGAGTGAAGGTATGCCCCAAAACAGCGGTCAATCCCACCGCACCTGCAAGAACATCTCCCGACAGAACGCTTGCTCCGGTGACGCTCCCCCAGGCGAGCAGGGTGGGCAAGGCCCCCTTCAATGCATCAAGAAGGAAGACCGGGATACCCCACTTGGCCCCCAAAACGCGGAAAACATTTGTCGCCCCGATGTTCCCGCTCCCCTGCTGGCGAATATCGATGCCGGATAACCAGCCTGCGATGTATCCGAAGGGAATTGCACCCGAAAAAAATGAACCCCCGAGGAGAACCAATACCCCACCCCACGTCTGAGTCAGCCAAGGCAGCTGGAATTCTATCGATTGCATACTCCTTCATGACCGGGAGAGAGCCGTCGGGCAAGGTTTTTTGCAATTCCCGGAATGCAAATGCACTTGTCGGTCTCGCTCGAAAAGGGTAAATAAGAAATTTCCTAGGAATGTAAAAACATGCAGCTCACCCAAGCACAAACCTCTATTTTCAATCGCGCCAAGCAAGTTTCCCAACTCGGCCAGATCGATTACGCCATCAGCCTTCTGGAACCGCTCGTCAAAGAACAACCCGACCTCATGGAGGCAAGAAAGCTTCTCCGCGCCAATGAAATCAGGAAGGTGAAGGGAAGCAAGAATGATTCGGCCATCATCAACACCTCCGGGATGACAAAGCTGGCAATGATCCAGCCCCTCGCCATGCGAGCTTCCGGCGCCCTGAAAAAATCTCCCCAGGAGGCTTTGTCTCTGGCTGAGGATATTCTGAAAATCGACCCTTTCAGCACTCAGGGAAACCAAATCCTGGCGGAAGCAGCCGCCGCCCTGAATAACAAGGAACTCCGTGTTTTCGCCTTTGAAATCATGGCAGAGGGCAAGCCGAACGATCTGACCACCATCCGCAATCTCGGCAACGCCTACCTCGAAGCCGGCAATCCCAAGCGCGCTCTGGAATCATTCCAACTGGCACTGAAAATTTCCCCAAACGATGGCGAAGCCACCCGGGGAATGAAAGATGCCAGCGCTGCAAACGCCCAAGCAACCGGGCATTGGGATAATAAGGAAGGCGGAAAGGACTCTTTTCGCGCCGCTCTCAAAGATTCATCGGAAGCCATCAGTCTGGAACAAGCGTCCCGGGCCATCGCCTCGGACGAGGATATCGACGCGCAGATTTCCAACCTATACGCCAAGCTCGATCAGCAGAACCCCGAGAAAAACCTCGTCTTGAAAATTGCCGAGCTTTACGAAAAAAAGAAAGACCTAACGCTGGCCATCCAGTGGTACGACTACGCCTATGAAGTTTCGGGACGGGCAGACGCAATCCTTCAGCGCTCCGCCGACCGTCTGCGCAACAGACAACTGGACGCCACAATAGCCGCGAAGGAAGCCGAACTCGCCGCCGCCACCACCGACGAACAAAAAACCGCCATCCAGATCGAACTGGATACCATGAACTCCCAAAGAGCCGCGCACGCCGTCTCCGTCGCACGTGAGCGCCTGGAAAAATATCCCAACGAGCTGCAGCTGCGGTATGAGCTCGCCGTCGCACTCGTAAACATCGAAAACTACAAGGAAGCGGTTCCCGAACTTCAGCAGGCCATTCGCCAGCCAAACATCCGCCACAAGGCCATCATCCTCCTCGGCCTCTGCTTCTGGAAAACGAAGATGCTTCCGCTCGCCAGGAAGCAGTTCGAGACCGCCGAATCCGAACTGACCTCCATGGACGATGTGAAGAAGGAAGCCATCTACAAACTCGCCCTTGTCAAACTGGAAATGGGCGACAAGGAAGGCTATCTGGCCGAGCTCATGAAAATTTACGAAATCGACAGCCAGTACGAAGACGTCGCCAAGCGTATCGAACAGGTCATGGGTTCCTGATTACTTCTTTTCCAAAAAGAATCCCCGCTGCCTGTCGGAAATGGGCATGCCCGCCTTCCCCATCACGGCCAGAAGATCCTCCCACACCAGCCTCTTCTGTTGCGGAGCCGGATTCCTCAACAAGTAGGAGGGATGGAAAGTCGGCATGAAGGGAATTCCGTCGAAATCCTTCCACGTTCCACGGATCGAACTGATGGTGACTTTTTGGAGAGCGAAAAGACCTTCATAAGCCGTGGCGCCTAGCCCCACCATCACCTTGGGCTGGATAAGGCGGATCTGCCATTTCAGGTAAGGCAGACACGTCTCCATCTCCCGCCCGGTCGGTTTCCGATTTCCCGGCGCCCCCGGCGGCATGTCCGGGCGGCATTTCAACACATTGGCAATGAACACATCAGCACGCTTCAAACCCATGGCCTCGATCATTTTTGTCAGGAGTTGCCCGGCTCTTCCCACAAAAGGTTCACCCTGCGCATCCTCATCGGCTCCGGGAGCTTCGCCCACAAACATAATATCGGCATCGATATTGCCGACGCCGAAAACAGGAGTCGTACGGGATTTGACCAGGTGGGGACATTTTTCACACTTCAGGATCATTTCCTTCAGCCGGGCCATGTCGGCTGCCTTGTCTCCTGTTGGATTGAAGGCCACGGCATGCTCCGAATCGATACCGGAAGCGGCTGTGGTGGCAGCAGGCGTGGGAGGCAAAGCCGGGCGGGAGATTGGCGCAGACCTCTGGCTCAAGGGCTCATGGGCTTCCGTCGATCTTGGAACCGGGACTTGTACTGCCACTTCGGCGGGCTTGAGGGATTCCCAAGCCCTGATCCCTTCCGCCGTCAGGAAAATGCTGCCAACCCCCAACCTTTTCAGACTGCGGGCGTAGGCTTCAGCGGCGGTAGCGAGGCTGCTTTTCATAAAGATAGGACTTCAGGTTCAGGAAATCTTCGGGCACGGGAGCTGAAACCTCAATAGGAATCCTCGTCCGGGGCTGGATGAATTTTAAAAATCGCGCGTGCAAAAGCTGCCTCAACACCCCGGCCTCCTCATACCACCAGACGCCACGCCCGTAGGTACCATCGCCCACGACCGGGTATCCCGCCTGTGCCGCATGGACGCGGATTTGATGCGTCCGTCCCGTATGGAGGTCCAGCTCAATGAATGATGCGGCTTCCGTTGCTTCGAGAGTTTTGTAATCCGTGCAGGCATTCCGACCGCCCGTTTCCCGAGCCTGCATTTTCTGGCGGTGAACCGGATGGCGGGCGATGTTCCACTTCCAAGTACCGGAGGCGGGCCGGGGAACTCCCAAAACCCACGCCACATATCTTTTCGTTACCTGACGATTGGCAAACTGGAGCGCCAGACTTTGATGGGTAAAATCATTTTTCGCCACGACCAGCACCCCGCTCGTCTCCTTGTCCAGCCGATGAACAATCCCCGGCCTTTCCACTCCGCCAATGCCGGACAGTTGCCCCTGGCAGTGATGGAGCAAGGCGGAAACAAGCGTCCCCAGACGATTCCCCGCACCGGGATGAACCACTTGTCCCGGCTTTTTATTCAGGACGAGAAGGTCCCCATCCTCATACAAAACTTCCAGCGGGATTGCTTCCGGCAGGATCGTACTTGGTAGGGCATCGGGGGGCTGGATCGTCAACACATCACCAGCCTTCAGTTTGTGTTTGGCCGTGATCGCTTTCTCACCGTGCAAAACAAGGCCCTGCTCCAGCCACTTCTGCAACTGGCTGCGGGAAACGCCGCATCGAAACGCCAGAACTTTATCCAGCCGTTCGCGCAAATCCCTCTCCTGCCAGATGTATTCGATTTTTGTTCCCACCGTACCGACGATCACTCGCCCTCTGCGTTTTTCACGGAAAGTAAAATTGGAAGCACCGGCAAGCCCTCCAGGGGGCGGCGCGGTTCGAAAATTCCGGGCGAAACTTCCTTGTTCTCGGCATACGCGCAACGGAGCATTTCGATCTTCGCGTCGATGCTGTCAATGTGATGAAGCACCCAGCCCTCAGGCGTCCGGGGTGTTACTGACGAACCGAACTCCCTCGTCCCGTGATGCGACAAAATCAAGTGGAGAAGATGCTGCCGCAGCAAATCGGAAGGCGGATCCCCTTGAGAAAAAACGGCTTCCTCCCGTGCTCGAAGTTCACGCCACAGGTTATTGACCACTTCCACCCCCGCAGCGATATGTCCGATCAATTCCCCCGTGAGGGTCACAGGCTGGACGAAGCCCTCCGCCTCGTAGTCGTTTTCCCAAAGTTTACCGATGTCATGGAATAAAACTCCCGCCAGAAGCAGCTCCACCGAGATTTCCGGATAAAGAGGCGCCAGCGCCTGCCCCGCCCGCATCATCTGCGATACATGCTCGATCAATCCGCCCCGCCGTGCATGATGATAAGTCCGGGCCGCCGCTGCACGCTGCCACTTCACTTCGTACCGCGTGAGGGCCTCCAGACAAAGCAACTTCAACCGCTCGTCCAGAAAACTGGAGCAGGTGGAAACCATATACTCCCAGCCTGCTTGAATGACAATCTGCCGCTCGGAACTCGGGGCGAAAAAGGCCGTCTTATCCTCCTCACTCAGGAGACGCATCGCCGGGCGCCCGGCGTTCAATCCCCACTGATTTTTCGTAAAAACCGCGTCGAGTCCCACGACCTCGCCCTTTTGGATGCTGGAGAGAAATGGAAATGCCTGCGAATCCGACCATATCTTCAGCTTTGCCTTGGCTGTCTGATCGGCGATTTCAATATCGAAATACGGTTTGTTGGTTGAAGTCTTGGACTGGGTAAGCTCAGTGAGCTGGACATGAATTTCCTCGATCACCTCGCCCTCCGAAGCCTCCGAAAGCAATTGCTCAAGCGTCATGATATTCCATTCCTAGGCATAACATTCGAGGCGTGGATTGCCCGAATTCCGCAAATGTCTCATACCCGGCTCGGGTTGGAAAGGCTCGGTTGAATCAAGATAACGTGTACAGACGGTGAAAAAATCCTTCTCCGTCGTCGCCGTGCGCAATTCCAGCCAGAATTCCTCGCTCATGCCCTGAGTGATGAATGCCATGTATTTTTTCATCCGGCTGACCCTGAACTTTTCCGCCAGATGTGGAACCGCCGTGTTTTCATACAACAAGGCGACATACCCGAGAGCATCCCGCAGAGTCGGCACGTACACCTCCCGCCCCGTAAAACGGGCATCAATCTGGGAAAAGATCCATGGATTACGAATGCATCCCCGCCCGATCATCAAGCCCGCCGCCTGGGTCGACCGGGTCACCTCCCAGGCCGTTTCGGGCGAAAGGATGCTGCCGTTGGCAAAAACGGGGTAAGGGAGTCTCGCCACCGCCGTGGCAATGCGGTCATAGTGGACATGCGAGCGGTACATCTCCTTCACCGTGCGTCCATGGATCGTCAGACCGTCGAGCGGAAAATCGGCAAACACCTCCAGAATCGCGTCAAACTCATCCGGCGATTCAAACCCGATCCGGGTCTTCACCGTAAAGCCGATCGAAATCGTTTCGCAGAGTGCCTTCAAAATCTCCCGGACGTGGTCGAGCTGGCGCAACAATCCTCCCCCCGCACTCTTTTTGCACACAATCGGAGCCGGGCATCCCATATTCAGGTCGATGGCCGCCACAGGAAGTTTTTCCAGAAAACGGGCTGTCCTGACCAACGCCGGAATATGCTCCCCGATCATCTGGACGATCGCCGGCCTGCCCGTCGTGTGATTCCGGATCGCTCCCACGATGTACTTTTCCGGAGTCGAGTCCCTGTGCACCCGGAGATACTCGGTGAAGTAAACATCCGGGCCACCGTACTTGTGCAAAACGTGCCAGAAAGAGAGATCCGTCACATCCTGCATCGGAGCCAGCAGCAGGAGCGGGCGGTTTTTCGGAATGAGTGGCAAAAGCTTCATCATGGGTGATTGTGGAGATATTTGAGGACCGTTTCCATCGGCAGGCCAATGATATTCGTCTTCGATCCCTCAAAGCGTTCCACAATCATATCTCCATATTCCTGCAGGGCATAGCCTCCAGCTTTGTCAAGAACATGAACTTTTTCCAGATAAGCTTCAATCCCCATCTGATCCAGAACCCGGAATGTCACCCAGGATCGGACGATGCTTTCCGTGCAAACACGCTCGCTGCGACGAACAAAGGAGATGCCGGTAATGACTTCGTGCGTCTTGCCACTCAACCATTCCAGCATGCGATGCGCTTCTGGCAGATCGGCAGGCTTGCCCAAAACTTTCCCCTCACACGTCACCACCGTATCCGCCCCCAGCACAATGGCTTCCGGGAAACGGAGACTCACCTCCTGAGCCTTGCGCCCGGCATTAAAACGGGCCAGCTCCGCCGGAGATAGTTCCGGGTGGGAGGCAGCATTCCACTCCTCGACATCCGGAGCATCAACCAAAAACGCCAGCCCAGCATCCGCAAGGAGCTGCTGCCGCCGTGGCGATGTCGAAGCTAGTACCAGCATCCGAAAACCCTACCCAAACGATGGGAAAAGGGAAGTCGCCTCCCATTGTCTCCTTTTGTCCAGCTAACCTATTAAAAGAGATACTGGGAGTCGAGTTCCTTAGAGAGTAATAATCGCTATGGCTAATTACGTTTGCACCGTCAACATGGTCGATCTTTCCGGCGAAATGCCGCTGGAAGAAATCGCCCGTCGTTTTGGCGCAGGCGAACTTTCAGCAGCCACTCTCGTTTGCGAATCGGGGATCGAAAAAAAAAGGTGGCAACCGATCGAATCTCTCCTGAGTGAAAGAGGACTTATCCCTCCAAAGGCACCACCCTCTCCAACATCAAACGGCTCCCTGCTGGGAAACGTCGCTGCTTCCAGCCTCAAGGCCACCGGCAAAATTCCCGTAACCAAAGTCGCAGGCAGAACTCCCATCGCCAATGTCACATGCAAGATTCCGATATCCAATCCCAGTGACAAGAAAACCCATCCGCCAGCAACGAATGTCGTTCCCGGAATTCAATCCATCTCTGGATTAACCACCCCATTCGATGCCAAAGCAGCGATGAGCAGTGCCCGGGGCGGACTAGTACCGACACCGCACTCCTTCTCTCTTCCGCCTACGACTCCTCCCCCGGCCCCCCCATTCATTCCTGAGGTAAAGCTTCCGGAACTTCCCCCTCCTCCGATTCTCTCCATAACCGAAACCGCAATACCCACGACTCCCGCTCTACCTCCATTGCCGACACTTTCGGAAAACAAAGAAACGGCTCCAGAAGTCCAGATACCTTCCCTCCCTCAACCTCCAACAACCATCGAGACCACGCCATCCCCCATACCGCCACCTCCTACTCCAACGCTTCCGGAACTTCCCCTTCCTCCGATTCTTTTCACAACCGAAGCAGCAAATCCCGAGACTCCCGCCCTACCTCCATTGTCGACACTCTCGGAAAACAAAGCTGGCGAAGCTGTCCCCGAGCTTCCAGAGATAAAAATCGAACAAGCTCCACCGAGCACTCCCCCACCCGCTTTGCCACCAGTAAAATCCGCACACGCCGACACACCTCTGCTTTCGATTCCCCTTCCACCATCCTCGGATTTTCCACCTCTGCCCCAGTTTTCATTTCATCAAGTATCGCAACCCGAAGAAAAAAAAGAGACTCCCGCTCCCGAAATATCGCTATCCTCCTTCCTTCACCCTTCAACATCCGTTGCAACGGAGAGCGAGCCACTCCCCATCCCGGCTGCCCCGGCCCCAAAGCTGCCGGAACTTCCTCCACTTCCACCCGTGACAGCAGATAAAAACTCTTCTGAGCTTGCCGTCCCGGCATTCACTCCCTCACAACCACTCAGCCATCCTGCAAAAGGTAAAAAGAACGAGGGTGCAATCTCAGCAGACTCCTACTTTTCCTCACTTCAATCGACAACCCCGCCCGGACTCGACATCTTCACATCAGCTCCGTCTTCCTCACACGCCAAGACCTCTTCCTCCTTTGCTTCTCAAACCGTTTCACCCATGGAGTCCCCTCTTTCCCATGCTGAGCCCACCCCGACTCCACAGACCTTCATTTCATCCACCAGCCTCATCCCGGTACAGAATCACACCACGGTCGTCCCTCTTTCCTATACCCAGCCGATCGAAATTTCCCTGCCACGCAAAGGGCTTCGTCCAAGTCAGAATAATGACACGCCATTTGATTCCCCCTCCTTCGCCGGACCCGGTGACTTCACGACGAATGATCCGATACCCCAACAGGATTTCCTCTTCTCCCCGATGGGGAATGAACCTCATTCCTACACACCTCCCCCCACGGAGACGGACAACCCCCAGGACCAACTAGCCCAACAGGAAGCCTTGCTGGGAATCCACGCGCCGGGACGGCAATTCGAACAATCACACCACCAGGGAACCAACGGCATCCACGAAGCTCCACCTTCCACCGATTTTCTGGGGAACGGCTTTCACGAAGAAAGTCCCACCCCATCTTACACTGCATCCCAAGAAGCCATGACACAGCAACCCATGCCCCCCGCGAACGGAATCCTGCAATCCCCACCCAAACCGCGCCAACGCCTCAGATTAGAGACTGTCGCCCAAGCCGCGTCCGGGATGCCGAAGGAATCAGGAAATGAAGCCTATTTCCAACCCCAGGCCCCCAGCCCCATACCGCAGAATTTCAATCAACCCCCACTGGCCATACCACTCCCGGCACAAGCTTTCCCATTTCCCCTACAAACCACCGGCCCCATACCACAGCAACCTCCAGCCAATTTTCCCCTGCCAGAAACGCCCACGCCTCATTACCAAGCCTCAACCCCCTTCCAACCCGTCCAGCCACCACTCCAACATACTCAAACCATCCAGTACGCTCCCGATCCCGTCCGTCTCCCTCCGCCTGCCCAGCAACCCATGGCCTACCAGCCACCGGTTCAGATGGCACCCGCACCGATACCACCATCTCCACAAACCTATCCCTACCCTCCAACTCCAGAACGGGCTCCGTTAAACCTGACTCAAGCAATTCATCATCCGGCACCTGAGCCAGCTCCCTTTCACCAAACCACCCACCTCCCGCAAACCCCTCCGCTACCAACCATTCAGCCCTCTTATTCCCCAGCTCCCGAGACGGCTCCAACTTCGGTACAAAGACCCACCATCGTTCACAATCTCACCGAACTCCGCCCCATCCCGCTGGCAAAAAACGGTGAGCCCACGGGCGATCAAGGTTCCGTATACCGGGGCGTACAGGCAGACTTTCAGTGCACCTCCCTGCCCATTCCACAACTGCCCGAAACGCATGACCCACTCATGCCCCTTCCCCACCTCCCCATCACTCTCATCTCCATTCATCTCTCAGGCGGCTCCGTCCTCACACCCAGACAATCCATCTCCTCCATCAGCGGCCCCCTTCAGGCCGTCGAGCCACCCCTGCCACCGCAAGCCTCCCGGATCGGACGAATGCCGAACAGGTGGAATCCCATCCACGTTTCCGGTTCCGGAAAAATCCATTTGGAACCCGCCCCCGTTCGCCCGGCCATCCTGCGGCTGAATGGTGAAAGAGCCGTCCTGTTCCACATACCCATTCTGGCCTGCGAATCGACCCTGCACGCCGACTGGTATGGGGAGGATGGAACCTTGCCCGCTGAAACCACCTCACTCCAAGGCCAAGGGGTGGCAATCGTAACACTCTTTGAAGGAGCCATTCACTTTTCCGTGCAGGAACTCCAAAACGAAACCATCACCCTCGACCACCGCTCAATCCTCTTCTTCACGGGAAATATCGACTGTCACCCCGCAGGCACCACCTACCTCCCCGACTCAGCCTGGAGTCCCCGTAAAACGGAATTAGTCACCCTATCCGGCACCGGGAAAGTCTGGCTTGCCCCTCTCCTCCCCTTTGTCGACACATGGGCCCGCATGGTCTCAGTCCGGCAGGAAGTGCGGGATAGTGAAAGAGAAAGGGAATAGGAAGGCCCCTGCCTCCATTGGAAAAAACAGATCTCCATCCTCTTGTACAAATAATCCTGCCGCCTCGATTTAAATACAAAAGCCGTACGGCAATGACGAAATAGAAGAATGGATGTTGCAAACCCATCAAAAAAAATCACGCTTCCAAATTCGTTCGAAAAGGGGGCGAAAATAAGCCGTTTATTTCACCATATCTATTTCCATATCGAAAAGATAATACCGAAATACGCAGGAGTGATAATCGCTCTTCTATATGGCTTTATAACCATCCTGACATTTTCGAACTTTTTCATCAGATTCTCAGCCCCGGATGTTTTATTCCACTTGCGTGAAGGGCACCAGATCATCACAACATGGAAATTACCAACCGCATCAGCCCAGGCATTCGGTCTCCCCAATACACCGATGCCGCATGAATATTTATTATATGAAACGGGTCTGGCTATCATCCATGCTTGGTTTGGCTTCAACGGTCTACGAATATTTTTCATCCTCTTGGCAACCAGCATCAGCGTCATTCTGACCTGGCGTCTCGTCAGAGCCAGAACGCTCAGCTTTGCGGTCTACCTGATTCTATGGTGCGCCGGAGCAAATTTACTTCCAAGCCTTCAACAGCGTCCGGAACTGCTCGGAACTCTCTTACAACTGCTTTTAGGTTGGTTGTTTATTAGATATGACAGCATTCCGAGAGTGCAAAGACTTCTCTATGCATTCGCCATCATGTTTATTTGGGCAAATGTCCACGCCAGCTTCATCGTGGGCTGGATCATGTTTTTTTTATATTTTGCAAGCTCCCTCCTATTCGCAAATCACACAAAAGAACAAAATAAAAACATTGCATGGGATGCCGCACAACTAGGCGTAATACTCCTGCTTGGCACCGTACTGACGCCGCATGGCTTGGGCAGGTTTCTCGACCCGATCGCACTTCAAAACGCAAAATGGTCCAAGCTTCTCAGTCATGAAATGTATCCGCTTCCCATCGTTTACCTACCCAGAATCGCACTGGATACCTTGCTCGTCTTCTGGGTCTTTTTCGTCAAACGAATCCCCAAAAAACACACGTGGATCGCCGCACTCTATTTGACATCCCTGATTATGGCATTCATATCAAGCCGACATCTGAATATTCAGGCCACTTCTTTACTTATCACAGCTTTGTACCTTATTGAAAACGAACCCGCACCACGCTGGTGCTCATGGCAGATATTTAAATTTAGCATGTTAATACTCATATTACTACCCATAGCCATCGTTATGTCCGCAGTAGTAGTTCTGTGCTTGCACACGGATTTTCCATTGGAGCCACCCCCTGGAAGATTCGCACAAGAATCCCTCTGCGCACTTGCAAAACATGCCAGCAAACCCACACCTTTCCTGACCGCCAATCATAACGAATCCTATGCCATCGCCTTTCTCCCATTGCTCCGGCCACTTGCCGACACAGGGCTCAATAGATTCGATCAAGGAACGGTTCGTTTTCATTTCTACATATCAGCTGAACCAGCGGCCCTGCAATTCGCCCTTGCTCACCTTCACTGCGATTACGTCGTGGTGAATGTCTGGAATGCCCAATGGGTTTACGTACTCGCGACTTTGCCAGACTGGAAACTCGTCCACTTGGAAGATACATCCTGCATTTTTGCCCGCACCTCAGTCGCCGCAGAATGGCCCCCCATTACAGCCGAATATAATTGCTCATTCAGATCAGCCCTTCTCCTTGGAAAAACAGACCCGCTGAACACATTCGTGCACATCCCCCATGGTATGGGGGCAGGTAGCATCCCCTACATGATTTACTGGCTCCAGAAACAACCGAAAGATCAAAGTGAAAAACTCCTGGCCAAACTTCGGAAAGATGTCGTGCCAACTTACGATCAGTCCCTGCTTGCCATATCACTCCACACAGCGACATCCTCCGAGGTCGAATACATATTGAATCAATTAAATTTTGAAAATTATCATCGACTCACACCCTATCTGTGGCGGATCGCGGGATATTCTAAAAATGCCCGGGACAGCATGATCCCGTTTAGAACATTCCCGGAAAGCATGGTGCTTTCTGACGTTCGCCATGAGCTGGGACTACCTGTTGACGATGAACTCTACTGGTCGGCCAAAAGTCAGGCATGGATGAAGGACTATTGCGAAAAGCTTAACTCCAATATCTCAAAAGGGTTCCCGGACGCCACCCCCCGCCCACAAACGGATTTCATGGGGTTTCCAGAGCCGAAAATAGACTCCGCCACTCCATCGACATAAGTCACGGCAAAAACTGGAACCGTCCGGCCTTATCCCAATTCCGCCAGATAAGTCGAAATCGAACGGGGTGCCGCATCCACACGGAACGAAACATTCCCGGCAATTTCCAAAGTGCACGGATATTTCTGCTCCGTTCGATTCATGATGACCACCGTCAACTTTCGGCCAGAGTGGATGAATGCCGCCGTCTCAATCTTGTCATGAGTCGATGCACATAACACGCGCCGTGCACCCGGTTTTACGAAACGAGAAAAATGGCCGATGTAATAATACGAACTCTGGAAAAGAACCTGATCCTGCTTGGTATCCCCCAAAATGGGCGCACTGCAAAAATTCCCGACATGATTTGGGCCACCCTGTTCGTCCAATAACAAATTCCAATCGATCCAGCCGACACACCACCGATTAAAATCATTGATCATGGAACGGGCATACCGTTCGCCAAGAGTCCATTCCCCCGTGTGCGGACCGCCCTCCTGACATCCCTCCGTGAAAAGCATGGGCTTGTCCGGCCATGCATCGTGATGAAGATTCATGTTTTCAAACTTGTCATCGCAATACCAGTGATAGCCCGTTCCCCAGATGTACTTGCTGGCCACCGGGTCCGAGTAGGCCGCAGCCGCCCGGTGCACCATGTACTCCCGATTGTGATCCCACAGAACAATCTTCACATGCCCCAACCCAGCCTTCTCCAGTGCCGGGCCGAGATGATCCCGGATAAAATCCTTTTCCTCAACAGCCGTATAGAGACAAGAATCCCATGACTGCTTGGCGGCAGGTTCGTTTTGAGTGGTAAGGCCCCATATCGACACATTCTCCTTTTCATATTCACGAATGTACCGGACATAATACTGAGCCCAGGCATCCCGGCATTCCGGCTTGAGTTTTCCGCCTTGATTCATGGTGCCGCTTGTTTTCATCCAGGCGGGGGGACTCCATGGACACGCCAGAAGTTTGATGGTCCCGCGCGCAGTCTTCAGAGCAGCCTGAATCATCGGAACAAGGGCCTGACGGTCTCGCTCAATCGAAAAACTCTTTAACTCCATGTCTCCATCGACATCTGCATAGGCATAATTCCCAAGGGAAAAATCGCAACTGTTGATGTGTGTGCGGCCAAGCGTGTAGCCCAGCCCGGCATCATCAAAATACGCCTGAAGAATCGTTTTCTGATTCTCGGAACTCAATTTGTAAAATGTCGTTGCCGCAGCTTCCGTAAATGCGCCGCCAAATCCCTCAATCGTTTGGAACGGCTTTCCCGGGTCAACAAACACAGATGGATGAGTGACCTGAGTCGCATCACAAGGGCTGATAGGTGATTTTTCCGTCAATCGATCATTGCCATCCCGCGCGGTAAGAAAATGTCGAAGAGTGAAATCCGATGTCATATTGTAATCCTTTTACTTTAAAACAATGAATGACCAATCGTATTCGATGCCAATTGTAAGGCAACAAGGAAAAGTCACAGAGTCTGTTTGGCTCTCACTTCTCAAAACAAAGAAATATCCGTCTGAGACAACAGTGAATCTTTATCCATCACACTCCAGATCCAACCGAAAGCGCCAAAAATGCTCATGGGACCATTGCCCCATGGTTCACCATTGACGTAATAACACTCCCAGAAATCTCCGTTTGCACTCAATCCGGTGAAAGTCTTTTCAACCACCTGATCCAGCAAATCCTCGGCCCCCCATTTTTCCAGAGCCAGAATAAACAACAGGTATCCATTCATCTTGAATGAATCCGGCTCGTCCGTCCCCTCGTGTCGACCATCCGGCACTTTGTATAGAAAATGCAATCCATCGGGAGTGATCATGCGCTTCCTGATAAATTCCATAGCCTTCGCGGTTTGCTGGTCACTCCAGTAATCATAAATCGCCGTGTACGCCAGGGCATCCAAATCCCGCCCGTCCATGAACGAAGCCAACATGGCGTGAACATCAGTCGTCCATTCGTGAAGTCGCTTGATTTCCCCTTCGTCTTTTCCAAGAATCACCGCGATTCTCCCCAACGCAAGAAGCGAAGAATAATTATCCACCAAACTCCACGGTCGTGGAGGATCGAGATAATAAAATGCCGGGTGTTTGATGTGGAAGACCAACTGCTTGTAGGCATTATCGTAGTTCCGCTCCAGAATTTCCGTCTTTCCCGTTCGCCGATAAATGTATTCCAGCATGAGTGGCTCGTAGGAAGAAAGTTTGACATCACGGTTGAAAATCAAATCTTCCGGAATAAAGCCGTCTATCTCAAGACTGTTGATCACACTTTCAATGATGCGGACACCAAAATCAGGATTGATAAAACTGATCAGAAGACCGGCCAAAGAAGTCTCCCACTGAGCGGTTCCAAAACCAGTGGAACACACCTTGCCCACCATCGCCGTAGGCCCTTGGATTGTCTTTCTCGCCGTTACAAGCGAGTCGGAGACATTCTGAAGGATGCAAACCCATGCCCTGTAATACAGATTCCCATACCCGGCATTCCCACGGTATTTTTCCTTCATTTTCGGGATTTTCCCAAGGAGATCACTCCAACCTTTCGCGAGTCCACACTCGATCGCAGTCAACGGACGATTCTTACACGCAAGGATTCTCCCCTTCAGGTCTTTGCAATCTTGAGTCGTCGCTATCGCAGTTCCCATCCAGCGGGTTCCGACAAAAAACTGCCCACCCGTTTTTCTCGATGGTTTTACGGATAGAGATTTTTGGAGCCGCCAATAATTGGAACGGTTGATCCCGGTTGCATACTTGTTTTCGTTCAAGTTTGTTCGCTCAGGATGCTCTGTTTCCACAATATCCTGCGAGATGCTCATGCTATCAGTCGAATCAATCATCCACAGCAGATGATGAGTGTACATACGGAACGGCCCCATCGGCTTGCTGCGATAATCTGGAATATCTATTTCCTGATCGATAACCGCGCACCCTTCGTGATCTTTCACCTGACCACGAAAGTTGAAAAACTTGTCGTAGGATATTCCATTGCGCGCCGTCCCCCGCACCGTCACAGTCAGGTCGGCATCGACCTGAGATTCGAAAGAATAATCCACAGCAAAGACTTCCGCAGCCACGAAAAAGGCTTCCACCTTCATTGTGAAAGTGTGGTACGTCACCTCGGACACCATCTTATGAGGGTGCCACGTTAACGCGATTTTCTTTGGCTCCAACCTGACTCCGCCCTGACATACTTCAAACCAGATCGCCCGAGCGAAGTAAAACTTGTAGCTGTGAAGATTAAGTGCGGGAACTTCAGAACTGAACGAGATTGCAGAGATGCTACCTATTGAGGCATTCCAGTTGGAGTTGGCAAAAGACAACTGCTGGCAAAAATCATGACTCATTCCATGTTTCTTTCTCTTGTAGAGGGACGATTCGTTTCTTCACGGGAACTCCACTCCCATTCTCTCGAATGGCTGCCGACACATTTACGCCTTCATCCACGTCTGGCGGATATTTTTACTCTGAAGTTTTTTTATCTTTGACTTTAAAAACAGGGCCAAGAGAAAACTCGGGATAGGAGCTACCGGGCGGCAACTCCACCTTCTCATCATCCACGCGAAAGATCGGAAGCACATTCCCCGGATACACTTTCCCTTTTTCTTGAATAAAAAGATTGTAATAGCTTATCCCGCCTGGACGCTCCCCAATAACGATATCGATTTTCTTAAAATCGTGCGCACCCCATTGAATCCAGTCACCACCGAAATCCTTCGAATCCTCCGGCTTCCAAGAAGTGAACTTCCCATCCCCAAGTGATCCCTCAAAGACTACCTTCCCATTCAGTGCCACCGCAAGCCAGTCATCCGCCTTTCCCATAAAACGATAAACACCAGTGGTGGGAGGTGCCACATACCCCACATAATGTATGATATATGCATTGGGCTTTACGGTTTTTGCCACATTAAAATATTCCGGGCCTAAGGCAGCCGAAATAACCGGAACAAAAATGTGTGACGCATAGAGACGGACAGAGGGAGAATAGTACTTGGAACCGAATATTGAATCATCAAATCCCGATTCCACAAACCCTTTCAGGATAGAATTTCCTAACGACACGGCATTCCCTGGTGTGGGAGAACGCCCTGGAGTCTGTTTCAAATCATAAAATCGTCCCTCCAAGGCTTTCACGACTTTTTGGTTCGATCCAAACAGCGTCTTTCCCGCCATGATCCCTTTCCCGATGCCACTCCCGCCCGCACCACCGCCGGAGCCTCCCTGCCCACCTTGTTTGAAGACATCGGAAGCTATCGACGAAGGACCGGAAGAAGTCATCATACGGGGTGCCATGGGCGCCGGGGAGTCCATGACCAGCGCATCCGGCTGAGTCGAATCCTGAGAAGGAGTTGCGGCTTGAGGCACATCCGAGATGGGAGTTCCCCCCGTATCGAGCGATTGATCCTGAGGAGGCGCTTCGTCTATCTTGGGCGGCTGGGGTATGTCCACGGGTGCCGTCGGCACACTGGCCACCGGCATCAGTTTCTGAATAGCGCCGGGGACAACCACAATGCTCCCGATGAGCAGCAAAATGATCGCATGAATGAAAAGAGAAACCGCAAAACTACCTCGCACCATCTTTTTATCGCTTTGCTCAGCTGAATTCCGAGTCGTTGAGAAAGATTCGTCGTGATTGGCATTCATGATGGGCAAAAACCCCACTTTGCGTTCAAGCGTTGATTGAAACAATTCAATCTAACATTTGTTTCAAAATAGATCAAAAGAAAAGATCAACGCCCGGAGCAAATGATTTTCATATTGATGCGGAACGACCCTGTACCCCCATGCTTCTCCGCCCCGGGACAATTCAACACTCGGAAACCAGGCGAACATTCCACGAAACCACCCGGCCATTCCCAATCTCCAATATGGCAAAGCTTTCCGGTGCCCCCTTGTTTGCCCGGCCCGCCGTACCGGGATTCAGAATCCGAAGGGAACCGTCCATTTTATCTCGCGGCACATGCGTATGCCCATGCAAAAGCACGTGGATGCCCTCCGGCACCACCCTCGGTGGAATATGGATTAGGTGACAACAGACCCCCTCGATCTGAAAGTCGAGGCTTGTCGGCCATTCATAATCGTCGTTATTTCCCCTGACCACATGCAAAGGCCTGCCCAACGCCTGCAGCGGCACCAGCACATCCGGACGAACAACATCCCCGAGATGCCAAATCTGATCGACTCCCGCCAGAGCTGGAGCGATCTCCAAAGGAAGATGATCATGCGTATCGGCCAATACTCCAATGCGTACCATCCCTTAATCCTCGGCCAGATAGTGTTCGTAACGCTTGTCACGCCCAACGATACGCACCTGGAGCCTCGCCACTCCCTGGGAAAGAATGCCCAACTTGCGGGCGGCACCATACGATAGATCGAGATCACGCCCGCGAACAAACGGCCCGCGATTATTCACCACCACGCGCACCGTTCGCCCATTGAGGGGATTCGTCACCTCCAGCAATGTGCCAAAAGGCAGCGTCTTGTGGGCCGCAGAAAGACCATCCGCATCAAAACGCTCACCGCTCGCCGTCCGGCAACCATCCCACCTTCCCCCATAAAACGACGCCACCATCGTCTCACCCCCGCTCACCGAATAAGATCGGCCCGAAGGTCGGGGACGGGAAGCCCAATCCGACGAACCTCCGGCCATGGCCGTTCCATACACAACCCCTAAAAAAACGACGAGAGCAAACAACACCCGCCCCCTGACGATTCGCATTTCCCTTTCCATCCTGTCTTGCTGCATATCCACGATTGAGATTTTGGCAAGCCGGAAAATCTCCCCAAGCACTGGCACCTTCCAAAAATGGTGCTATGAAATCTGGGTTGCCTAAGTCCATTCCATGGCAAATGATGACTACCAACTCACCCACCCAGGCTCCACAATGAAAGTTCGCTCATTCCCCGGTTTGACGTCGACAGCACTTCTGCTGCTGACCACGACTGCGTTATGCGCCCAACAAAACACACCCACCCAACCGACTCCGCCTCCAGCGCCCCCCTTGTCCCAAGAGACTGTCAACCAGATGATCTCCAAAGAAAAAGCCATGCTCCACGAATGGGAGCTGATGGAGACCCCGGATCACCCCACCACCCCACCCGCTCACAAAAGCATCAAAGTGGAGATGAACCGCCAAGTCATCGAGAAAGCCACCACCCAGGCCGAGTCAACCTTTCACCAGATTCTCCTCGACCTGACCCTCCGGGATGCTCTCAGAGACGTCCGGCAGGGACTGCGGGCAAGACTTTCCACCCTCAAACTGGACTCGCCCATCCCCCCCGCACTCGAAATCCCCCCCCTCGCATCCGGCGATGACTCGAAAAACCCTCCACCCACATGGGAGGCAAACGATGTCCCGCTCCTGCGCGAACGCCTCGATCGCATCCAATCCTGCAATGACGCCCTTCAGACGGAAGTCAACGCCCTCATGTCGATCGAATCACATCTCCCTCCCGAAATCACCCATGACGACATCTCCATCCTAGCCCGCATTCCCGATCCCGTGAGGAAAGAAGCCAAGGAAGCCGAGACCCTCTTCCAACAAGGCCACTTGAACCAGGCAAAGGACATATTCGCAACAGCCCTAAAAAAATTTCCCACCTCCCTCTACCTCCTCTCCAATCTCGCCGTCATCCACCTTACCCAGGGCGACATCCCCCAAGCCGAAAAACTCCTCCGGCAATGCGTTGCACAAGCGCCTTTCGACGCCGTCAGCTATTCCCTCCTGGGGATTACCGTCTTCAACGCTCAGAAAGACGACGAGGCCCTTCAGATTCTCGCCCGAGCCGTGGCACTTGATCCCGACAACCCGAAAACCCTCAACTACCTGGCCCTTGTGACCAGCAAAAAAGGCTGGCATTCCGCAGCCGAGACCCAGTTGCGCAAAGCCATTGAAATTTCCCCGGACTATGCCGAAGCCCATTACAACCTTGCCGTGCTCTACGCCCTCTCCGCCCGACCGGCCATCTCCCTCGCGGCCCAACATTACCGACGGGCACGGGAACTCGGCTCCCAGAAAAACCCCGAACTTGAAACCATCCTGAAAAATGCTGGTATTGACACCTCAACCTTCAAACCACAAGAAAAACCCTCTTTTACGCCATGACACAGGCCGGAAAACTCGTGCTCGTAGTCGACGATAACGCCCAGGTGCGCGACCTCATCGCAACCACCCTGCTGCAAATGAACATGGTGCCCATACAGGCCCATGACGGCGTCCATGCGCTTCTGGAATTTCGTGAGCGCGGTCCCCTCAACTTCATCGGAGCCATCATTGACCTGATGATGCCCAACCTCGACGGCACCCACGTCATCCGGGAACTCCGACTCGAAAACCCCAAACTCGTCTCGATCCTCTGCACAGGTTACCCGACAATGCTCTCCAACGCCAACAAACAGGCCCGTCTCTTTGACGCAGTCCTGGAAAAACCCTTTAGCGTTGAAAGATTCAAGACCGTCTTCTTCCGCGCCATCATGGACGCGTAGCAATCCATCCTCCCGGCTCGCTACTTCATCTCCAGCGTCCCCGCCTTGCCCAGAGTAGCCATGGCCTGACCGCCCTTGAGCCAGTCTTTCGCGGAAGAATTGTTCATCAGATAAGCATCCCAGAAACACAGGCTGAAAATTTTCACCATTTTCACGATTGTCGCATCCTGGGGATGCCCCATCCGCCAGAGCTTCTTGCCGCCGAAAACCATGTGATCGGCCCCGCTAAAGATCAGCATATACTTGTCCCCCGGCGGCATACAACGGAAGGGAATCGGACGATCCCCCGCCTTCGTCGAATTAATCGGAGAATCATCCTCCGTCCCCGTCATCAGCATGACAGGCACATGAATGGAGCCGAAAAGAGTCTCCGGCGGAGTCGGACCAATTCTGGGAGGAGCACTCATTGGCAAAGAAGCCTTCAAACGCGGGTCGAGAGGCTTCAAGTCCTGCCCGCCCAGAGTAAACTCCATTCCCACCCGGCTCAGAGCGGTAAAGGCCCCGAAAGAATGCCCGCTGATCCCCACCCGGTTCATGTCGATTTTTCCCGCCAGCTTGTGATTTGGAGGAAGCTTCTCCATGTAATCCAGGACAAACTTCACATCCTCCACCCGATCAATCGAACTTTGCGGACGCAGCATCGCCTTTCTTAAATCTTCCCATGCCGAGAACAAACCCTTGATCACCGAACGGTCACTCCCCGGATGCTGCATGTGAATGCTGACATACCCATAGCTCGCCCAGTGCTCCCCCCACATCGTCCCCGCATCACGATCGCCCCCCAATCCATGGGAAAAGAGAATCGTCGGACGGGCATCCGTCACATCCGTCGGGTAATAGATCTTCACCGGAATCGTCCTAGAGCGCGCCGCATCCACCCAGTTCTCCTCCAGCGTGCCGACCGGATGCGGGCCGGGATCCGACATGTCCGCGGGCAAAGACTGCGGCCAATAGCCCAAAAGGAGGATAACAACGCAAATCAACCGGAACAGACGCATCATGGCATATTATGACGATTCCCCATCCGCACGGTTACAAAAGCTTTCAAATAAAGTCCCAATACTTTACTGATTCCGCTTTTCCAAAAAGGGCATCATTCCCTTTGTGGGAACCGCCAAAGCACGATCCGGTACAGGTGTCGTCTCCATCGCCTCACCCCGACTATTTTCACGTTGCAACTCAGCCGACGTAGATGTCCGCATGAAAAAAAGCGCTGACACCATGATAAAGGCAAAAGTGACGATACACGCCGCCCAAAACTGCTCAGAATTTGTGTCGATCTTCATGGCTTTTAACACAGCATGATGTGTTCCAATTCATTCATTCAAATTATACGACTTTCCAATTCGAATATAGCCCCACAAACAGGGAATTGCAAACCGCATTATCATATTTCTAATATATTCCAAATCAATGATTTAAAATTACTCAATTTCAGTCGCCTCAGCCTGCTTTAAATCCTTCGATTGAAGCGATCGGCAGATCCCCCTGGCAGTAGATGAAATAAAATCCCGTATTAAGCAAACTTCACGGGAAAGAGATTCCGGTTCCACCGACATGGCGGCAACCGCCTGCTGCCGATTCTTCCCCTCCAAATAAAGTAGATGATAGGCCCGCTGAATCCATTTCCGCTGCCCAAGGTTGTATCCATTTCGCCGGATGCCCACCCGGTTCAACCCACAGACCGTATTTGTCGATACCGCCATGAAAAATGGCGGCAGATCCATCCCCAGCCGCGTCTGCCCGCGCACCATCGCCAACTGGCCAATACGGGTAAATTGATGAATCACCACCGCTCCGCCGAGAAATGCCCGGTCATGCACCTGCACATACCCAGCCAAAAGGCAGTTGTTTACAATGGTTACATGATTACCCACAACGCAATTATGAGCAATGTGAGCCCCGGCCATGATGAAGTTATTGTTCCCCAGCTTGGTGCTGCTCCCCTCTTTCGTTCCACGGTGAATCGTCACATATTCGCGGATGAGATTGTCATTGCCAATTTCGACAAAAGTCTTCGCCCCCGCATAGGCAGAGTCCTGCGGTTCCGCCCCGATAATGACTCCATAGCCAATCTGGTTGCCATCCCCGATCTTCGTACATCCGGTGAGAACCGCATGTGCCCGAATCTCGCAGTTCTCCCCAATCTCCACGTCCGCGTCAATGATGACCGACGGCCCGATGACCGTCCCTTCCCCAATCCGCGCCGAGGGATGCACAATAGCCGTTGGATGAATCATAAATAACCCGCTTCCTTAAAACTATAGTATGCCCGGGGCTGACGATCACTCGCCACCCCGAGAACGATATGATCCAGAAAATTCACCTGGAGCAACCGGGCACAATCGGCCAATTTCCGGGTAAAATCAAGATCCGCCTGACTCGGAGTCGGATCACCCGAGGGATGATTGTGCACCACCAGCACCCCGTAGGCCTGATGCAGAAGCGCCACCCGGAAAATATCCCGCGGATGGGCAATCGTTTCATTAATCGTGCCCCGGGAGATTTCCTCCACCGCGATGAGGTTCAACTTCGCATTCAACGCCAGCACCCGGAGACTCTCCACCGTCAAAAGCCGCATCTCCTCTCCAAGCAAAGCCATCACATCCGAGGGAGTCTCCACCGGCAATTCCCGCCGCCGGGAGGCCGCCAGCCGGGAAGCCAGCTCAAAGGCCGCCTTCAACTGCACCGCCTTCGTCATCCCGATCCCCTTGATCTTGCTCAACTCCCGCGCCGAAACCCGGCAGAGATCATGCAGAGAACCATACCGCTGAAGGATTTCCTCGCCGAGAGCCAAAGCCGATTTCCCCTGCAAACCGGTCCTTAACAAAATGGCGATCAACTCCGATGTCTTGAGAGCGTCAGCCCCCTCAGCCCACAGTCGCTCCCGAGGGCGCTCGCTCTCCAGCATCTCGCGAATGCGCGTCATGATCCGGCAGGATATAGCCTTTCAAACGCCCCTGCAACAAAGGAGGCAGATGCACCAGCAGAATCACATCATCCCCATCATACCGCGTCTCCCACACCCGGCAGTGGCGATGCACCTCGGCCAGCAAGGCCCCCTCGCCCTGGGGAATCCGGATTCGCACCTTCTTCATCCACGAATTGAGCATCTGATCCAGTTCGGAGAAAAAATCCTCCATCCCCTCACCCGTCAGCGCCGAAATCCCCACCGCATGCGGATATGTCTCCAGCAACCGCTCGACGAAATAACGATTTTGCAAGCGGTCAATCTTGTTAAAAACCATCAGCGTCTGCTTTTCCCCCGCATGAATACGCTTCAACACTTCATCCACCGCCTCGATATGCCGCTCGTATTGTGAATGGGAAACATCGACGACATGGATCAGCAAATCTGTGTGCGTCACCTCCTCCAACGTCGCTTGAAACGCCTCGACGAGATGATGAGGCAACTTGCGCAAAAATCCAACCGTGTCACACAGCAAGACCGGATGCTGGCTGGGCAGGCGAAACTGGCGGATCGTCGGATCAAGCGTGGCAAAAAGTTGATCTGCGGCATAAACATCCGAGCGGGTGAGACGATTCATCAGCGTCGATTTCCCCGCATTCGTATACCCCACCAGCGTGCATATCGGCCACTGGTGACGGGCCCTTCCGCGCCGCTGCACCTCGCGATGTCTTCGTGCCTCCGCCAGTTCCCGTTCCAACCGGGCGATCCGTTCCTCAATCCGGCGGCGGTCGATCTCAAGCTGGGTTTCACCCGGCCCCCGTGTGCCGATTCCTCCTTTTTGGCGGGAAAGATGCGTCCACATCCGAGTCAGTCGCGGCAGGAGGTAATTCAACTGCGCCAGCTCAATCTGAATCTTTCCCTCGCGGCTTCTGGCCCGCTGGGCAAAAATATCGAGGATGAGTTGAGTCCGGTCGATGACCTTGCGGGAAAAAATCCGTTCCAGATTCCGCGCCTGCACGGGAGAAAGTTCGTCGTCGAAAACAACCGCCAGCGCTCCGCAATCATTTGCCACCTTGCTTAGCTCCTCGGCCTTTCCCTTGCCGATGTAACAGGCGGCATGAGGCGACTCAACCCGTTGGAAAGCCTTGCTGGCAACTTCACCCCCGGCACTTCGTACCAGTTCCCCCAACTCCTCCAGGGATTCCTCCATGCGCCAATAGTCGGAACGGGCGGTGTGAACTCCGATGAGAAGTGCACGCTCCGGGCCAAGATCAGACTGAAGATCAATCATCCGGCTGAACCATCTGCTCCCGAAACCCGGCGATGCAGCTCCCCTGCCAGGCGAAGCCTGACTTGCTGTAGGTCGTCAACGTTGTTAACGCTCAATGCGTAAATACTAGCCTCACGCCGGAACCATGTCAATTGCCGCTTTGCGTACTGACTGGTCTGTAAAATAATTCTTTCCCGACAGTCCTCTTCCGAAATTTCGCCCCGTATGAGAGAGAGTATCTCCCGATAGCCGAGCGCCTGGGCCGATTGGGAAAACTCCCACCGGGGCAACTCCGCCAGCTTGCGAACCTCCTCCACCCAGCCGTCTTTAAACATGCCACGGACACGCTTTTCAATACACCCCCGCACACAGGATAAAGACATCTCGACGAAAAATGCCCGGGCCTGAGGCAACAGAGCTTGAGCTCTGCGAGCATGCCATTCGGAAAGAGGAATACCCGTCATCCGAAAAACCGCCACGGCTCGCTGAACCCGGCGCGGATTGGCCAGATCAGCCGTCTTCGCCCATTCGGAATCAACCCTTCTAACCTCATCAACCAACTGTTCTAATGGAATATGCTCCAGATGCTCTGCAAGTGCCGTCGGCGTGCCCGGCGCCTGGGTGATCCCCTGACGTAACGCTCGAAAATAAAGACCCGTGCCCCCCACCCAGATCGAAGAAACCTTTCTCGTCTCCAAATCGCGGACAACTTCTGCCGCCTTCTTCAAATAATCGGCCACGCTGAAGGATTCCATCGGCCCGGCAATATCGATCAAGTGATGAGGCACCGTCACCATCTCTTCGGGAGTCGCCTTGCCCGTGCCAATATCCAGCCCCCGATAAATCTGAAAGGCATCCATCGAAACGATCTCAGCACCCATTTCACGTGCCAGACTTAAGGCAAGCACAGACTTCCCCGCCGCGGTCGGCCCCCCGAGCAAAATCTGCCAGGTCATTTCATTTTCCGGGATCGTCCGATTTCTTCTCCTGCGGCTGTTGATGGGTCACTTTCTCAGGTTCGACAAGATGATAGGGGTCTTCGGCATCGGGAACGGGAGTTGTTGGCGGTATTTCGTGAGCGTCGACGGGAGAAGTCTCCGTGGGGTGAGCTGGTGGTCCCGAGGGAGGATTCAAATGCGGAGCCGGCCTGAGTTTCACATCACTCACCTCTTCAGCCGCCGCGCGAATCTCCGCCTCAATCCTCATCCGCGCACGGTTGAATTCCCCCGCCCATCTCCCCCATGTACGGGCGATGCCGGGCAGCTTGTCCGGGCCAAAAAGAATGACCCCCAACAAGCCTATCCAAAACCATTCGCCACCAGAAGGAATAATCATATGCTATCCGGAAAATTTTTGCCGCAGATCGTGGATCGCTCTCGGCAAGAGTTGATCCATCCTCAAAACCTGTTTCGCGTGGGCAGGCACAAACCACGGATACATGCCAAAAACATCGTTGGAAACCTGAACCTGTCCCACTGTTTTCGTGCCAGAGCCGATTCCGATGGTCGGAATTTTCAGGGAAGAAGTGATCCGTTCCGCCACCTCGGAAACAACCAGTTCCAGTACAATCGAAAAAGCTCCTTCACGCTCAAGGGCCAGCGCATCCCCCAAAAGCCGGTCCGCTTCATCAGACGTTTTCCCCTTCCGCTTGTAGCCACCTTCTTCCACGACATGCTGGGGCAACATCCCCAGATGTCCCTGCACTTCGATTCCCTCCGCCCTCATGGCCTGAATCTGGGAAAGAATTTCACGTCCTCCCTCCAGCTTCACCGCATCGGCTCCTGCCGTAATCAGGCGTGAGGCATTCCGCACCGCCATTTCCGGCGTGTCGTAGGAGGCAATGGGCAGGTCCGCCGTAATTAAGGCGTGCTTTCTTCCACGCGCGACGGCTTCCGTCGCCCGGAGCATGTCCTCCATGCTGACGGAGGTGGTATCCGGATAACCCAGAACAACCATCCCCAGCGTGTCGCCGACATGCAGGATGTCGACCCCGGCCTCATCCATCATACGGGCCATGGAATAATCATACGCGGTGAGGGCCAGTAGCGAGGTGCCACGAGGCCATTTGCGAATAACTTCGGCAGTCAGACGATTCTGCGACATAGTGTCGTTTTACCACTGTTTTCGAGTTCCAGCAAGTGATGCCGAACCGTGCGCCCGGTATGCGGCAGGACGAGATCGGGAGAGATTTCCGCCAGAGGTTCGAGGACAAAAAGCCGTTGCGTCATCCCCGGATGGGGAATGGTCAAACTCTCGGTACGGAGAATTCGATCTCCCGCAAGTAGA
>Ga0187810_10000023_pt1 | contig 73511 bp, 79 predicted proteins | sample NC_wetland_sal_i_9_FD_132963 | JGI IMG/M metagenome (GOLD analysis project Ga0187810, IMG submission 132963) | Wetland sediment microbial communities from Neuse River Estuary, North Carolina, USA - ASW_5 | ecosystem: Environmental > Aquatic > Freshwater > Wetlands > Sediment | place: USA: North...
CACGGCATTGCTGATGCGAAGACCTTTGCAGTCAGGGTAAAACGGGTCGGGAAGCACGAGTTCTCCTCCAATGACAAGGCCATCGAGTACGGGAATACGATCCGGAACGAGTTCCCACACCTCATGGTGAACCTCGCTACACCTGACAAGGAGATCCACATCGAGATCCGGGCAAACGAAGCGTATCTCTATGATAACGTGTCGAAGGCAGTCGGCGGCCTCCCGCTCGGTGTCGAAGGAAGTCTTGTGGCGCTCGTCTCCGGCGGCATCGATTCACCGGTAGCGGCCTGGATGATGATGAAGCGCGGGTGCCGGATCGTCCCGGTCTTCGTTGCGCTGGAAACATTCCTCGATGAGACCACGATCGCCAGGGCGAAGCGGGTCGTGGAAGAACTTGGGAGGTACCAGCCGGGTATCGAGCTGACGGTGATCAGGGATCCCTACCTTGCAGCCGCAAAGGCGGAACTGGTCAGGAACCAGAATGAGAAATATACCTGCATCTTCTGCAAGCGCAGGATGTACCGGGTGGCAAGTGCCTATGCCCGGAAGATCGGGGCAAAGGGTATCGTGACGGGAGAGTCCATCGGGCAGGTCGCGAGCCAGACGCTCGATAATCTGATGGTCCTGACCGATGCCGCCGAGATGCCTATCTACCGGCCGCTCATCGGTTTTGACAAGGAGGAGACGATGAAGATCTCAAGGGAGATCGGCACGTTCATCCAGTCGACGTCCGCGGCTTCGGGATGCAAGGCGGTGCCTAAAGGGCCGTCGACCGCGTCGAGGCTTGAGAAGATCCGGGAGATGGAAGCCGGTATGGCTTCGACGTCGATGGAACTGCCAGCTGAAGTCCTGCCCGCATCCCGATAGGCAAATTCTTTTTCTGGCGTCCCGGTGTTCCGGTTATATGTATTCCGTTATCCGGAACTTACGGGCAAATACTGCCGTTTCCGGGAGATAATAGCACTTCCCGATATTACTTGGTAACTAGGATCCGGATTAAACAACAGAACTTGTGGGATAGCAGGCTTATTCCTTAAATCCGGAAACCCCTACCTATTTGAAAACTGCCTGAAGGGAGGTGATGTGTATGTGTCGTCCCATGCGTAAAAATCAGATCGGCCAGCGAAGCATAATGAACAACGAATAAACCGGACCGCGATATTGTCCGGAACAAGGAGAATATCATGGAAAATGTAACAACGATCGCCGGGAACGACATCCACCCCTTTCCCCGGCTGCAGGCTCTTCCCCTTGATGGGGATCATCCCATCCGGGACGCGGTGCTTTTCACCCGGGCTGAGATCGAACACTACGAATGGCTGGATAAATGAATCCGGCCCATTCCGACCCCTGCGTGCTGCGGGACGCCGTGGTCACCGGGAGTCATTTTTTTGCAGGATAAAATAAGAATAGTTATCACCTCCGTGGGAAACTTTCTCACATGGGCCGGGTCGCATTTCTCATCCTTTTACTCCTGCTTCTTTCCATCCCGGCAGCCCGTGCTGTGAACCTTGTCATCACCCAGCCGAGTGCAAATGAAAGCGTCCTTGCCGAGGAACGGGATTTCTACGTGTATGGGATCTTTACCGGGACGGTTTCGACCCCGGGCGATATTAGGATCGAAATCCACCGGGGAGATACTGTTACCGGGACCCCGGTCCGGGTTATCCAGAGCCAGGTCGACCCGGTCTCGGGCATCACCAACGCGAGCGTGATCAACCAGACCTATTGCACGGTGACCGGGTACTGCACCCGGAATAACAGCGCCATGGTTCCGGATCTCGTGGAACTGCCGGGCGGGATCCTCGACCCGTCCAACAAGCTGGTCGTGACCAACCGGTATTACCTCGGGATGATCCAGGGTGGCGTGACAAAGGGATTCGATACGAATTACACGGACAGCAGCGGCACGCCGCTCACGGACCTGACCGCGGGCAACTACACGATCAAAGTATCCGGTCTCTCCGGGAGTTTTGCCGGACAGGAAGTGAACGAGACGATCACGCTCGGGCTCACGAATGCAATCCTCGGGTCGTTCCGCCCGGACTCGAACAAGAATGCCATCACCCAGTACGGGATAACGCACAACCGTCGCACGTATTTCGACTGGTTCCCCGGGTATTTCACCGACCCCGACAACAGCATCACCTGGTTCCAGTCCGATCATCGCTGGACACCGAACAACGGGATCGAAGTGGTCAACGACCGCCCGGGAACCCTTATCGATAACACGGTGGTCGCCAACAATACGATGTTCATCTATAACATCAACAGCGGAAGCGCGACCTACGGTGTCGAACTATCGGAGATCCTGAAGTACAGCCTGCAGGACGGTCCCAATACCACCTTCCTCTACCATGACATCGGCGAACCCTCAATGACGTACAACGATGCATCGGCGGGGGTTGAGACCCTGACCGGGAACCCGACCCCGTTCCCGTCGAACAAGAGGCTGGTACTCTACCGGACAGAGATCTTCTCCCCGTCAGGTACGAGCTATGAGAACCTGTTCGATCCAAACGACGCATCGACGCCGAAGACCCTGAATTTCAATCCTGCCGGCGGCGTCAGTGTCCCTCAGGGAGAGGAATTTGTCATTTACGGTGCGACAAAACCAATCGCCTCGACCGTTACGGCAACTTCGACCCCGTACCGGTTTACCATCGATAACCGCATCACAAAGATTAACTGCACGATAACCGATGCGGCAGGAAATCTTGTCACAACGGGAATGCATGACGTTAACTTCTCCCGTCTGTATACCGCCGGCAGCCAGACCCGGTTCAACTCCCTCTGGGAGTTTGGCATCGAAGTTGCGAACCTGACTGCTCTTGGCTCTTACACGATCAGTCTCGCCGGGGTAGACGGATCGGGTACCCTTGTCGCGCAGACCAGTACGAGCTTCACCGCGACGGTGGTCCGGCAGGAGACGCCTGCTGTAAATGGCGGGAGCGAGGGAAACAGCGCTTCAGCCTCACCGCAATCAGTCGTCAGCCCGGGAGCCCGTGCCGGGGCCACGGCAGTTTTTACGTTCAACACTGCATCATCGGCAGGATCGGCACAGGTTTCATCGGTGACCCTTACACCGTCCCGGGATATCGGGCAGGTCCAGTGTCTTGTCCAGTCCGTGACCCCGGGTGCATCGCTCCAGCTGTCCGACCGGGATGTAGCCAGGTACGAGCTCATATCGGTGAACTGGATCAACCCGGATGCGATCGACCACGCAGATATTGCATTCACCGTAAGCAAGGCGTGGCTCGATGCGCACGCGGTCCTGCCGGATCAGGTCGTTATGATGCGATACAGCGGCGGCCAGTGGGCAGCGTTGCCGACAAAGCTGGATCGTACCTCGGGTGATACGTACAGTTACGTGGCGACAACACCCGGTTTCTCCTACTTCGCTATTGCCGGACCATCTCACGGGGGGACCGGGTTCGCAGCCAATGCGACTCCGGGTTCGACTATCGCCGGGAGTGCGGGAGGGAACACCGAAGTCCCTGCTGCAACCCCGATCTCCGGTCCTGCAATTACCACACCGGCATCTGCGACGACGATTCCGGTTCCTCCCGTGACGGCAGCTCATGCATCGTCAATCGGGGAGATCTTCTTCCCCCCGGCGGGATTACCTGCCGTGACCATCGTGGCATGGACCGTTGTCGTCATCATCATCGTCATCTGCATTCTTCTCGTGCGCCGCTGGTGGATAAGAAGGCAGAACCCGGCGCTCTTTGGGAAATAAGATAACTTTTTTTCGCGTTGTTCGTAGTTTTCTCGTGATTCCTCGAATTTGCCGTGGAATTGTCTGCAAAAACCTCCGGCGCTATCGCTTAAGGCGGACAATGGTAAGACAGAACGAAAAATGTACGGAAAAAAGATGGAGATTTACATCACGGAAAGATCAGGATATCCCGGGGTGTCAGATTGTTTTCATCCCTGATCAGGTTCAGGGGCAAAGACCCGTTATCAATAAAGAGCATGACCCGGCCGAAATGCTCCGCGATCCCCGGATCTGCAAACTGCTCGTAGGTCTTCAGGCCTTCTCCATGGTAATCCGGGACCATGGTCGCGGTATACACAAGGGTCGCATCATCCTTATCGTAGCGGGGATTTGAGAGCGTGACAATAATCGTGTCATTCGCTGCAGGAGCATCGACAAGCATGAGCGCCGCATTTGGCGAGCTGCTTCCGCTCCAGAGCGAGCTGCGGTCGAAGAGGCTGGTCTCAATGGCACCCGAGACCCGGGCAGGGCGGTCCGAGAAATACACGGTATCGGACCTGACATCGTTAAGCGTGACAGTCATGGTGCCATTTGCATTTTTGACACACGAGCCGGACTGAGCTTCCTGGATGAAGAGGAAACTGATGAGATCATTACCGATTGTTGGTGTGGCCGTTATGGCCTGGGACACGGTCCCGAACGTCAGGGACCGGTTCTCTACTGTGGCCGGTACCTGCGCGAGGAATATCCCTATGAGGATACCCAGGCAGATCCCGAGGAAAAACGAGATTGCAATGAAGATGATTGTTTTTTTATCCATACGTGTTCACGCGGGGACAAATGTCTCGCGGGAGAGACAATAAATGTGTGGAATTTAATTGCCGGGCGAGCAGGGAGAACAGGCACGCAGTGCTGCCGGTGGTTTTAAGATATTGACGAACTCGAGGAAGCGTGATCTTTTTTATGGCGCATACGACTGCTTCATCCGAATGCATGCCGGGACTCTTCGCTGATCGCCCTGCTGCGGTCTATTCCGGCATGAAAAGCTTCCAGAAGTGTGGCACCGGTACGGATGCGGGTAACAATTATCTCCGTGATGCCACCTTTCGTGCTCATACGGCGGATGTATTCATCCTGCCCTTCTGGCGAAAGGGGTTGGGGAACTGCTTTTTTTGCCCAGTCATATATCCGTGCAACGATCGGATATTCGAAGATCACCGGTTCTATTTCCTTATCCGTATCCTGCCCCTTCATCCGGGCAGCAATAATGACGGACGGAAGGCAGACTCCCGCGGTAAAGATGTTCATCTCGTCGTCATCATGCATTATGAAGACCTCCTGCCCCAGGGAAGACAGGAGCTTCCGGACAAGTCCGTCGTCCGGGTACATTCCGACAATGCCATTGCACTGAAGAAGGGTTTCGGGTCCGCTGGGCATTATCCTGATCGCAGGGACCCCAAGAACTCCTCTGAGCAGTTCCGACGGTATCCCCGCCATACAGGAAACAATAAGGGAAGTCTTCCGGAACGGAAGCCCCTGCAGGGGCATGAAGGACTGGGGCCTCACCGTGATAAACACAATCGTTGCTTCACGGCCGATTGTATCGTTGGGTGCAAGGGAATGTTCAAGACCGGCCTGTCGGATCTCCTGAGCTGTTTCCGGGTTTTCCCCGTGCGAGATCAGGATCTTACCCGGTGGGAAACCTCTACCTATGAATGCCAGGGCAAGGGCCCGGCCAAGATGTCCCCCTCCGATGATACCGATAGTCTGCCCGGTTGAAGCATCAGATATCATACTGCATGAATCGTTTTAGCCGACCGACTATAAATATCCACCAAATCCGGAAATATAAAAATACATTGTCAATGGTGACCGCAATCCTTTTTTGAGGGGATTTCTTAAAGAAGATCTGCGAATCAATCACCGGAAAAATCGATACACGGTCATACTGACAATTCCTGGAGAATCGTATGAAAACGGGATCCTGCCTCATAGTAATAATCGTCGCAATGGTGTTCATCTCCGGATGCGTAACCCATTACGCAAATCCTGATATCTCCGTGACTGCCCTTGACACCGGGGATCTTCTGCAGGAACCTATTCCCCCGCTGGATATGTACACCGCCGATTTCCTCATCAAAAACAACGGAACTGTCACTTTCACCAATGTCGAGGTCCATATTACGATGTCCCCGGAGGGGAGTTTCTGTCATAACCAGGAACAGACAATAACTCTCCCTTCGCTGGCATCCGGACAATCAAGCATGCGATCCATCACGTTCTACGAAATCGGTGGTCTCGATTGCCGGTACCTGCCGGATTACCAGGTCTTCTCCGATCCACCTCAGTGATCCTGGCAAGATCTTTTTTTTCAAACTTCTCCCGGTTGCACCCACAATACTCTTACTGTGCATTGGCTTATTTTGTTTCTCTATCGTGATAAACATCTTAAATATTCCGGATACCAAGTTATACTGATGAAAAGAAGTGCATTTTGCCTCTTTTTTGTGCTCCTGCTGGTAATGCTGGTGTCTGCCGGTTGCGTCGGCTCCCAGACCCCGGCCCAGTCGTCGAAGAATGAAACCCCGGTCCCTGTATCATTAACTCCGACAGCTCATGATACACCCAATCTCAATGTACCCCTTATCTCAGTGGAGCTTGCGAATATCCAATCGCCCGGTTTTACTATGGACCCCACGGGGATAACCTATGAATTCTTCGGGAAGGTTGCGATCACCTCAGGTACCTACAATTCCGTTAAGGTGATTCTCCGTTACCCTGATGGAACCGAGTATTCGTACGACGCCGGCGGAATGGGTGGATCAAATGCCACCCGGAAAGACTTCACCCTCTTCCCCGACAAGAGCTACAAAAACCAGACGCCTGCATATTTTATAAAGCTGGATAGCATCCTCTATTCCACGGTTTACCGGTATGATAACGGCGGGATAATGAGGGTTGCCAATTCAGATAATTTTGCATAGTTCGGAACACGTGCGCAAAATATCCAAAAAGTACCTGTTCAAAATCCTACTTTCTTCCCGGTCGGCCATGACATTGCTGGCTGCCCATATCCCTTTTTTCTCCAACTATTTTTCTCCAACTATGGATGACAGCATTTATTACAATTATCGGTACAGTATCATGAGATACGGCTTTTGCGGTCGACGGCTGGAAAAACGATGGCGAATATCAGAAAATCGTGCTACGAAGTCCTTGAGAGCAGGGCCCGTGAACTACCCCTCGGGAGATTCGTGGCCGGCTCGCTTATCATGCTCATCCTCCTCAATGTCATCGCAGCAGTATTCGAGACGGATTCCGGCATCTTTCACCTCTACGGACGGATCTTCGATGCATTTGCGATCCTTTCCGTGGTTGTTTTCACTGCCGAGTACGTCCTGAGGGTCTGGTGCTGCACGGAAAATCCCCATTATAACTCACCCGTTTCCGGACGGCTCCGGTACACAGCGACCCCGGTAGCGCTTATCGACCTGGTTGTAATCCTCCCTTTTCTCCTGCTGCCTTTTATCCCGCTTTCCCCGGCAGTTTTCTCGTTTATCCGGTTCTTCCGCATATTCTGGATATTAAAAATTGCACACTATTCCCGGGCCCTGAAGACGTTTTCCCGTGTCTTTGCAGCAAAGAAAGGTGAAATTTTTGCCGCATTTTTTATCATGCTGCTGTTGCTTGTCCTTAGTTCGGCTCTGATCTTTTTTGCCGAGCACGAGGCACAGCCCACTAAATTCTCCAGTGTCCTTGCATCCATGTGGTGGGGGATCGAGACCATGGCAACTATCGGGTACGGGGACATGGTTCCCATAACGCCTCTCGGTAAATTTATCGCCGGGATAGTCGCCCTTATCGGGATTGGTTTGTTCGCTCTGCCTGCCGGCATCTTCGCGTCCGGTTTTATCTAGGAACTCGACAAATCGGAAAATGAGAAGCATCTCCCCCCACGGGTCTGTCCGCACTGCGGAAAAGAGATCCACGAAACGCCTGGTGAAAAGGACGACTGAAACATCGGCTGGAAAAAATGAGAGATTAAACGATGACCCTGGTATCTTCCGGCACACCGGATAAAAACGAAACCCGGGACCCGGACTACCGGCGGATCTTTGATGTGACGATAGCTGACACGCTTCAGAGCGCGGTGAAAATGATCCGTGCCGACCCGGTGCTCCTTGCAACCGGGACACGGATACTCTACCGGTTGAAGAGGTCCGCTGCCCGCCGTATGCGGTATGAGAGAGTGGGCATTCTTGTCCCCGCCATCATAATCGTCAGCATAACCTCGCGGTGCAACCTTGCCTGCAAAGGGTGCTATATGAGACTGCACCCCCCAAAAGCGCACCGGGAGATGAGCCATGTCCACCTGGCCTCGATCGTGAGCCAGGCGGCAGAACTCGGTGTCGCAGTAATGGTAATTGCCGGTGGTGAGCCGCTCCTCAGAAAACAAGAGATATTCGACATGGCACGGAACTTTCCGGACCTCCTCTTCCTCCTTTTCACGAACGGGCTTCTCATTGACGATGAGACCGCAACAGCGATTGCCGGTCTTAAAAACATCGTTCCCGTAATCAGTTTTGAAGGATTTGAACATGAGACCGATGTGCGCCGGGGCACCGGAGTCTATGGCGGGCTGCTCGTGGCCTGTTCACGACTTCGCGAAAGGAAAGTCTTCTTTGGCTGTTCAGTCACTGTTGACCGGGAAAATTTTGACCGGGTCACTGATGAGATCTTTGTCCAGCGGATGATCGATATCGGTGCACGGGTCTTTACCTACGTTGAATACGTTCCGATCGAGCCGGGTACCGAAGGACTCGTCCTCTCAGATGATCAGCGAAATGCCCTGAATGCATCTCTCGTGAAGTTTACTGAAAAGTATCCCGCTTTGTTTATCGGTTTTCCCGGGGATGAGAAAGCGTTCGGCGGCTGTCTCGCTGCGGGCCGCGGCTTTGTCCATATAAGCCCAGCCGGAGATATTGAGCCCTGCCCTGCAGCGCCCTTCTCGGATGCAAATCTCATTACTATGCCTCTGAAAGAAGCACTGAAGTCGCGAGTACTTAGATTGATTCGGAACAACCACGGCGCACTGACAGAAACGCAGGGGGGATGTGCACTGTGGACGAACCGGGAGTGGGTGCAGACCCTGCTTCACGAAATCGACGATGAGAACTGAAGAGCCGGGGAAAATGATCGTCTTCTTATGCCGGCGAAAAAGAGAGAACCTTTAGAGAACCCCCTCATTTACCGGGAATAATTGATTCGGGGAATTTACCCGTTTCTATCTGCCGGAGATGCTTCTCATAATTTTTCTTTACAGTACTAACCGACTTGTTCGCATAACAGTACGTGCAAAGGTGCATGCAGGTATTGTATTGTCCGATATCCTTTGACGGGAAACAGCCACATTCCCTCCGCTGGCCCGGGTCTTTCATCATCCGTGCTTCCTCCGGATTCCTGACTCCGGAGAGATTTGTCTGTACCGTAGGGTGGAGAAATCCCATCAGCTCGCGATCCTGCGAAAAGATCCTCGCCATCAGATCGTAATCGATACAGCTTCCCTTTCGGATTCCAAATTCAGTGAGATCGATTTCTTCTGCGCAGGTAAAGATGTCCAGTTTCCAATCTTCGTTCAATTTCTGAAGTTTTTCTGCAAAGAGTCGTTTCTCATCGATTGAAAATTCCCGGGCCCCGGTAAATCCGGATTGTTGTAAACTGGAGGGAACAGATTTGTACTCGGCAATGTCGACAAAACTGAAAACCAGCGTCCGGGTATATTTATGGATCCGGCTGCCGATCTCCATGATGCGCAGGACAAGAGTGTCAACCGTGATCGTATCTGATAACAGGAGCGGATCGAACCGCCAGATAATTCGATCCCTGCCGATGATGGATGATAACCGTATGAATGTCCCGATCCTTGCTTCAATGGGTGGAAGACCGGGTTCGATCCCTTCTTTCTCGTAGTTGTTGAGGGTAAAATGGATATAGTAATTGATCCCGCGGCGGTCCAGTTCAGGAAGATGTTGTATCAGGTTCAAAGGATATTTTGACCAGAAGACAATGACCCGCGTTTTTGCAAACGATACGTACTGGCACCGGTGGTTGTACGGGTTAATCCACCGGATGTATCCTTTTTTCAGGCTCTCCACGAACCAGCCCGCGTAGAACGCCGGGATATCTGTCGCTCTGCTTGCGGAAATGATGACCGGCGCAATAGCCTCCACGGTCATTGGCTCGCCAGTTACCCGGTCCTGTCTCATGCATGCTGGCTTACTATCGACTGCGATATTAATCCGGTCCCATCCCCTGAACGTCATAATGGATCATCCTGACGGTGTTGAACGGGAATTGAATGTGCGGTGATCCGGTCGTATGTGCAGAAGTTCTCTCATTTCCTGTCCTGAATCGTGTGCCGGAGTTTATTGTGTTTCTTCCCTTGCGGGCATATCATCAGGCACTTCCCGCACACAGCGACTCCGTTCTTCTTCTCCAGATCCCTGAAGTACCTGTCGCAGGCAGCAGCGTCAAACCTTGCCTCTCTCGGTTCGCTCTCGCAAAAAGGTCTGCCGGTTATCGCTTTTTCCGGACAGATATCCGTACATGCAGTACATTCCCCGCACCTTTGTTCCAGCGCACTTCCTGTTGGAGTGAAAGGGGCATCGGTGAGGACCGAGATCCAGCGGACACGGGGGCCGTGATCCGGGGTTACGAGGAGACAGTTCTTCCCGATCCAGCCAAGTCCTGCGAGGTGAGCCGCGAGTTTGTGCGAGAAGATCCCACAGATCCGCTCATTATCGGTCCGTTTGGAGGACGGAACGGGGAACGCACGATAACCGGATCGCTGCAGGACGTTTGCAATCCTCATTGCTATCTGGTCGAGTGCTGCATTCACGACGTCGTATGCATGGTGTTTGTAGAGTATGCCCGATGGAAGGTCCCCATCCGCTAAACCGTCGACGAGGGTGTCGAGCAGCACGATGCCGATAACTATGGCGCGGGGATAATCTGCGATCTTTGTCCCGCCCTGTGCCATGACAAAATCATAGGCAGGTGTAAGATCTGCAATACCGAAATAATCCGCGCCGAGCGATTCTGCGAGAACCCTGAGTTGGTTGCCGGAATTCATGATGATCCGCATTACAGGATATGATGCGGGATATCGTTTAGTTGACGGTCGATTCGCGATATGACCCGGTTACCGGTATCTCCCTTTGCCCGTTAAAACAACGAGGTTGGATAAGTGCTGCAGGGTACAATCCGTTGAACTTTTATGGTTATGCCTCAAATACCGGAATGAATACGAGCGGGTCTTTTCCTATCTACTGGTAGGCCACCTGCGGGATAAAGAGTCCATTGATTTCAGTATTATATGTCGATGACGAGCCGGGGCTTCTTGAGATCGGAAAAGTGTTTCTTGAGCAGTCAGGCTCAATTCTTGTCGATACGTTCCGGTCAGCAGCAGAAGCACAGTCAGCTCTCGCTTCGAGTCAATATGATGCAGTCGTTTCCGATTACCAGATGCCGGGTATGGATGGTATTGAGCTGCTAAAAGTCATCAGGCACACGTATACTGATCTCCCGTTCATCCTTTTTACCGGGAAAGGGAGAGAAGAAGTTGTGATCGAGGCGCTGAACTTCGGCGCGGATTTTTATCTCCAGAAAGGTGGCCAGCCGGTCCCGCAGTTCGCCGAACTCGAACACAAGATCAAACAGGCAGTACAACAGAAACGTGCCGAACGCAGGGTCGCCGAATCGGAGGAACGGTACCGCACCCTTTTTGAGAACGCCAATGATGCGATCTTTCTTATGGATCGGGATGTCTTTGTTGATTGTAACAAAAAGGCGCTCGATCTCTTCCGATGCAGCCGTGAGCATCTTGTCGGAACTAAACCTACGGATCATTCCCCTGAACTCCAGCCCGACGGTTTTGCGTCCCGTGAGAAGCTCCAGGTCCTGATAGAAAAGGCGTTAAAAGGTGAATCCGGGGTCTTCGAATGGCGTCACCTCCGTCATGATGGTACCGGGTTTGATGTGGAGAGCAGTCTGACTCACCTTGACATCCTCGGCCGCAATCTTATCCTCGCGATGCTGAGAGATGTCAGCGAGAGGAGGCAGATGGAATGCGCACTCCGGGAGTCCGCCCAGCTCATGACCGATATCATCAGTTTCCTTCCGGATGCCACGTTTGCCATCAATGGCGAAGGGAGAGTCATTGCATGGAACCATGCGATGGAACGGATGACCGGTGTCCTGGCAGATGATATTATCGGAAAAGGCGAGTATGAATACTCGCTCCCGTTTTATGGGGAACGGCGACCTCTTCTCATAGACCTTATTTTCTCGCACGACAGTGAAATCGCAAAGACCTATGACAGTATCGACAAAAACGGTTTGAAATACATATCCGAGCGGTTCATTCCCGGTCTTAATGGGGGCAGCGGTGCATATCTCTGGTTCATCGCGTCACCACTTCTCGATTCCCGCGGGAATGTTGTTGGAGCTATTGAATCTATACGGGATATTTCGCTGCATAAGGAGCGGGAGACCGAGTTACGGGCGTCCTACGAACAAGTCGCAGCTATGGAAGAGGAGCTTCGCAATAATTTCGAGGAACTGGCAGCGCGGGAACAGGCCCTTGCGCAGAGCGAGCTGAGATTCCGGTCACTTTTCACGACGATGGTAGAAGGCAGTGCCATGAGCGAAATTGTTTTCGATGACACAGGCGTACCTGCTGAATACCGGATAATTGAGGTGAATCCTGCATTTGAGAAGATTTTTGGGATCTCCCGAAACGATGCTGTGGGAAAGCTGAGCCGCGAAACATTCGGTACCGATGAACCCGGTGCGCTTGCCATCTATGCACGGGTAGCCGGTTCCGGAACCGCTGAAACGTTTGAGATCTGGTATCCCCCGATGCGTAAACATTTCGCGATAGCCGTATACTCCCCCGGACCGGGAACATTCGCTACGGTTTTTGAGGATATTACCCCCCGGGTGAAAAAAGAGGAGGAACTCCGGGCGTCCTACGAACAAATCGCAGCGGTAGAAGAAGAGCTTCGCAATAGTTTCGAGGAACTGGCAGTCCGGGAACAGGCCCTTGCCGCGAGCGAAGCAAAATTCCGTTTGCTTTTCCAGTCGATGAATGAGGGTAATGCCCTCCACCAGATGATCTACGACGAGAACGGGAACGCATTCGATTACCGGATCATAGATATCAATCCCTCATTTGCAGAAATACTCGGGATGGACCGGGATACGGTCATCGGAAAGACTTCAAAAGAAGTATATAGCGTCGACGAACCGCCATTCATGGCTTCCTATTCGCGCGTAGCAGGGACCGGGATTCCCGAACGGTTCGAAGTATATTTTTCACCAATGAACAGGCACTTTGCCATATCAGTCTATTCACCAGGAAAGGGTTTATTCGCCACGATTTTCGAAGATATCACTGATCGTGTCAAGAGGAATGAGGAATTGAGGGCAGCCTACGAACAGATCGCGGCGATAGAAGAGGAACTTCGCAACAATTTCGAAGAACTGGCAGTCCGTGAACAGGCGCTGCGTGCGAGCGAGGAACGGTACCGGCGCATTGTCGAGACGGCAAACGAGGGGATCTGGGCTATGGATGCCGGGTTGAGAACGACATTTGTCAACCCGCGCCTCGCAGAGATGTTCGGGTGCCAGCCGGTCGAAATGATCGGGCATTCCATCGACGAATACGTTGCCGAACACGAACTCACCGCAAATGAAGAACAGATCAACCAGCGCCGCGCCGGGGCAAGTGGCCGGTACGAGCGCTGCTTCCGCAGCCGGAACGGCGACGAAGTATGGTGCATTGTCTCGGCGACTCCTTTGTTCGGGCCGGATGGAGCATTCGCCGGTTCGTTTGCCATGCTCACGGACATCACCCGGCGGAAGACGGTTGAGCAGGACCTCAAAAAACGGTATAGTGAACTCAATACTTCTCACGAAGAGATGTCGGTTGCCCTCGAGGAACTGCGTTCGACTGAAGAGACTCTTCTCTCACGGAACCGTGAGCTCGAGGACCAGAAGATTGCTCTTGCAGAATCCGGGGAATCCCTGCGCACGGCAAACCGGAAACTGAACCTGCTCTCGAGTGTAACCCGCCACGATGTACTCAACCAGCTGATGATTCTCAATGGATTCGTGGAAATGTCACGGCGAAATTCGACCGATGCCAAAATCCAGAACCTTATCGAGAAAGAGCACCTTGTTATTGAACGTATCCACCGGCAGATATCCTTTACCCGGGAATACGAGGAGATCGGTGTTCATGCCCCGGTATGGCAGGACGTGACAAGTACTGTTGCACATGCAATCGCAGGCCTTGATTACCCGGAAATAACCATCGACAAGTCAGTAGATGGACTCGAGATCTATGCCGATCCCCTGCTCCAGAAAGTTTTCTACAACCTTCTGGATAACACCATACGGCACGGGGAGAAGGTGTCCAGGATAGATGTCTCCTGTAGTCGATCAGGGGACAGGCTTGTACTCTCGGTCAGCGATGATGGGGTAGGTATCGATCCCGGAATTAAGGCATATATTTTCGATAAAGGGTTTGGCAAAAACACCGGTTTTGGGCTGTTCCTTGCCCGGGAGATCCTCCAGATAACGGGCCTTTTTATCAGCGAAACAGGAAAACCTGGAAGCGGGGCATGTTTTGAGATTGTCGTGCCGGCCGGTGCGTTCAGGTTCCCCTGAGTCACCAATCACCCTCATATATTCGTTTCAAAACAGACAAGTATCTTCATTCCCAAAACAGTACCTGAGGTTTACCCTATGCAGGAAAATCCCATGGACGTTTTTAAACGGGAAGCACCTGAAGTTGCGGATGCATTCAACGGCCTGATAATGTCCCTAGTCGCATCAAAAGGACTGGAACCGAAAACGAAGCAGCTCATCTATATCGCGATGAAGGCCTCGACCGGAGACGAAATGGCGGTGAAAGCCCATGTTCCGATGGCGATCCAGGCCGGGGCAACCAAAGAGGAAGTGGTCGATGCGATTCTCATGACACTTACAGTATCCGGGATCAAGGGTGTCGTCACCTGCCTGCCCGGTGCGGTGAAGGCGTTCGAAAAATAAAACCCGTTTTTGTTATGGGAACTCTCAGGGAACCTTTCTTACGGTTTCCCGAAAGTCGTATCTCCCACTTTTCAGACACAAATCATCGGCAGCAGTGTTTTCCGGAATTTCGGGCGACTGGTGCATAGGTCTCAATCCATACCCATCTTTGCACCAAACCCACTCATACGGCTGACCGGATCGTTCCTGCAAAATTCAGAAACCCGATCGGTTTCATACTCGCGGGCGACCTCTACCCCCTCAAAAAAAATTTCCGGGAAAACACTACCCCATCCGGAATTTTTTTTGGTTTTGGCCGATCCCACCCGAAATATTTTCAGGAAAACCGGCCCCCCAGAAATATGGGCCGGGAAAAATGATCCTGTCGCCCGCTCAAATCCGGGCCTTTCGGCTGCCCGGAAATTCGTGGCCGGAAACCAACCTGCGAGCACGTATTGCATCATGAAATGTATCGTTCTGGGTGCACGGACATTCAATCGAGCCCGTATCTGCACCAAAATTAAAAAAAATGGGACTGCAATAAAAATCATATGAGTTGCATCCCGGCTTTGGGGCCGGGCTGACATTCGAAAACTTCCGTGATTTTCACGATGATAAGTGATCGAGCCGGAAGTGCAGGGTTCTTTAAGTTGATTTTCGCCTTCATCTCGTCGAATTCCTTCCCGCTGGTCTTGATCGAGGCTACGCCTTTGATCTGGCAGCATCCCTTGATCTCGGGGCCCCAGATATAGATCGCTACCCGGGGGTTCACCCTGAGGTTGGAGATCGTCTTGTTCATGAAATTGTCCGTGATCCAGATCGTATCATCGCTCACCAGTTCACAGACCCCGATGGGTATGACATTCGGTACGCCATCCTTAGTGGCAGTTGCAAGCGGGAAAACCTTCATCTTTGAGAATGCTTCCTTCATCTCTGCGGTCAGTTTTGCCATGGTACTTTCACCTGATTCTGGATCAGCACTTGGTTCCTATATAGTTTGGCGTCACCTGTTCCTCCTCAGTTGCACAATTTTCCCCAAATTGAAATATATTCAAAATTTTCTGATTTTTCTGAAAAATATAAATAAATGAGAAAACTACAACTATGCAGGAAAGTCCGGATGAACAAAAAGAGATCGGAAGATGGTTGCTCCGGTTCGGGAGTGTGCGGATGCACGCCTTCATCCGGGTGCAGGGTTGAAGCAGTATTAAGTGTTGACGAACGGGGACAGATGGTTCTCCCCAAGGATGTGCGCGAGAAGGCGGGGATCCGGACTGGCGATAAGCTCGCACTTATCAGCTGGGAGAAAGACGGGTCAATCTGCTGCCTGGCACTCATGAAAGCCGAGAACCTGAACGGGATGGTGAAAGATGTGCTCGGTCTCCTGCTCCACGACGAGTAGTAATCCGCTGGTGAATTTATGACCGAAAAAATATCTTCAGCCTGCTCACGCAGTTCTTGCGCGCCCGTAACCGAAACACCGGTGTGCGGGTGCCCATCGAACGCTGGATCATCAGAAATCCGCCCAACGACAAGCACGATCAGTTTTGCCAACAAGCTCGACCATTTCCTTGCACGGTGGGGAGTAAACCGGATGGGGCATATTATTGTACCGGGTCTTTACCGGCTTGGTGTTCCCACTCCGGACTCCCCGGTTATCGTGACTGCGAACTACACCCTCAGTTTCGATGCGGTCCGGTCAGCCCTCAAAGGCGCCGACTGCTATATCCTCATCCTCGATACAAATGGGGTCAATGTCTGGTGTGCCGCAGGAAAGGGGACTTTTGGCACAGATGAACTTGTCCGGAGGATCGATGTTACCGGACTTGTATCGGTCGTAAATCACCGGGTACTCGTTCTCCCGCAGCTCGGGGCTCCCGGTGTTTCAGCGCATGAAGTCCAGCGCAAGTCCGGATTCCGGGTAGAATATGGCCCGGTCCGCGCACGTGATCTGCCCGCATTCCTGTCAACCCGGAAAGCAACGCCAGAGATGCGCCGGGTAACGTTCCCTGTTATTGACCGGGTCGTGCTTACCCCTGTTGAATTTGTCCCTGCTGTCCTGCCGACAATTATTGTCGCAGTTGTTCTCTATTTCCTTGCCGGACCTGTCGCCGCACTCGCACCCTTTGCAGCAGTTCTTGCGGGAACGGTGCTCTTTCCTGCATTACTGCCACTTCTCCCTACGAAGGACTTCAGCACCAAAGGGCTCATTCTCGGGGTTATCGTAGCATTACCGTTCTCCGTAACCTTCGTATCAAATCCGGTATTACCTTCATGGGCAATTTCCCTCGCCGCATTGGCACCACTCCTCATCATGCCCGCCGTGACTGCGTACCTCGCGCTCAACTTTACCGGCGCTTCGACATTTACCTCAAGGACAGGCGTTAAAAAAGAGATCTTCCGTTATATCCCTGTCATGGTAGCAATAGCGGCAATCGGAGTGGTTTGTGGTGCGATACTCGGAATATTGCACCTTATGCGAGGGATCTGATGTTCGATTCTTACCGGGAAACAACCCTGAAGTATTACCCGGACCGGTGTATCAATTGCCGGCGCTGCACACAGGTTTGTCCTCACGGTGTCTTTGCCGAAGGAAAAGAGCATGCCGAGCTCGTCAACGCTCCGGCCTGCATGGAATGCGGTGCGTGTGCAGGGAACTGCCCGGTCCAGGCGATTGAAGTCGAGAGCGGCGTCGGGTGTGCTGCCGCCATGATCGGTGCCGCACTCTGGGGAAAAGATATGGACAGCGGCGGGTGTGGCTGCGGTAAGGGTTCCTGCTGTGGTGAAAAATAATTTTTTTGGGATCCCCGGCCTGCTCCTTCTCGCTTTTGACCCTTCCCCGCCTCTCTTCCCCCACTCCCTCAATCGTTTCTCTTATCTCCCTAAAGCGCGAAATCAATGGTGTGATGCACGAGCCGCCGGTGAAAAAGATCCTCTACTGGTGCGAAAACTGCAATATCCCGCTGATTGCAAAGAGCTGTGCGTGCGGAAAGGAAGGGAAGCGGATCGAACTCCTCCAGCCTTACGACGTCCGTCCGGCACTCGCGTGGGATATGGCCCTTATCCGGAAACTCGTGCACGATCGGTTCGGCCCGGTTCCGCTTGCAGAAATCCTCCTTTTTAACAAGACCGGCGGGGCCGACCGTGCCGATATGGTCATCATGAACGGCGAACGGTTTGGCCTGCTCTCCTTCGATCCGGCCGACAGGAAATTTTCGCTCGATATCTATCCGGAATCTCTCCAGTTCCTCGTCCCTCACGCGAAAAAGGGAATCGTCAGTCTCGACGAACTTGTGGGAAGTGGAGGTGAGAAAGTGAGAATCGGCGGCAAAAAATTCCCCCTCGAAACACCTGTTCCCGAGGGAACGGTCATCGTGAAATACCGGAACCGGTACGGAACCGGAATGGTCCGGGACGGGCAAATCAGGGTAAAGGAGATCGCAGCGGTAACTCCACGCTCTGTGGCCAATCCCGGTTGGGACGTAGCGATCGAGAAGAACCGGTATCATCTGAAAAACCTCGAACGCCAGGCCATCAGGACGGTAAAACAGCATATCGGAGACCGTCCTACGGTTAATGTCTCGTTCTCAGGAGGCAAAGACAGCACCGCCGTCCTGCATATCGCCCGGAAAGCCGGTGTGAACAAAGCCTTTTTTATCGATACCGGGATTGAGCTGCCCGAGACCATTGCCTTTGTGGAATCCGAGGGAGTAGAAATCATTCAGAGAGCCGGCGATTTCTGGAGTGCCGCAGAGAAAGCAGGTCCGCCGGGAAAGGATAACCGCTGGTGCTGCAAGCTCTTAAAACTCCACCCGCTCAAGCTCTACCTTGCTGACGTCGGACCCTGTGTTACCGTGCAGGGCAACCGGTGGTATGAATCATGGAACCGTGCCGGACTCGAAGAAACAAGCCAGAACCCCGCAAACCCGCTCCAGCTCAACATCTCCCCGATACGGAACTGGCGTGCGCTGGAAGTTTTCCTCTATCTCTGGTGGCAGAATGCAGCGATGAACCCACTCTACGAGAAAGGTCTCGAGCGAATCGGGTGTTTCCTCTGTCCGGCGATGCTCGAGAGCGAGTATGAAGAGCTACGGGTGATGCATCCGGAATACGCCCGGCGCTGGGACGCTTTTATCCAGTCATGGGCAGAGAAAAAGGGGTATCCCGATGCGTACTGTTCGTGGGGGCTCTGGCGATGGCGCGCCCTCCCGCCCAAGATGCGTGAACTCTGCCGGGACAGGGGAATTGCATTCGACGCCGAACATGCGCTCGTGCCCCTCCCGGAAAACAAACGCCGTAGACAAACAATGCCCATGCGCACAGAAAAAACAGAGACCCGGCAGGTGACTGAAACGACAAATACCTCGATAACCTCTCCGAAAAACCTCGTGATCGATGTTATCGCGATCAGGAAGGATTTCCCGATCCTTGGTGATATTGTTTACCTCGATAACGCAGCCACGAGTTTTTCCCCGGAACCGGTTGTCGACGCCATGGTGGAGTTCGAGCACTGTTACCGGGCAAACGTGGGACGAGGGGTGCACCGGCTCACGCAGGTGGCATCCCAGCGGTACTGGCACGCACACGAGAAAGTGGCCGAATTCGTTGGCGGGAAACAGGGAACCACCATCTTCACCAAAAATACGACCGAGTCGATTAACATGGTCGCCCGGGGCCTCACCTGGAAAGCCGGCGACCGGGTCGTAACTACCATCATCGAACATCACTCTAATCTCCTGCCGTGGAGGAATCTCGCGAAGCAGGGAGTAGATCTTGACATTGTCGGACTCGTGCCGGGCTATACGATAGATCCGGCACAGATCGAGGCGGCAATAACCGACAGGACCCGGCTTGTCGCAATAACCCATGCCTCCAATGTCCTGGGTTCTGTTACTCCCGTGGAAAAGATCGCAAAGATCTGTCGCGATCGCAGAGTAATGCTTCTTGTGGATGCGGCCCAGAGTGTCCCGCATATGCCGGTCGATCTTGGGCAGATTGGCTGCGACTTCTGTGCGTTCTCGGGCCATAAGATGCTCGGGCCGACCGGCACCGGTGTACTCTGGATGAAGGAGCCTATTCTCGAACCCTCGGTATTCGGTGGAGGAATGGTGGATATTGTGACGCCGGCCGGGTTCTCGGTAGCGGAGGGTTACCAGAAATACGAGGCAGGGACCCCCAACGTCGGTGGCGGGATCGCGCTTGGAATTGCAGCAGATTATCTCGCGAAGATCGGGATGGAAAAGATTCACCGGCATGAAACGATGCTCACGACACGCCTTATCGAAGGACTCAGAAAAATCCCCCGGGCGCGTGTCTTTTCTCCGGAAAAACCCGGAGATCGTATTGGTGTTGTATCGTTCACGGTCGAAGGATTTCACCCCCACGAAGTAGCCCAGCATCTCGACGAATCTGCAGATATCATGGTCCGATCCGGCCATCACTGCTGCCAGCCGCTGATGACATCTCTTGGCCTCACCGAGGGAACGGTCCGGGCAAGTATTGGGCTCTATAATACCGAAAACGAGATCGATCTCCTCGTTGCAACGCTCGAAGAACTCGCCCGCTGAAAAGATCGTACCGGTGCAGTCCGATCAGGCCCCCTTTCAGCCGGGCCGGGAAACTTCTCCCAGCGAGGAACTGTTTTACGAATACAACATTTTTATACGGAAACATTCCATTCTTCACCAAAATAAGCCGCAGGGAAAAGAGACGGACTTTTGAAACAAAAACAGAGGAACGTAATGAACCGCAAGATCTACGCTGGGATATTTTCGCAGGTGAGAGAGAAACGACCGCTTGTCTACCATATCACGAACTATGTCACGGTCAATGACTGCGCCAATATTACTCTCTGCGCCGGAGGGGCACCGGTCATGGCTGATGCAAAAGAAGAAGTCGAAGAGATGGCAGCCATCGCAAGCTCGCTCGTACTCAACATAGGCACTCTCAACCCGGCACAAGTTGAATCCATGATCCTCGCGGGGAAGATGGCAAACGAGAGAGGGATCCCGGTAATACTCGACCCGGTGGGGGCAGGAGCGACCCGGCTCAGGACCGAGAGCGCTCTTCGTCTTCTTGCCGAGCTGAAGATCAGCGTCCTGAAAGGAAATGCCGGCGAGATTGGCATCCTTGCCGGTGCAGAAGGAAAAGTGCGTGGAGTCGATTCGCATGGCCTGACCGGTGATCCTATAACTATCGCCCGGGACTTTGCAAAAGACCGGTCTATTACCGTTGCAATCAGCGGGGCTACTGATATCATCACCGACGGGAAAAAAATAATTCTCGTGGATAACGGCCATCCGATGATGGGAAGTATCTCGGGTACCGGCTGCATGGTGGCTTCGGTCATCGGTGCCTTCTCTTCGGTCTCTGAAGACAACGCCAGTGCGGCTGCAGCGGCATTTGCGGCATTTGGTATCGCCGGGGAACGTGCTGCGGTGGGGAACGGAACACGGGGGCCCCTGTCCTTTAAGACTGCGTTATTCGACGAATTGGCAGCCCTTGCTCCCGATACGCTGTCGAGCTGCGCGAAGATCACCCGGAAATAATACTTTTGCGATGCGCCTCGATCTCTATATCGTAACAGACGAGAGTATTTCCGCAGGAGTATCCCATGTAGAGATAGCCCGGTTGGCAGTCGAGGGTGGAGCTGACGCGATCCAGCTCCGCGACAAGGTTTGCGGGAACAGGGATCTGATAAAAACCGGCAGGGAAATCTCCCGTATTACACGGAAGGCCAAGGCCCTCTTCATCGTTAACGACCGGCTTGATGCAGCTATCGCTTGCGGAGCGGATGGTGTTCACCTCGGGCAGGGAGACATCAGGATTGATACCGCCCGGCAGTTGTCACCACCCGGATTCATAATCGGCGTTTCTGTCGGTACTGTTGAAGAAGCCGAAGCTGCAGTAGACAGTGGTGCGGATTACGTTGCTGTCAGCCCGGTATTCGATACCCGCTCCAAAGATGACGCAGGTCCCGGCCGCGGTCTCTCCCTGATCAGGGCAGTCCGCAACAGGACTCCTGTTCCTATCGTAGCTATTGGCGGTGTGGACGGCAGCAATGTCCGGGAAGTGATTGGGGCAGGGGCAGATGGTATTGCGGTGATATCTGCGGTCGTCGGAAAACCCGATATTGTGCAGGCAGCAAGGGATCTTAAAAACCTGATCCGAATGAGCAAAATGTCTGTTGAAAAAAACGATAAAAACAACAAACTGCTGTGATCGATGATAACATATAATAAACAACTAAATCAATTTTCAACCCGGATACGAGCGTGAAGTGATGAAAATCGCAAATAACCTTGTTCAGCAGAAAACCGTCTTCCTGTTTTGTGTTGTCGCGGTCTTAACGATAATCCTGATCCAGGTCTCAATCTTCTCGCTCAAGAACGGCGTTCTTGATATCTTCCCGTTCTTCTATATCCTCCCGATCCTCATTCTCGCGTACTATTCACCCAGGTATGCAATTTATTTCACCGTTCTCCTTGGATGGATCTTTCTTGCACTCGTCTACCTGTACGGCCCTGCCAATATACAGCTGTACGCGATGAGCAGCGCAGCGTTTTATATCTTCGTCTCGATTGGAATCGTTATCTCGGCACTATCCAGCCAGCTTGTGCAGGAGAAGAAATACCGGCAGATATTCGAAAATTCCCAATCCGGTATTTTCACCTTTAATATTGGCGACCGAAAAATTCAGGAAGTTAACAGCCAATCAGCCGCAATTCTTGAATTTTCCCAGGAAGAACTAAAAACGCTGTTATTTTCTACACTCTGGTTTGATGAGAGCAGCGAAAATTTTTTCATGAAGACACTTGAAACAAAGAGACGGATTGTTGACTGTGAAGTGCAGCTGCGGAAGAAAGACAGGACGGTTATATGGGCTCTTGTCTCGGCTTCGGCAACTGATGAGGGACTGGTTGTCTGTTCTGTTCTTGACATTACTGAACGGAAACGCATTAAGGATGACCTCATTGAGTCGGAGCTTCGCTACAGGACCCTCTTTGACGGCGCAAGCGACGCAATCTTTATCCACGACGTTGATGGAAAGATCTTCGAGACAAACACGATGGCTTCCAAGTATCTTGGATTTACCAAACGCGAGCTCATGCAGATGCATATGAAGGATCTTGCCGTGAATCCCAGCCAGCAGTTCTCGGATCAGATGACCCGGGATTTGCTTGCACGGGGGCATATCCTGTTTTCAACCGAACAAAGACGGAAGGACGGGATCGTAATCCACGTTGAGATCAGCAGCAGGACAACCGAATATTTTGGAATGCATGCTGTAATCAGCATAGTCCGCGATATCTCTGGAAGAACGACCTGATTCTGATTTTTTATTTGCCGGGTCGGGATCCGACCCGGTTTTAACCTGCCCGTGAATCCGGTATCTTTTTTCAGGCACCGGGTCCGTGCAGGATACAGTGCAGGATAATTTGTTTCGATTTTAATATCTGATCCTGCCTGCTGGATCACATTGATATACTACCAGTAATACAGGATGGTATCGGGCATGCATGTTCTTCATGTGAACCGGAGATTAAAGACTCCTCTACCGCACCAGACAAACACTGGTGGTTGCCCGGAGAACAACTCAGCATTCGTCCGGTCGGGTTTTTACCCGTGATCAGTATCCCCTTTTTTGGGGAGGAGTAAACAATGCCAGAATTTGTCAATCCGTTCAGCGGAAAAATTCCAGACAGAAAACTGACCGATGGCGAGCTTGTCAGGGCCCTGCGCCTGGACCTTGCCGCCGAAGAAGAAGCGACCCATACTTATATGGCCCATGCAGAAGCAACCGATAACCCCATCGCAAAAGCAGTCCTCATCGATATTGCGAATGAGGAGCGGGTGCACGTGGGCGAGTTTGCCCGGCTTATCCAGATCCTAACCGGCGACGAAGACGATTTCCTGAACAAGGGAACCGCGGAAGTCAATGCCATGGCAGCAAAAGTCGGTGGAATGCCAAATGCACCGGCTGAGAAAACCGAGACTACGATCGGATCACTGAAACCATAGGAGGAGAAATCATGGAAAATACCTACCTCGGGCGACAGGATGCCCCCATATCACCGGAGACCTGGGCGGTCATCGACAGTACCATGGTCGGAGCAGCAAAGAGCCAGCTTGCCGGCCGCAGGTTACTCGCGATTGAAGGGCCGTTTGGATTCGGCCTCAAAGTTATCCCTATAAGCGATGTTGAAATGGATGAAGGGGTTGTCGGAAGTACATTTGTTCCTGTGACCCAGATCCAGTCTTCCTTCTGTCTCGGCAAGCGCGACCTCGCCGCTTACGAGCGCGATAAAATCCTTCTTGACACCGGTATTGTTGCGACTGCTGCGATGGACTGTGCGGCGCAGGAAGATAAGCTCATCTTCTCGGGTCTGCCGGCAATACCCGGACTGATGACAACTGAAGGTTCGAGCTCGCAGACTCTGACCAAGTGGGACAAGATCGGGGCCGCAGCTGACCAGATAATCGATGCTGTCACGAAACTTGATGATGCAGGATTCCACGGGCCGTACTGTATGGCACTTGCTCCTGCCCAGTACAACCTCCTGCTGCGACGCTACCCGCAGGGTGATGGTACCGAGCTCGATCACCTGAGGACCATTGTCACCGAGGGGGTAATAAAAGCCCCCGGCCTTAAGAAAGGCGGAGTTCTCCTCGCATCAGGTCAGCAATACGCTTCACTCGTCATAGGACAGGATATGGCTGTTGGCTATAACGGACCGGCGGGAGATGCGTTGGACTTCTTTATTACCGAGAGCCTTGCCCTCCTGATCCGGACACCGGAAGCAATCTGTGTTCTCAAGTAAGGACAATCTTTTTTTTAGTTTCTTTTTCCTGATCCTTTCAGGAAGACTCATCTGGACTTTGTATTTTGGATCACAACCTGCTGGTTCGCTTCATCCATAACTCTTGTGTATTTTTTGATACGGTTAAACCGGAAGTTTAAAGTTTACCGGAATGATCCCAAATGTACACCGCCCGACTCCCTATCCTATGGTATCCACTCCCGCTCTTTATTAATAAAAATCTACGATGGAAAATCTGTCCTCTTTGATCATTTCCTGGTCGATCAAATTGGAAAGTACACCATCCGACCCCCTCAAGATCACTTAACTTTTCAGGTCAAGTGGTGTGTGCTATTCCGTTTTTATTTGACGTGACAATGACCCGAATGCATAGTATTCTGGCCACGAGTGGGGTTGGGGGGGTCGGGCGGTGTACTGATTGAGCAGGGACGGCCCGGCTATTTATTTAATGCTAAATTCCGGTCTTAAATGAAAATCATACAAGGAGCAAAAACGGTAAAATTTTTTTTGCAAGAGCCGCCGGGGGGAATTGAACCCCCGACCTGCTGATTACGAATCAGCCGCTATGCCGCTAAGCCACGGCGGCGCAATACCTCACAATATCGTTCCTCAATCCTATTAAAAGTAGTGAAGAGGGGGAAATGGCGAAAAGAGAGACCGGCATGGTCCCGGTACAACCAGTTTGTCTTTGTACCATCTGTCGGGCGCCAGCATAAGCAGTTATATGACCCGCCAGAAACGCGCGAGATTGGGAAACCGGTGGACGGAAGAATCACAAATCGGGTATAATTTACCTGAAACACCCGTTTCCCGGATCAGGACCACAAATCTTTAGATGCGCTTTCTCAAATATATTGATGGGTATATCATGGGTGTGAAAAAGAGGAAACCTTACTGGCATGTCTTTGTTGTTCTGGTTGGTTTGTTTGCTCTTCTCTGTATTGTCTTTCTCACCGCCTTCACCGGAAACCTCCTTCCCTCTATCTGTTCCGGCCACTCGATTAACATGGTCCAGATTTTCAATAACAACTTTTCTGCTGTCGTCTTTGTAGCGACGAGCGTCCTCATGATGACCTGCGGTCTTCTGCTTGTATCTCCGAGAAGTTGAATACCGGGGAAAAGGAAATCGGGTTCGCGGGATCAGGAGTATCCGCTAAGCGTGGTGACATTTTCTTTACCCTGCTGCTCTTTCGGTGCCGAAACTGCCCCGAATTTTGACTCATAATCGCTCATGGTCTTTGACAGGACCGCGAGCAGGTTCTTGGCATGGGTAGGTGTTATAGAGACAATCGCCTTCGCCCGGGCCTGGTTTACCTGGGGAAGCTGATGGAGGAAGAGGAAAGTAAATTCGTCTTCTTTGTATGCGATCTGGATCATATTGCTATAAACCGGATCCAGGGTCTGAGGGATATTAACTGAAATCTCCTGATTTGTCATAGTGAGAAGATATGCCTTTCTGCTATGAAAACGTTGGTCAAAACTGCACCCGGTTTTCCGGCACAGATCGATTGGAACATGCCAGTAAGTATAATCCGATTGGGTTCCGTAAATCTTATACGAGGAATCATCCTGTCGCCACAGCGGGAATATTTTACTATCTCCGATCTGGGGCGGGTGCATGCCTGTCCTGTCCGGTATTATTACGAGCGCCACGAGCCCATACACGAATCTGAACGGTACGTCGTATGCAAGCAGTTGTCGTACCATTTGGGAAAACCCCTTGATCCGGAATTGATCTGGAAGGAGGTACTCGCAGTCAATCCTGCTATCGATCCTTCTCTCCATGAATTTCTTGACCTCAGTATTACTGCTTGTAATAAATCCGAATGGAAACCGGCAATCCAGACAGATGTTCGGGTTATCTCAGATAAACACACGATCGCAGGGATGGTCGATCGTATCACTCCCGATGGCGCATTCTCTATTATCCGTGCGTCCGGTGCGATGCCGTTTGGCGTCTATGCTGCGGACCGGCTCCGGATCGCGGCGGTGGCATTCTGTCTCGAAGAGATGACCGGGAAGGAAGTCAACGGGGGCTACGTGGAATACATTCCCGATGGCGTTTCACGGTTCCACGAGGTCCAGCCCCGTGATCGGCGGCAGGTTATCGCGAGCCTGCATAAGATCCGGTCGATCCATGAAGGTGAGATGCCGGAGCATCCGCTCAACGCGCCCTGCAACCGGTGCAAGTACAAAGAGAAGTGCGAGAGTTGTGGCGGGCACCGGCTGAGTGAATTGTTGTGAACGGGTTTTGCCAACTTTCTGCCTCAAGACTATCCTGGCAGCTCTGCTCCCGCAGGGAATGAAATATCGAAGAATAAAACAAGTCTGGTAAATCCGGTCAGGATGTGGTGAGCCTTTGAAGGCGGGCACCACTTGATACCGTTATACCACGATTCCGGGAAACCGGAAATCTGCCATTTCTTTGTCATCTTTATCCTCAAAAACCGTACCCTGCAGGAGTAAGCGGGCAGTTTCGAGAATGGCCGTTTATGAGTCGCGATTATCGCAACCGCAGTCTGTCATCACTCGTTTACGTTAAACACTTCACTTTCACCATGCACATGCCCCCGTCTTTTATTTCCTTTTTCATAAACGGTCTGGATCGTATACGAAGGAAGTGAAACATACGATAGTAAAGCGAGTCGAGACCGGGACCATGGAAGGCGATGCACTTGGATTTAGCGGGACCCTCTTCTCCGGGTGGCTGGAACTGGAAAATGCTACCCGGATTTACCTTCACTATATAATATCGCGGCGTAAAAACGAGGGCAACACGCAGGGGCTTCTGAAGCGGTGGCTCCTGGAAGGTTACGATCTTCGTGTGGTAATGCCGCGGCCGATCATGCGGCATATCCTCTCAAAGTTCGGATTTGTTCCCTCGTATGAGTTCCTTCCGGATCATTACGAGTACCCGGTGGAGGTATGGCGCGAACCAGGTACCCATGGCCGCGATTCAGCAGCCAGAAAAATCGCTTTGGCGGAATCCTGAACGATCTAAAGTTCGTGTTCCAGAAGTGTCCGGGACACGATATACTCGCCCCGGGCCTCCCGGGTCGTTCCCACGATCAGCCAGCATTCGTTGCCGTGCTGCTCGCAGACACCGCACGCTTCTATTGTTTCGCCAGATAGTGCCTGACCGCTATAGGTGTGGGTGAAGGAGAGGACCCGGCTCACCGATTCATGGTCGACATCATATACAGCCGGATTATCGAATGCGAGCGAGGCACAGGTGACCTTTGCTTCAATAGTCATTTTCCCGATCACGGTGCCCTTGCCGGTCGGTGCACCTATGAGTTCATCGTATGACCGGGTGTAGAGAATGTCAAAATAGGTGCCCTCAATCTGCCCACGGTTCCATTTCCTCATCTCGTGAAGGACAAACTCATCGTACGGGATCTCCGGTTCACGCTTTTCATAAACCTTGCCCCACATGTCTGGTGAGAGGCCTTCGATCGTTCCTTCCTTTATTCCCTTTCGGACCTTTGCCTGTGCCTCGAACCAGTGCTTCCCGTATACCACCATATCGATATCTGAAGTCTCATTCTCCAGCTGACAGAGAAGCGATCCGGTACAACCCACGGTCCCGGCAGGGAGATCGAACAGCCCGACCAGTTTTTTTACTCTTGGATGGTCCCGGGTGATACGGGATAACTCCATGTCGGGTTTCAGTACCGTTTTCACGTCACCAAACGGAATCCGGTGCAGGAGACCGGCATACTGTGGCTTGTGTTCCGCAATAAACGCATATGCATCCTCGAAATCATATTTCGTATATCGCTGGCCGTTGGGCCGGACCCGGGTGCCGTGCTCCTCCGGAACGTAGCGAAGGACACATCCTATCGTATTGGTGTTGTCATAGCACGAAACTGCATACAGACAACCATCGCGATCTTCAATAAAATCCCGGAGACGAACCTGAATCATGGATTCACCTCACAGGGTCCGGAGAAAAGCTTCAATAGTGTCTGCCTGTGCACCGCGGCGGATAATATTTTTCGCTACAAGGTCGATGACCGTGCTCGGTGTTCCGGGTAGTCTGCCGCCATCGATGAATAACTCGTACGGCACGGTTACTTCATCCCGTGTCTTCGGATCATTACCCCCATGGACATTCGCGCTCGTTGCTGTGATCGGGGCATCAAAGCACTCGATAATCCGGAGCGCAATATCGTTTGCCGGGATCCTTACTCCAATCAGTCCGGTACCCCCGGTGAGAACATCCGGAATACAATTCCGTGCCTTGAGAATCACGGTTACCGGGCCGGGAAGGAAGGTTTCGATGAACTTCAACATCCACGGTTCTACGCGGCCGACCGCAGCGAGCATCTCGAAATCGGAGACCGCAATGGACACCGGCATACCGGGCGGACGTTTTTTCGCCTCATAAACTTTGTGGATCGCCTCTTCGGACAGGGCATCAGCACCAAGACCATAGATAGTATCGGTGGGATAGACAATGAGGCCGTCATGGCTGAGGACAGAGACTGCTTTCTCGATAATATCCATTAAAATTCCCTTCCCCGAACCCGGTTGATGTCAAATACTGCTTTGCTGCTCACCTGCATGACAGCAAAGACCCCTGCCTGGATCGGGTCAGTGACAACAAGGTCAGCATGTTCCGGAACTGTTCCCGCCATCTTGAGCGCGATTACCGGGATGCCCGCTTCACGGACCCGGTCAACAGCGCGTGATATGTCGCCGCCCATGATAGAGCCGGCAAGGACCAGGATCGATGCCCGCGGCAGGCGCGCAACGGCATCGACTGCGTGGGCGAGTGTCCGTTCTCCAACAAGTGGGATAGTATCTATAGAGATTCGTTCTCCCCGTATATTGTGCCGGTCCGCCTCGTTAACTGCACCAAGGGCCACCTGCGCGACCTGAGCGCCTCCCCCGATGATGATTACGCGCTTGCCAAAGATATCTCCGAATGGCTGGTGGGTGGTGACCTGTTTTACCGATGCGATTCCAGACATTTCTTCGATCAGGCTGTCCCGGTCGCCGGGGTTATCGGTATCATATTCAAAATAGAGTTCCGCCATCCCGCAGAATGGGCCGGAATCGAACACTTCCTGGTTTATCATCACGATATTTGCTTCGTGATTGGCGACCACCGTTGCAATATCCCGTAATACCCCGCGGCGATTCTCCGCGATGATCCGCATTGCCGAGCGATCAGGTTCCGTTTCCATAAATCCATGCGATAACCGGGGATCGAACCCGGGTTAGAAGCTTGGGAAGCTCCTGTCCTACCGCTAGACTATTATCGCGCAACGCTTTTCGCGTTCACTAATATTGCGCGATTTTCAAGATAAATATACTGCTGATCGCGGCACAATTGCATCGTGTTGATCCTGTGGACTATACAGCAAAGTCCGGTTTTTGAAAAATATTCCTGCTGTGTTCTTTTCGATATTTATATGAAATGCCGGACAGCATAATTACAACAGATCTCTCACGGGCCTCTTCCTGCCTTGCAGGTGATGAATTGCGGAACCGGAAAATGAACTCTTGTTCCGAAAACCATCGCATTACCAGGACCCGATACGGGAGCAGTTGGAGTACCCTCAAATGCAGCTTAAAAAGATCTTCTTCCTTTCGCTCATTGCGGTCTGCCTCATTCTCATGGTGCAGCCGATTATGGCGCAGTCCGGGGATGACCAGAAGGTTGTCTACCAGACTTCATTCGATACTGACCCGCAATGGACTACCAACAATCCATCGAATGACTACTGGGATCCATCAATGGCGATGTATCATTTCGCTATTGAGCCGAGTACCGGAGCCTATGCTTATAAAGTAGTGGATTTTGATCGGGGCTCGTTTGTTCTCGAGTACGATGTTATCCTCACAAACATTGACAACGGAGCGACTTTCCGGCTTGGTTTCTCGGACTACGAGATGGACGTAAACAAGGGGCCCAACGTTGTTACGCAGTTTACCAATGCAAAATACGGGCAGATAATGTGGCTTCACCTCGTTACACCTGGGAATAAGATGGAAGACATTAACAGCCAGCACCTGCCGAACGAACTGGGAATGGATGCCTATGCCGGGCCTACGGTCAATTACGCGCTCAACAAGACGTACCACGTCGCCGTCACCTATGATGACAACTCCAAGACTATCGGTATGCGGGTCAGTGAGAAGACTACCGGTAAGGAAATCTGGGGCTACTACATGAATACCCTGGAAAACCTCCACGGTATGAATCGGATCTATATCGGTTCCGTAGGGGATTACGGGGTCATGAACATCTATGCAAAGGGATACATCGACAATATCCGGCTTTCTGCGCCTTCTGCCACTGTTGCAACGACAACCCCTGTCCCGGTATCGACTGCGCCTACCTACGCGGTCACTCCTTCGAAGACGACACCAAAAACAACTATGACTGTACCTACCCCTTATCCAACCGAGACCCAGAAATCACCGGTTTCTTTGATCCCCGCATTAGGTGCGCTCGGGATTGTAACATTCGGCCTGGGGCTGAAAGCGGTACGAAAACTGAAATGACCCTGAAATAATCTCACTCCGTCGAATGACCGGTGGATAATATCCAATTACATTTCGATTCAATCTTTTTTTAAAACATGAGATACAAATTCAGTTTCGCATCGTTTGTCAAATCACAACAATCAAAAATGGTACTGGGTCTGGATGATGTTTCCAGAGACCCGGGAAACGCAGCAATGCTGTACCGGGCATTTTTACCTGATAACTTTTGTATGATCCTTTGGAGGATATTTCAGATTTTCCTGTTTTCTGGAGTGAGAGATTGCTGATGGCATTTTAGTCTGTACGGCAGGAGTTTTGGACTTGTGCGTGAACATGCGGCTTTCAACGTGTTGTTCGCGTGCGTGGCTTTTAGGACCGATAATGGTTGAGGTTTCTTCTGAATTGATCTGTTCAGGGAACTGTATAGCGAATCCATAGGTTATCTCCGTACAGCAAGACCAGCCGGTCATGGCATGTGGCTGGAAGCTCGGATGACGAAGATGAATACGGGAAGCCAGTCGTGATCCCGATCCCCACGGCAATCGCCGTATTCCCGTTTCCAACCTCGCGGGGGGTATCGAATCCGTACGCATTTGACGGGGTTACCATCAACGCCGCGGAAAACATCACGAGCGCAATTCCAAGAAAGATCTTTGCAGTGTCCATCATCGTTCCTTCTTCTACTACTGGGTCGGTGACACGCCGAACATGTTCGTGCATCACCTGATCCAATAGTATCCGATGAAGAGATGATAAATACCTCAAATCGCCGGAGTTTGACGGTTGAACCGTCGGGTTCAGGGTATGAACCGGAATGGACAACATTATGAGGAAGATTATAAACCGTGATGTCAGTACCCTTAATGTGCCGGTTACCATAGGGTTATAGGAATCTAGATTTGATAGATATTGGAGAATCATGGAACCTGAGGACAAGTCGCCGACGATAGTGATACATGAAGATTCGGATTCCTTAGAGGAACTCTCGGAATATCTTGACGTATTATCGAGCAGCGCACGGCTCAGGATCCTCAAATTTCTCGAGAAGAAACCCCGGGATGCCCGGGCTATCTCGAACGAGATCGAAACCAGCTACGAAAATACGAAAAAACACCTTGACAAATTGCTGAGCATCGGGGTGATCAAGAAAGAAGCAGGGCTCGGAGCCCCGACTTCCAAAGGTATTCATCCCGTCTGGGAATATTCTGTCGTTCCCGGAGGCCTCGAAGCGATCATCCGCAACCTCGGCCTTTTCTCCAATACCCGGGTACGGACCGGCGGGAACGACATATCAAGCCGCCTTGACGATGTCAAGAAAACTCTCTCCCGTGAGGTCCTTGGGAATGTCCCCGCCGCAATAGTCCTTGGCGGAACTGATGACGGCAAGGTATTCCTCCTGAAGAACAATACCATAAGCATCGGGAGGATCGATCCTGAAAACCGGGCAGCATTTGACATTGACCACGATATCGTTATTTCTGAAAGTTATTCAGCGGTGACCCGGGTATCGAAACCCCACGGCCGGTTTATCCGGGAGAAAGACACGTGGTATATCGAGGATTGCGATAGTACCGGGGGAACCCAGCTGAACAACAAGCGCCTGGAAAAAAATACAAAAACACTCGTCCACGACGGCGATCTCGTTGAATTTTCTAAAGGTGTCTATGGTCTCAAACTCCTGATGATCATCCCGCAGGGAAGCTAAAGCAGGACTGGAATTATGATTCCACCGAACCTCGATATAGAAAAACCTGAACAATACCAATAAACCGTCAGAATACCGTTTTCCCGATCCGCATGAACAATACTGCACGCTTTGCCCTCGTCCTCCTTATTGCAGCATGCGCCCTGTTAGTACCTGCAGTGGCGGCAGCAGAGCACACCGTTGCTCCTTCCGGTGCGGAATTCACCGGAATTCAGTCAGCAATTGACCGGGCATCTCCCGGGGATACCGTCACGGTCGAGAGTGGGACATATCCTGAAAACATACGGCTTGACAAAAAGATCTCTCTTGTCGGGATTGACAGCGGTGGCGGGGCCCCGATCATAGATCCCCAGAAGAAAGGAAATGCGGTGGAGATTCTCGCTGACGAGTGCGTTGTCGAGGGCTTTGTTATCCGGGACAGTGCACTTCTGAGTGGTATTCGTGTCGTTTCGAGCGGGAATACTATCGGTGGCAACACCCTTGACAGTAACGCACAAGGAATCCTGCTCATCGGTGCCAACAGAAATACAATATCAGGAAACAACGTAACGAACAGTGACCGTTTTGGTATTACTCTTGAAAATTCAAACGACAACCTGATCGAGGATAACATCGTAACCAAGAATTCAGTCGGCATCGCACTCGACGAGTTCTCTCTCACCAATAAGATTTACCGGAATAATTTTGGCAATACCCAGAACGTGATCTCGAAGAGCCCGACAACTACCTGGGATTCACCGGTTGATCTTACGTACACCTATCTCGGGTTGAAGGAACAGAGCCGGATGGGCAACTACTGGAGTGACTACCGGGGGAAGGACAGGAATGGTGACGGTATTGGCGATACGTCGTATATGATCCTTCTGTCAGGAAGCAAAAGGACTCCGGGCGAACCGTCCCAGAATATCCTGGACTCATTTCCGCTGATGGACCCCAAGGAGTATTACACCGGCATCGCTCCGGTTTCCGGAATAACCGGAACATCCGTGACCGTTTCCCCAACGCTCACGTCTTCCCAGGGAACGATTCAACCGACACCTACTTTCACCCTCACTGTTACCCGGTTCCCGACAACAACTGCCCCCGTAGTTAATACCGTCACCCCTGCGGGGCCAGGGTCGCCAGCGGGACGGACCGAGAGCGGTATCCCTTGGGGGACCCTCGGTATCGTTCTGCTATTCCTCATAGCTGCCGGTGCGGGGGGATTTTTCTTCTTCAGACGCAGGGAAGGCAAAGGCCGGGGTATGACCCGGGAAGTACCTGCCAGTACGATTATCCCCGGATCACCGGTTAAAGACGATACCCTTGCCGAAGAAGTCCCCGTAATGCAGCCGGTCTCCTTGGCAACGACCCCCGTCGTAGATACAAAACCAGCCGCTGTCACCACTCTCCCGGAAGCAACCCATACCGAACCCCATACTTCTGCTGTCGAGCAGAAGAGTTACTTCCCCAGAGAGCTGGAGAATAAGTATACCGATATTGGTTATGTTGGGCGCGGTGGGATCGCATGGGTATTTTCAGCACTGCGCAAATCGGACGGGGTAAAAGTCGCGGTGAAGATCCCCATTGGTTCCGACGAAATGACCGGTAGATCGTTCTTAAACGAGATCAAAGCATGGGAGACCCTCCGGCACCCGAACATCGTTGAAATTTCCGCAGTCAATATCCTCCCCGTACCCTATGTCGAGATGGAGTTTGTTCCCGGCTCCCTCGAAGCCCTGGAGAAACCAATTCCTGTATGGAAAGCGGTCCATCTTGTCAAAGGAATAGCAGATGGAATGAGTTATGCCCATCAGCAGGGGTTTATACACCGGGACATCAAGCCGCACAATATCCTCCTGACCGAGGATCTCGTCCCGAAGATTACAGACTGGGGCATGAGCAAGGTGCTTGCGGCAGATGTGAAAAATTCCAGTATCGCTGGTTTCTCTCTCTCCTATGCCGCACCGGAGCAGGTTTCCCCTTCTGAATTCGGCAGGACCGATGAACGGACCGATGTGTACCAGATTGGGGTGGTCTTTTACGAGCTGGTCACCGGATCCATCCCGTTCGGTGGAGAAAGTATCGTCGAGGTCGGAAATGCGATCCTCCGCGAAAAACCCCTCCTGCCTTCAGAATACAATCCTGATGCGGCAGCGGTCGAGAAGATCATCCTGAAATGCCTTGAGAAGAACCCGGCAGATCGGTTCCAGACGGCAGCTGAATTACTCGACGCGCTTTCGCGTTATCTTGATGAGGATGACGAATGAGGTTATCGCATGAGTGAACCGGTAAGGACGTACGAATCAGCTATATGTTGCCACTGCGATGGTCTTGGCTGCCTCTACTGCAATAAAACGGGGACTGTGCTCGTTACTGCTCCGAAGAAAAAGTGCCCGGAATGCGAAGGGATCGGGTGCTTCTATTGCGGATTTACCGGTTGGTACCACCCTAAAGGGAAATACGACTAATCATGATCGGCATAAATCTGTTGGTCAGGTAAACTTGCCCTCTATTTTTCGTGGAATCACGCACTCCTCGTACCGCTTCGCAAAGTACCGGTCCGTCATCCCTGCAATGAAGTCCCGGGCAAGTTCCGCTGCCGTTGCTGATTGAAGGTACGTTCCGCTGGTCCATCCTGTAGCAATAAACTCGGTGTAGATCCTTGTGCTCTTCCTCTCTTTCTCGATATCATCGAGATACGCTGCGAAAAGTGTGGCAAACATCTGCCGGATCTTTTCCCGCTCCGAAGTGAGTTTCCTGTTTTCATAGATATGGATTCGTGAAAAGGTCCGGAGCAGGATCAGGGCTTTTTCCACCTCGGTGCTGTAAGAGATGTATCCCGCTTCTTCAGTGTCGCTGTTTTCGAGGAGGTCGTAGATCAGGGTATTGATGATCTCGCCATTCGTACTCCCGAGGACCTCCCGGCATTCCTCCGGAATGGTTGTGTCACCCCCGACAAGACCAATTTCCTGTGCGTCCTGCATATCCCGGCCTATGTACGCGATGGTATCCGAGAACTTGACCACGCACCCTTCGAGGGTCATCGGAGCCCGGCCACGTATCCCCTTTGCGTTATCCTCAACTTTATGGTCGAATTCCTCCCAGCTGCTGCAAGGCGCAGGAGCGATGCGGATATCATCCGACTCGCCGTTGTGGCTGAGGATTCCGTCGAGGACCTGCATCGTGAGATCGCAGTCTTCGATCCGGTCGAGGAAACGGACGCTCTGGACATTGTGGAAAAATTTCCCAATCCTGTACTTCTCGCAGAGCTCTGAGAGGCATGTCTCACCGAAATGGCCATACGGGATATGACCGATGTCATGCCCGAGGGCGATCGCCTCGATGAGATCCTCGTTGAGCCGCAGTGATCGCCCGATAGTACGGGCGATCTTCGAGACGAGCTGGACGTGAATGACCCGGTGCGTGATATGATCGTTCTCCACAAGGTAGAAAACCTGGGTCTTATCGATATACCGGGTGTATGCCCGGGTATGGATGATGCGGTCGGCATCCCGGGAATAGGGGGTGCGGATGTCATCCGGCTTCCGGTTATAGCGCCGTATTGCGTCGGTGCTCCTGGTAGCAAGTGGCGAGAGAAGGGCCTCGTGCTTTCCGACAAACGTGCGGATTGCAGAGACAAGGGAAGGATCCGGGACTCGTTCCGATGCAGGTCTGTGCATGTGCTCCTCAATTCTGTGCCGGAGCATGATAATGGTGACGAATGCGCTTTAGCCCTTTCTAGGACGCGGCGCGGAAAAAAAAGGAAGGGTAATGTGCCATTTCGGCCCCTAATTTTTCTATGAAATTCACACAGAATCTCTGGACACTCCAGGGGGCTTCGGCAATGCCTTCGCCCCCGCCGTTGTGGCAACCCCCACAGTGCGATAAGGTTGTATTACCTTGTTCAGAACCCAATGTCATAGGAAAGGAAAATAATGAACTTTTTTTTATCCGGTTTTAGTTCATTTTTACAATTCAATTTTTACGTCTGAATCGGAGATCTATTTTTGGGGTTTTATAAGAACTTTACCCAAAAGGAATTATCGGCCATACGTCGCAAAGGTCTCCCCATACTGGACGACGTGCCCTTCCATTGCTTTCACGAGCTGATCCTTTGTTGCCCCGGGTGAAAGGGAAAGCACGCTATCGAGCCCGTATATCTTGAAGAAATACCGGTGTGTCTGTCCCCGGGGCGGGCACGGCCCCCAGTACCCGATCTTCCCGAAACTGTTCTTTCCCTGTACCATGTGTAGGGGGAAGGTGACTTCAGGCGTTTTCTCGATCTTTTCCGGTATCATCCTGACAAGATCCACGTTCCATGCGATCCAGTGAATAAATCCCCCACCGCCCGGTGCATCCGGGTCATTGAGGATGATGGCAAGGGATTTGCATATACTCGTGTTTATGCCTTCGATGCCGATCTGGGGCGATATATCTTCGCCGTCACAGCTGTAGTTGCTGGGCAGGACTTTCACCGAGAGTTTTACCTTCAGATTCTCCATGGTTTACCTCTTTGTGGATGATACGTTATTATGGTGATAAAGTTGGCGGAAGGTGGCTTTGTTCATCGGGAACATATCGCGACAGTCTCTGCGAACTGCATGACATGCCCTTTCATGGCAGCAACGAGCTGGTGCTTGTCCGATCCGGGTCCCAGATCGAGCATCGCGTCAAGGCCATAGACCTTGAACTGGTACCGGATTATCTCTCCCGGGGGTGGACAGGGGCCCGTATATCCGATTGTCCCATAGTCTGTAATTCCCTGGAGAGCGGGCAAGGGAGAGGATACGATGCCGTCCCGGGGAAATCCTGCAGGTATAACCGAAACCGGGGGAACGTTCCAGATAATCCATGGCGTAAATGAGCAACAGGACTTCTCGAACGGGTTGAATACCATCATGGCGACCGACTTCGCGGCAAGTCCTTTGAGTGTCAGTTTAGGGGATACGTTCCCGCCGTCACAGGTATGGGTTGGCGGGAATTCGAGAAAGTCCAGCGAGACAATAAGCGGGTCCATCGATCAGCATAGATACCGGAGACTATAAACCTGTGCCCTGTCCCTGGGTTACAATATCTACATCTTTATGGTCTCCGGGGCATAACCTGATGAGAGTACAGACCAGTTTTTGAGGTATATTATGACAAAGAAAAATATCCCGAATAAGGCACCGGAAGAGGAATGTGAGAAGGAGTGCTCCAGCTGCCCGACCGCATCCACCTGTGCGTCCGCGAAGAGCGGGCAGGCGCCCCTCCCTCCCAAGACAGACATCGACGTTAAGCACGTTATCATGGTCCTGAGTGGAAAAGGCGGTGTAGGCAAATCAACCGTCTCGGTCAACCTCGCATACGCCCTTTCCAGTCACGGCTATAAGGTTGGCCTGCTCGACCTCGACATGCACGGCCCGAACATCCCCAAGATGCTCGGGATCGAAGAGCACAAACTTGCCATGATGGGCAACAAGATCGAGCCCGTGCATGTCACCGGTTCGCTCTCGGTCATCTCCATGGCGTTCCTTATCCCGGATCCGAGCACCCCGATCATCTGGCGCGGGCCGATGAAGATGGCAGCAATACAGCAGTTCCTTACCGATGTTAACTGGGGGCCCCTCGATTACCTTGTCGTAGACCTCCCCCCGGGAACCGGTGACGAGGCGCTGACCATTGCCCAGATCGCACCCAATGTCCGGGGAGCAGTTATCGTGACCACTCCGCAGGATGTCGCAACCCTTGACGCACGGAAGTCGGCAAAGTTTATCGAAAAACTCGGTCTCCCTGTCATCGGGGTCATCGAGAACATGAGCGGGCTGATCTGCCCGCACTGCGGCGTCGAGATCGACCTCTTCGGGAAGGGTGGCGGCAAGAAGGTCGCAGAAGAGATGTCCGTACCATTCCTTGGCGCAATCCCGCTCGACATCGAGATGCGCAAAGCAGGCGACGAGGGTCGGCCATTTATCATCCGGCGCGGGGACAGCCCGACCTGGAAGAGTGTCGATCTCGTGATGGAAGCGCTCATCAAGGTTGTCGAGGGATAAGATGGATTACCTGCGGATTCTTACCGGGAAGGAAAAAGATCTCCCGATTTACAAGGGAATTGTTGTCTGCCTTGAGAACCCGCTCGCATTCCCGGACCTGATCGAGCCTATCTACCGGGAGGCGATGAACCTCGACGAGGAGACGCTCGACCATTTCCGGTTCTCGCTGATCCGGCTCGAACTATACGCCGATGTTCACCGGAACGAGGACATAGAAAAGGCAATGCATATCAAGTTCGTGGCACAGGTCCTCGAGAAAGTTATTTTCGGCTCGCTTATCATGGAAGGCGAGGAAGAGTCCGCGGAATAGCGGGTCCGACCAAAACCATTTTATGACGTGCACGTGGTACTGGTGATACCTATAAGTGCCCCACCGCTCAATACTACGATCAACCCCATTCCGGAATTTCTGCGACGAACGACGACCACTATCCCGTTTGGAAATATCCAGTATTTTTAAGGAGAAACAATGACATCACGAATGCAATCCCCGCACACAACTTGTCCGGGATGCCAGGAAGAAGTGTTTCTCGATGAGCTCGTCGGCGGCAAATGCCCGCTGTGCGGGTGCTCGCTCGAAGATTTCGACGAGGCATTCGGGGAGTATGAAGGTATCCTCGACCGCTCGGATCTTTCGTGGCTCATCTTCAACTACTTCGTCTTCAAGAAGTTCGTCGACCTCGGCGTCCCTCCCCACCAGATTATGGAATTTGTCGCAGTCTACGAACAGAATGCCGAGAAACCACCGGAAGACTGGGTCAAGTCCGAGTTCTCGCTCGAAGTCCCTATGACCCGTTGGGACAAGATCCGGCCAAAGCACTGTGCGAAGTGCAAAAAACTCTTTCTTCGTGGCGGAAGAAAGATGATCCGCGGGGACATGCGTCGTCCCTCGATCACTATCGAGTTCGTCTGCGATAAGTGCTGACGATCACTCAATCAGACTCTTTTTAGGATCCTTAAGCAGGTTTATCCAGGTTTATCGTTAATTCCGGTAATCGAATTCCAGCATGTTCCCGGTCTCTATATCAATCCAGGCAACAGCCGGGACTGATCCCGGTTGTTTCCGCATGAGTTCGTCATCGAACATCACTTTCCAGGCAAGGGGAATACTTGCCGGATGCAGTACGGTGCCAGCCGGATGGCTGTCTTTCCACCTGATTTCGGCAGAGATGATCCTGACCCCGGATGATAATCCCGGATAAGTGTCCTGCGCTTTTTTCAGGACCGAATAGGTCGCATCCCTCTTCAATACCACCGGCTGCGGAGAGACTACAAACGCGAATTCGGGCGTATCCCATATCCGGGTGTATGCGTTTATATCACCTGAAACCGAGTCAACGGCGATGGTGAAACCGTCTGCATCGCACGGGTATCCCTGTACGAGCCGGTGGTACTGGAAAAGATACTGTCCGGCAAGCAGTGAACCGGATGTGCCAAATGAATCGTACCGGGCGATACTCATATTGATTGAGACCGGCCCGTTCTGGTCAGCAATATAGCGATCTGCGACCTGCTGCGCAGCAGCGATGTCGAGCACCGGTGAGGCAGGCCTTCCCTGTAGTACCGGAATCTTTGTGAACGCAGTGATCTGGCCCGTGCCGGAATCGAGCGAACCGGCAAGGACCACAGCGCCTTTTTGGTACAGGGTAACGTTCCAAACCGGGCTGACCCCTGTCCCGGTTATGAACCGGACTCCCACGCGATCCGGGTTCAGCTGGGAGAAGGCCTCAGAGGCAATCGCTGTTGCCTGTCTGGCAGTAATTTTTGCAGTTTCTTCAGCAGGCACATAGGGGTTTCCGGTGAATGCATCGAGGGAAATGAAGGTTACAGGATCCGCTGACGCGCTTTCGACGGGTTTAATCCCGAAGATATAGAGTTTTCTTCCTGACGGTGTATCCGATGCATTCACCGAAAACAGCCGGTAAACGGGAGCCGGGAAATCTTCGCGGAGAAGTGCGGTTTCTGCATCTACACTCATGACTCCGGGAACCTGCTGCGCTGCTAATGCTTCAGCTGAGATTATTACCGGACTGTCAGGACCGGTGGCAGGGGTGGAGTTAATGGTCGGTTGGATCGTTCCGGTTTCTGGTAACGGTGTTTGGGAGATCGCCTGCGTGAGTGAAGGTGGTGCTGAGGATATGGAGGTTGTCGTAATGGCGGTCACTGGTGAAAGGGTTGGAGATGCCCGTACGGAGTATTCCGGCACTGCCGAAAAGGAACCAAGTAGGATGTATATCCCGATCACGGCAACGGCAAGAATAAAAACCGCAATGCCTATTTTCCTGATGCGGCGGTTGCGGGCCTTCTCTTCTATCTGCTGGCGGTACCGTTCAGGAATATATGGAGCATCATCCTCAGGATTTGTACTCAAGGCAGGTTCCCCGGATTATCTGTACCAGTATATCTCGTCGGTCTGATAAAAAAACCGCCGGGAGCCTGCCTGTTCTTTCCGGATTTTATCCGCCAATCAGCATTCGTATGATCAACGATCGTTTCCTCGATCCCGGCCGGATTGACCGGAGAATGTACGCGACTCCGATCATACCAGTGACGAAGATACCGAAGACCACAATGAACCCGGGGAGAGAAACTGAGAGTCCGAGGGGGGAAATGATCCACGCAATGACGAGCGAATGGAGGAGGTAGATAGCGAGAGAACATTCCCCGAGAGCACGCAGGGGGTCGGTTACGCGGGATCTTGGAGGGAGCATGTCTGCAAGGACGAAGAGTCCGATGACGACGCCGCTGACCGCGAGCAGGAATCCGATAGTGGGCGGATAGAAGAGTTCAACGTACCCGTCCCGGGTGTAGAGCGGTCCCGGGAAGAGTGCCATGCAGGCCGTTCCGGTGGCGATCAGCCCTAAAGCTATAGCGACGATCTTTTTTGTCGCAAACGACCCTACCGTACCGCCTTTCCACCGTATTGTTCCGAGCTGGGCCCCCAAGAGGGAGATCCCGAGCCAGGGGAAGACCGGGAACCAGCCGTCGATAAGCCACTGGTGAATTATTTCCATGAGGCCCGGAAACGGACCCGGATTCATGAGGGCTGTGGCCGAGGCATGAAGCGTATCGGTTCCATACCCGAACAGTACCTGGAAAACCGGTGCGAGGCAGAATATCGCGCCAATCACTATCCACCGTACCCGGGGCTCGAGCTTGAGGAAGAAGTATGCGATCGGGAGCGATATCCCGATCAGGTACAGGACGTCCATATCGATGAACGGCAGGGACCCCCATGTAGCGACCTGGAGTGCCGCTGCGAGGAGGACAACAATAATCCCGCGGCTCAGGAAGTACCAGAGATCGTAGTTCTTTCTTCCAACAGAGAGAGCCACCATCATGCCGGAGAGGAGGATGAAGGTCGGCGCAGCAATGGAGGAGATCGCCCTGAGCCAGAGCGGTGCAGGTGGGACAAGCAGGTACGGGATGGTATTTGCTCCCACCATCAGCATGATGGCAAGCCCCCTCAGGATATCGACCGAGATATCGCGGAAGGGTGTATGTGATGGTGAAGAGCGGGTTGCCATGGTATCCACTAAAATGCAGATCGTATCCAAAAAGGGCTTCTGTTGAGTGAAAAATATTTTTGAGTATTTTGCGTTTATCACATAGTGATTCTGGCGGGGATAACCCCCTTAATATGCTCTTCCCACGAGCGTAGCCTTTCCCGGCTTCCCGCACGAGATGCAGCACCCTTCATCGCAGGGAATATACTGCGAGCGGACATCGGTTCCGAGGATGCTCGCGTTCGTCTTCTCCTCGATGGCATCGCCACAGCAGCGTTCCTGGCACCAGTGGACGACGGCAACCTTTCCTTCATCGAGTGCGGCGTTCAGCGCTTCCATCGAATTCACATTGCAGAGGTGCGACTTCGTGTGCTCCTCGGCCCGTGCACGGATGCCTTCGGTGATCTCGCCGAGCACCTTTGCGACGCCATCGGTTACGGTTGTGAGCTCGATAGAAGACTTCTCACCGGTCCGCTTGACCGCCATTACCTTACCTGAGTCAAGATCTCTTGGGCCCAGTTCGAGCCGGAGCGGTACGCCGCGGAGCTCCCACCAGTAATACTTCGCACCCGGGCGCATATCACGGGTATCCATCTTTACGCGGAAGCCTGCTGCCTTGAGATCGTTCTCCAGTTTCTGTGCCGCAGCCATGACGTCTTCGTGGCGCTTCCCGATCGTGATCGGGACGATGACTGCCTGCACCGGTGCGGAGACCGGCGGGAGAATGAGCCCCTTGTCATCGCCGTGCAGGCTGATGAGAGCTGCGATGCTTCGCTCCGAGATGCCATAACAGGTCTGGTTTGCGAACTGTTGTGCGCCGTTCTTATCCTCGTACGTGATCGAGAAGGTCTTCGAGAAGTGGGTACCGAGATGGTGGACCGTTCCTATCTGGAGGGTCTTGCCGTTCGGCATGATCGCGTCCACAGCCATAGTGTAGTCGGCGCCGGGGAACTTGTCCCAGTCGGGGCGCTTCGAGATGATGATCGGGATGCAGAGCCCGTCGTAGAACTCGCGGGTGAGAGCGAGTTCGTACTCGACCTGCCTCTCGGCTTCGTCCCAGCTCGCATGGACGGTGTGCGACTCCATGAACGAGGTTATTTCGCGGAGCCGGATGAGCGGCCGGGTCTGCTTTGTCTCGTACCGGAACGTGTTGACGATCTGGTAGTATTTCATCGGCAGGTCGGCATGGGACCGGACCCAGAGGGCGTACATCGGGTAGATCGCGGTCTCGCTCGTGGGGCGGAGGGCGAGCTTGACGTCGAGCGGGGTCATCCCCCCGTGGGTGACCCAGTAGACCTCATCCTCGAAGCCCTTGATGTGTTCGGCCTCTTTCATGAACTCCTGCTCGGGGATGAGCAGGGGAAAGAGCGTCTCCTCGTGGTCCCTGTCGAGGAGATCGCGGAGCCGGTTGTACACGTGCTTGCGGATCGCAAACCCGTACGGGTACCAGACATAGAGTCCCTTGACCGGGTAGCGGACGTCCATAATCTCTGCCCTTGAGAGGATATCGTTAAACCATGCAGAAAAATCGTTCTTTGCCGGCAGCGCGCCCGTATCTTCGTCCATGAACCAGTCCCCGTAAATGAGTTCTCAAAAAATTATTCCGCTAAGATACTAAATGTATGACAACAGGCGTAATAAAAGCCTCGACATACGCGGCGATGATAACGAGCGGCATGACGTAGAGGACGAAGTACCGGCCCAGTTTCTTTCCGGTCTCGGCAGCGTCAGCGGACTGGAACCACTCGCCCATGAGCGCCTGGGCGAGAAGGAGCCCGAGCGCACAGGATATAATGAAGGCCGGGATCTCGAAGATCCCGTGCGGGACGATTGCCGCTGCGACGAAAAGCGGTGAGTGGTCCTTCGATACGATCTCAAGGATCGAGCCGATGACAATCCCGTTCAGGCTCAGGATGAAGATCGTGAGAATTCCCAGCGATGCCCCGCCGAGGAAGAGGAGGATGCAGGCCTCGAAGTTGTTGAAGAAGAGCTGGGCGAAGATCTCAAGCGAGCTGTTCCCTACGATATGGCCGGCAACATCCTTCTCGAATGCAGACATCAGCTGCTCGCCGAACGTTGGGTCCTGGATCGTGCCGACCCATCCTATCGCGAGCGTGACAAAAAAAATGATGGCCGCTACGAGCATGGCACTCAGTATAGTTGAAGCGACCTTTGGCAGGGGCGGCACTTCCGCCGATGGGATGGAAGGTGATAAGGACGGATCAGACATACAGCACCATTCGGACCATATCCCGGATGCCCGGTGCCATCCCTACGACGATCATCGCGAGGAGGACGAGGTGCCAGAATACGGTGTTAGCCTCCTTCCGGTACAGCTGCATGACATAGATCGCGGGGAAGAGGACGACCAGCTTCAGGGGGAACATAACAAAAGCCGTTCCTGTCATCTGGATCAGCCCGGAGCCGACCACGTGCTGTTCGATATAGTGGACGCCCGGGTGGAGGTCGATACCGTAGCTCGTGGCACTCGCGTCGAGGAGCTGGCCGAAGAGGAGGGCGATATAGAGCGGGTCGTTGATGTACTGCCACTTGAGGACGTACCGCATGAACGCCCAGACTGCAGCAGTTGCAGTTACTGCCATGAGGGGGATAATGGCGAGGACGAAGAGGTCGATGCGGGTGTGGTACAGCCCCCACGGCAGGAGCACGAGAGCGGCGCAGAAGGTCGCAAGGAAGCCGGCCCCGGCATAGACCTTTGCGTAGTCGTCGACCATCTTCTGCTTTTCAAGGTACCGGGAGAGGAGGAGCATTCCAAAGGTGAAGACAAAGATCACGATATAGATGAAGGGCGTGACGATCAGGAACTGTATGTCCCCCTGGATCATGTGGGTGTCCTGAATGACCCGGAGCACCCCCCCGAAGACGACGTAGGGGAGGGTAGCGAGGACGAACTTTGCGTCGAGCTCGAAGCCCGAGCTCCTGAACCAGCGGTAGATGAGGTAGACCGCTGCGATGAGGATGAGGGCGTAGGTGATCGTTTCTACGGCGTTATACGGCTGTTCGTATCGTATGGGATCGATGTAGTATTTGTAGATGAAATCACTAATCATTCATGATCTCAAATGAGCGCAGACGCTATAAAATTACTCAAGCCCAAACTCTTCGACAAGGCGAAATGGATGCAGCTGCCCCGCGATGTCGTGATCGGGCATGACGTTTTCGGGCAGCTGCCCTTTCTCTGCGAAGACTTAAAACTCGGTGAATCTGCGCTCCTCGTCTCCGGGAAAGGGACGATGAATCTTGCCGGGGAAAAAGTCCGGTCGATTCTCAAAGAGCATTATGAGGTTACTCCGTTTCTTGCAGAAGAGATCAGCATCCCGCTCATCAAGAAAGCCGAAGAGGCTGCCGCGGATGCCGATTTCCTGATCGGGGTCGGCGGCGGGAGAGTGATCGATACCGCGAAGATCGTGGCCTACAACCTCGATCGTCAGTTCATCAGCATCCCGACGGCAGCGTCCCACGATGGGATCGCATCGGCCCGGGCATCGATCCCGACCGGCGAGGGCAACGCGTCGCTCGAAGCCCAGCCGCCGGTGGGCATCGTTGCCGACACCGGGATCATCGCTTCTGCCCCTCACCGGCTGCTTGCTTCCGGGTGTGCGGACGTGATCTCGAATTACACCGCAATTCTCGACTGGGAGCTTGCCCACCGGGTCAAGGGGGAGCCCATGAGCGAGTACGCGATTGCGCTTGCGAAGATGACCGCCGAGATCCTTGTCAAGAACGCCCACATCATCAAGCCCCACCAGGAGCAGTCGGCCCGGTTTGTGATCAAGGCACTCGTATCGAGCGGCGTCGCGATGTCCATCGCCGGCTCCTCCCGGCCGGCAAGCGGGGGCGAGCACAAGTTCTCCCACGCCCTCGACCGGCTCGCGCCGGGGAAAGCCCTTCACGGTGAGAGCTGCGGGATCGGGACGATCATCTCGATGTACCTCCACGGCGGCGACTGGAAGGGGATACGGGAGTCGCTCAAGCTTATCGGCGCCCCGACAACGCCTGCGGATGTCGGCATCGATGATGCGATCGCCGTCGAAGCTGTCCTTATGGCAAAGACTATCCGCCCGGAGCGCTTCACAATATTTGACATGGGGATATCGAAGGAATCGGCGGAGCATCTCGTCGCGATGCTTTATTCGGAGTGATCATGGCAGAGACAAAGACAAAGGTGACGCTGGTCGGTATGGTGCTCGCAAAGCAGGGCAACGAGTTCATCTACGAAGGCGAGGCGCCCGGCTGCGAAGCGTGCAAGGTCAAGAAAGCGTGCAACAACCTCCAGAAAGGAAGACGGTATCGGATCGTCACCGTCCGCACGACCCACCACGACTGCGATGTTCACCTGAACGGGGCAACCGCGGTCGAGGTCATGGAAGCCCCGATTACGGCGCTGATCAACGCTGACATGGCGATTGTCAACTCGAAGATCAAGGTCGAACTCTCCTGCAACAAAAGTGACTGCCAGAGTTATCCCCTCTGCCGCCCCGAAGGGATTGTCGAAGGCGAGAAGTACATCGTCACCGATGTGCTCGGGAACGCATCCGATATCTGCGAAAAGGGCCGGGCGCTGAAGCTGGTCGAGATCAAGCCGGCGTAATAGCGTTGGTCCGGTGTTGACGCTCATCCCCTTTTTTATCGACGTTAGATTTTATCCCGGGGCCTTTGCCCGAAATCATTCATCGCTTCAATAAAGGCCATCATACCATCCCCCGGGTTTAAACGTCCACTTTGCGTCGCCGCCTAAGCGATCGAATCCGCCCAGGACAATTATTGTATCCGGATCGGTATCCTTCGGGACTTCGTACAGGATCCACCCATCCCAGGCATTAGATCGTCCCATGTGCAACCAGCCTTGTACAATTGCCGTTTCTTTTCCGCCCTGATTAAGTACAAAATATCCATACGGGAGCGTCCTCGCAACACTTCCGAGATCATAGGTATCTTTGAATTCTTTGATATCCTGGGTCAGATCGATCTCATTCGTGATCGGCTGATAGGTCTTGTCCCCGATCCGAACACAAAAATGATTTGCCCCCATCCCCCAAATTCTGGTATCTTCAGAGGCACCGGACCCGTCCATATACATGCATACCCAGATGAACAGCCATGTATTTCCCTCATCCGGGGCATGCCGGAAATATGCATCCGTCCCCCATGATACGGAATGAGCCTGGAAATCTGGTTCGAAACGGTATCGGTACATCGTCACATGGACGGTCATATCGGAACCTGACACGTTGTCCAGGTGCCATGTGTGCCATTCGGATACATTATATTGCCGATTCCGGAGTTTCCAGTCTGTATAAGATTCACGGTACGTGTCGGCCGTTTCCACCGGGGATATATTCCCGGTGACAGGCGGCACTGCTTTTACGGGTTCCTGGGAGACCGGTGATTTGGCAGGGGATGTACAACCCGTTGAAAAAACAAGGCCCAGGATAAGGAGAACTATGATTACGGTTTTTGTGTACATGCCTCACTTCCATCCTCAGGCCGACGCGGTCAAAGTGATTTGTCCTTATACTTCAGCTGAGAAAAAAAGATGATTAAGTTTGCGCCAGCAGAGAAACGATATTTTTGGAATGCATTTCATTGCAACAGGAACCTGCACCATTGAAGTAAAACCCTGGTTCGCAGCCTGTTATCTCTCATCCCAGCCCGTTTTTCATTTTCACCTTCCTTAACCGTAGTTTATCTTCCCGCACTACGTCAACAACAGTAACAGGGACATCCATGGGAGTTTTCCGGTACGAGAACAAGTATGCAGCCCCGACGAAGGAGCAGCGGGAACGCTACTTCAAGGGAGAGTTCGAGGAGTTCCATTTCGGGCCGGACGGGCAGATCGTGCTGATCCTGTACCCGGAAGCGGCATACCTGAAAGACGATATCGAGAATATCCGGATCCTCTTCACCGGCCACATCGACCGGCAGAAGGTGCAGGATGAGGTGAGGAGGCTCGTGGATTATTACGAGCAGAAAGAGAATGGGGCGGATGCGTTTTCGAACGGGAATGAGATCTGATCGGTGTGGCTATCTTCAAGATACTCAGGATTTTTGGTACTTTGTTCGATAAGGGGATATTCCCCCCAAAAACCGGAGGGGTACCCCCCCTTCCGTAACTCTTAGGTCGTACCCCTCCCCACCCCTCTCAGCCTAACACCCCCTTCCCCCTCTCCCCGGTTGCACCTTCCCGGCTCCGGCTTCGCATGGAGTCACGCCGGAGCGCTCATTCCGCCAGCTACAATCCGGAGGGGGTGGGTACCCTTCTCAGGTCCGGAGGGGTACCTACCCTCTCGCACTTTTCCGCAGGACAGGCCCCCCTCCACTACCCCTCCCAGGCTAAGACCCCAACCCACCCCCCTCTGGTTTTACATCTACCAGACTTCAGTTTCCACTGGATTCACGTCGGAGGTTATCTTCGTTTTTTCACGATTTTCAATGGTGGGGGACCCCCCCTTTCATGCCCGGAGAGGGGGTCCCCCTGTTACCTTTTCAAATGACCACCCCCCTCCCCCCCGATCATTTTCCAAATGGGTACCCCCCCGTGGGGGGAGGGGGGTCCCTGTCAGGTTCTGGGTTCCTGCTCCTACCTCTCCCGCCTCTCCCAGACCCTCTCGGCGAGATGCACCAACTCATCGTAGCCTTCGAGCACATTGCACCACCGGGATGGAATTGCATCCAGCCCCCACCACGCCCCGGCCAGCGCCCCGGTACATGCCCCAACCGTATCCGCATCCCCGCCAAGATTCACCGCCGATAAAATCGCATGCTCAAGCGTTTTCGAATGCATGAAACACGAAAGCGCAGCGTGCGAGCATTCCACCGCGTCAAGACCGGGTACTATTGTATAATGATCGTAGTTCCCGAGCACCGTGCGTACTTCATTATTAGTACACAGCGAACGGGCGTGCCGGAAGGCTTTGGTGCGGTCCATGCCCCGGCACATATCGCTCACCATCGTGTTCAGGAACGCGGAACAGTGGCCTCCGACCGGATCGAAATGGGTCAGCTGCGAACATGCAAGACTCACCTCGTACACTTCCGGGGCCGGGTAGAAGCTCCCGAGGGGGAATGCTCTCATCACGCTCCCGTTCGAACGGCTGCCGCCACGCCGGTGGTGCACCAACAGTGCGGCACGGTGCGGCAGGGTCCCCTTTTGCACCAGATCAAAGAACAGTGAGGATGTCGGGCCGTACCATTCCGGCAGATCTATATACCCGGAAATTAACCGTGATATAAGGTCTTTTTGGTCGAACCGACCACATGCTGCGAGCGATTTCGCGACCGCCTTAGCTTGCAGAGTATCATCGGTAACCTGCCCCTTTTTCCGGAAATGGCGCCCACCGGGAAGCATTTCTGTCATCCACGCTTCAGGCTGGGCAGATCCTTCCAAAGGCGCACCCAAAGCGTCCCCAATTGCGAGCGCAACAAGGGATCCCACCGGCCGCAATGTTCCTGATATAAATCTCACCAAAAAAGTATATGTGTCCATCCAAAAAAAGGTAGATTGCTAGGGAGTAGGTGATAGTGTGCAAAAGGAAGAGTTGCTGCATTTACATATGCTAATGATTCACATCAAGAAGTACTACGAGGGCATCACCGCCGAGGAAATTGAGACCGCCCAGTATAATTCCCTGGAAATTTCCCCGGTTCATATCCACAAGGATAAGAAAGCCCACAAGGATGCCCTTCTCACGCTCGGGGAAGAGATTGTAACCCATATCCATGGGCATAAAATGCCTGTGGTAAGCTATTCTTCAGAGACTGCAACCCAGAAGGTCGCAGCCGAACATTAATCTGTTATGGATGAGGCGCTGGCGTTCCAGGAGATGATCTCCCGGATCCTCACCCTTGAACCAGGGTCCGATGCGATAGTTGCGGCTAAGATCGATATCTGCAAGAAATACAAACTTCGCGAAGTCCCCAAGAACTCCGCGATTCTTGCCATCGCAGAGCCCGGCGAACGCGAAGTCCTCCGGAAGATCCTGCTCGTAAAACCCACCCGGACACTCTCGGGTGTAGCACCTGTCGCGGTCATGACCTCCCCCTCCCCGTGTCCGCATGGGAAATGCCTGCCCTGCCCAGGCGGACCCGATCATCCATTCAAGTCCCCCCAAAGTTATACGGGAGAGGAGCCGGCAGCCCTCCGGGCCCGGGAGCACGGGTACGACCCGTTCCTGCAGGTCCACGCCCGGCTCGAACAGTTCGAGCTTCTTGGCCACCGGGTCAACAAGGTCGAGCTCATTGTTATGGGCGGGACCATGACTGCCCGCACCCCGGAGTACCAGGAGCAGTTCGTGTCCCGGTGCATCGAGGCGATGAACACCTACCCGGGCGGTTCCGCCTCAGCAGAACCCCGGGATATCGCGACGGTCGAGGCCGGGAACGAAGTCTCGCCCATCCGGTGCGTGGCCATCACCTTCGAGACCCGGCCGGACTGGTGCAAACGGGAGCATATCGACCGGATGCTCGGGCTCGGGGTCACGAAAGTCGAACTTGGTGTTCAGCACGTCGACGATACGATCCTCACCTTCAACCGGCGCGGGTGCACGGTCGCTGATACGGTAGAGGCAAACACCCTCCTCAGGGATGCCGGGCTCAAGGTCGGGTTCCACATGATGCCCAACCTCCCGCACTCGTCCATCGAAGAAGACAAGCGAATGTTCGAGACCCTGTACAATGATCCCCGGTTCCGGCCCGACTTCCTCAAGATCTACCCGACGCTGGTCACGCCAGGCTCCGAGATCGAGAGTCTCTGGCAGCGTGGGGAATATGCGCCATACGAGGAAGAGGATATGATCGACCTCGTAGCCTACGCCAAGTCGCTCATTCCCGAGTACTCCCGGCTCCAGCGGATACAACGCGATATCCCGGCAAAGCTGATAGTTGCCGGCTCCCGGCACTCCAATTTCCGGCAGCTTGCCCAGAACCGGCTCCGGGAGACCGGCAGGAAGTGCCGGTGTATCCGGTGCCGGGAGATCGGCCGGCTCCCTTCGGCTGCCGATGCCGCGATACAGGTGCTGAAGTACGAGTCCTGTGGCGGGCAGGAGCACTTCATTTCCGCGGTCTCTGACGATTCCCTCATCGGGTTCACCCGGCTCCGGTTTCCCTCGATGGTCTACCGGCCGGAACTCGAAGGCTCCGCGCTGATCCGGGAGCTCCACGTGTACGGCAGTCTCGTCCCGATCGGGAAGGATGCGGAGTGCGAGGAGTGGCAGCACCGGAATTACGGGAAGATCCTCCTCGCCCGGGCAGAGGAGATCGCAAGAGACGGCGGCTTCGCCCGGCTCGCGATCATGAGCGGCATCGGTGTCCGGCCGTACTATAAAAGACAGGGATATGAACGCAGAGGGCCATATATGATCAAGGAGCTCTAAAGAGCTCGGAACGAGCGATCTCTCATGCACCCGGCAACAACTGAATTCCTCCTGCAGCGGTTCTCCGAGTATTACCGGAAGACGGTGACCGTTGCGCCTTCCTCCCTTGAGCAGCGGGAGTGGGGATTCGTACTCTTCAACCCCGGGGCAACAGAGATGCGGATGCGCCGCCATATCGGGTTTGGGAGCCGCGAGGAGCTCTCCGAGTACGTCAAGAACCTTGTCCCCCAGCATGCTTATTACTCCACCGCGTATTACGCAAAGCCCGACGCGGGGACGATGGCGGACAAGGGCTGGTGCGGGGCGGATCTGATCTTCGATCTCGATGCCGACCATATCGTACGGGGAGCGTACGACCAGATGCTCGCCCGGGTCAAGGTCGAGACCGAGAAACTTCTGGATATGCTCACCGGTGAGATGGGCATGGACCCGAAGATGATCGAGCTCGTCTTCTCGGGAGGGCGCGGGTACCACGTCCACGTCAAGGACATCGCAGTCAGGGCCTGGGGCAGCGCCGAGCGGCGGGAGCTGATCGACTATGTGTGCGGGATCGGGATCGATCCCGCCGCCATGCTCTCCGGTCCGCTGACCGGCGCACCCGGGTGGCCGGCCCGGTTCCGGGCGACGCTGGTCGAGTACCTTACGTGGCTGGGAACGCTTTCCGAAGAAGAAGCGATGGCGTATCTCGTAGCCATGGATGGTATCGGGAAAGATTCGGCAGCGACCTTTCTTAAGAACCGGCAGGAACTCATCGGCCAGATCGAGCGCCACCCGAACTCCATGATCATGAAGAACCGGGTGCTGTCCGTTATTACCGCCCAGCAGGAAGGCGAATTCAAAAAGCGGCTGCTCGAACGGGCGGCTCTCGCCGATGAACCGGTCACGACCGACACCAAGCGGCTGATCCGGATGCCGACCTCGCTCCATGGCGGGAGCGGGATGCGGGTCCAGCCGCTCGAACTCCGGGACCTCCACGACTTCGACCCGCTGGTCGATGCCGTCATCTTCGGGGAGCGGAAGGTCAGAGTGGACTCGAAGGTCGCGCTCAGGATGCCGATGCTCGGAAGCACTTATGAGCTGCAAAAGGGCATCACTACAGTACCGGAAGCGGTGGCGGTCTTCCTCTGCTGCCGCGGCATGGCAGAGATAGCCTGAAGCGACATCCACCCGGGTTCTGGATGTGGGTTGATCAGGAATCCTAAAGGAAAGAATCGGGAAATACCAAGCGGAAAACGGGTAAGCATGAGACACGAGAGCGTAACACTGGACAACCTGCGCAGCATCCTGCTGTCCGAGCGGGAGACCGGGAGGCTTACGGTCGTAACCCCGGACTTTTACGCAAAGGCGCACGCGGAGTTAGTCTCTCTTGTCAAGCAGGTCTACGCGTTCGACGACCCGTTCTCGGACGATGCCCATACCCTCATCGATGAGACGAACGCCATTAAGGAAACCCTCAACGAAGTTTTCCAGTTACGGTCCCGGAAGATCATCGCCCTCACGATCATGCACGCCGAGGGCAACTACTACGATCGCGAAGAAGTGAAGCGGATGATCCCCGAGGAAAAGGAGATGTTCGAGGGGATCACGCAGAACATCGAGCAGTGCCAGGGGATCCTCCTCCACAACGTCCCGCCTCCTCCTGCCCGGCTCAGCGTGCAGCCGGTGGAAGCGGGGATGGGTGTGGAGGATGAGACCGGCGAAGGCGAACCGGTGCAGGAGTACGAGGAAGAACCGGTCACCATCGACGGCCTTCCGACGCCTGCAAAAGCAGCGTCGCCCCTCTCGCCACCCTGCGTTCTCGTTCATGCGCTCGAGAACATGGAATCGTTCATGGGAGTAGATGGGAGGGTTTATACTCTCTCGAAGGGAGATATAGTGACGCTTCCTGAACGGAATGCTGCGGTCTTAAGTGAGCGCAACATAGTCTTAAATATCAATCTTTGTAAATAATGTAGGTATTCGCTATCAAAGATTATCGGTGAAAATTTCATGAAAATGCCAGCAAAATTCACAACCTATTGTCCTTTCTGCCGGAATCATCAGGTACATGAGGTCGAGAAGGTAAAGAAAGGCAAGACGACCGGCCTCCACTGGATTGACCGCCAGAAAGCACGAAGGGGCAGGGTAGGTAACATGGGCAAGTTCTCGAAAGTGCCCGGTGGCGACAAGCCAACAAAGAAGATCAACGTCCGGTACCGCTGTGTCACGTGCGGAAAAGCACATCTGCGCAAGGGATACCGTGTTGCAAAGTTCGAGCTTACGGAGTGAGACAAATGGTTAAAGAGATTCGCGAGAACCGGAGCAAATTTTACAAGGTAAAGTGTCCCGATTGTGAGAACGAGCAGACCGTCTTTGAGAAAGCAAGCACGGTTGTCAAGTGCGTTGTCTGCGGGCACGACCTTGCACAGCCAACCGGTGGAAAGGCGATCATCAAGGCTGAAATCGTAGCCGAGCTCAAGTGACACCGCCCATGCAGGACAGAGAGTGGCCACAGGAAGCGGAACTTGTCGTCTGCACCGTAGAGACAGTCAAGGACTTCGTAGCATTCGTTTCACTGGATGAGTACGGTGGCCGCCAGGGGCTCATCCCCATCTCTGAAATTGCAACAGGCTGGATCAAGTATATCCGTGACCACATCCGTGAGGGCCAGAAGATTGTCTGTAAGGTCCTCAACGTCGACCGGGTCCGCGGCCACATCGATCTCTCCTTAAAGGATGTCAACGAGCACCAGCGCCGCGAGAAGATTCGCGAGTGGAAGAACGAGTCCAAAGCGAAGAAATGGATCGGGTTTGTTGCCGAAGCTGCAGGAGAACCTGCAGCTGCAATCGAAGACGTGATCTATAATAAATACGGCGCGCTCTACCCGATCTTCGAGGATATCGTTGTCGAGCCCGAAACGACCCTCAAGAAGCTTGGACTCTCGAAGAAGGCTACCGAGACGCTCCTCAAGGTCGCGCAGGAGAGCGTGAAGGTCCCGAGCGTCGAAGTTATGGGACACCTGGTCATCACCTCCACCCAGCCGGACGGGATTTCTGTTATCAAGAACGCCCTTAAGAAGGCAAACGAGTCGAAGAGTGCCGGAGCTGAGATCGAGATCCTCTACCTCGGCGCGCCGACATACCGTATCAAGGTGACCGCTCCCGACTACAAGAAGGCCGAGAAGGCGATCGAGAAAGCCGCGAACGCGGCAATCGCAGTCGTCGAAAAGTCCGGTGGCGAGGGCAAACTTATCAAGAAGCCCAAATCCGGGAAAAGTGTATGAGCGGACATATCCGCCGCTGCCCGGAAGACCAGACCTATACCCTTTCTTTTACCTGTCCGAAGTGCGGCAAACCTACCGCGATTGCTCACCCGGCCCGGTTTTCCGTTGAAGACCGCTACGGAAAGTACCGGAGAATGGCAAAGCATGATTGAAGACATAAACGTCAGTTATCTCGATAGTTTCAAGGGCGTTCACCCTGTCGACCCGATTCTTATCGAAGGATTACCCGGGATCGGGCAGGTCGGAAAGCTTGTTGCCGAGTACATGATCCACATGCTCGGGGCAAAAAAGATCGGGGAGATCCATTCGATCTACTTTCCCCCTCAGGTGCTTCTCGATGAGAACGGTACTGCCCGGCTCCCGAAGAACGAGCTCTTCTACTATGAGGCAGAGAACCGGCACATCATTTTCCTTGTCGGGGATTTCCAGAGCACGTCGAACGAGGGGCATTACCTTCTTGCCGACCAGTACGTCGATATCGCCGGTGAGCTTAAGGTGACCAGGATTTATACTCTCGGCGGTTTCGGTGTCGGGCATCTCGTCGCCGAGCCCCGGGTTATCGGCGCGGTCAACAAGCCCGGGATCCGCGAGGAACTCGAAGCAGCCGGGGTTATCTTCGACCGCGACCAGCAGGGAAGCGGAATTATCGGAGCCGCCGGCCTTATGCTCGGTATTGCTGCCCTGCAGGGGATTGATGCGGTCTGCCTGATGGGAGAGACGAGTGGATATCTTGTCGACCCGATGGCAGCGACGAACGTGCTTGCAATGCTGACAAAACTGATCGGTGTCCCGGTCGACCCGACCCAGCTCAACGTCCGGGCGACCGAGATGGAGAAGGCCGTTGAGGGTCTTGTCGAGAGCGAGCGGATGCAGCGCGAAGAAGAGCTGACCTATATCGGGTAAGCAGAACTCCGTTGTTCGTTTCCCGGTCTGTTTTCCCGCTCTCTTCTCTCTTTTTCAGATTCCTTGCAGAATCAGGAAATCAAAACTTTTCGATGGTTCATGTATCAGCCTTTTCGCATTACGGTACCGTGATGTTCCGCGAAAAAAGAGGTGGTAAGTTTGAGACGGGAAGGCGTCACTTCATCATGGCCGGTTTCCAGAGCCCGATGACATTGCCCTCGGTATCCTGGATGATCGCCGTGAGGCCTACGGACTTGATCTCCATCTTCGGCATGACGATCTTCCCGCCAAGTTTCTCCACTTTTGCAAGGGTCTTGTCGAAGTCCTCGGTAATTGCATAGTTGATAATGGGTGTCCCGGGCATCTGCCGCTTATACAACCCTCCCATGCTGAGTGTCCCTTCTTTTGGATCGCCGGTCATAACGTCCTGGTACTCCATGGTGGCCGTCATCGCCGGGTCCATCGGCGTCTTGGTTGGCCCGATCTTCCACCCGAGAAGCGAGTGGTAGAAGTGTTTTGCGCGGTCGACGTTGTCGGCAGGGATCTCGAAATATGCAATGTTTGCCATGTGCCGTCAATAGGCAATAGGGGTATTAATGGTTTGCGGGTCCCGGAAAATCGATTGCGGAGAAAACGCTGTCATATCGGCAGGGAGAATTGCGGTGCACCCGTATGAGTAAAGAGAACTCCAATTTCCATCACGCAGACTCCCAATTATCTTTCGTTCATAGCGATCTGATCCCTCCCCTTATATCCAGAAAAATCCTACTGGATTATAACTCATGTTTGCGAACGCCGACCTCCACATCCACTCCCCCTACTCAATGGCTGTATCCGGGGCCATGCAGCCGGAAAAACTGCTGCAGGCCTGCCGGACAAAAGGCCTCCACGTACTCGGTACCGGCGATGCCCTCCAGCCGGACTGGCAGAACGGGTGGGAGCCGTTTCTGGATAACGATGACGGCATCGTGATCGTCCCGACCACGGAAGTCGAGGACCAGAAACGGGTGCACCACCTTATTCTTGCCGAAGAGCTTGCCCAGTTCGACCAGCTCCGCGGCCTGCTAGCCGGCAAAACCAAGAGTTTCGAGACAAGCGGCCGGCCCCACCTCTACCTGAGCGGGGAAGAGATCGCACGGGCGGCCCATGCTGTCGGTGCCATGATCGGCCCGGCACACGCGTTCACGCCGTGGACCGCGATGTACGCCTATTTCGATTGCGTAGCCGGTTGTTACGGGAGCGAACCGATCGATTTTCTCGAACTGGGCCTGTCTGCTGACAGTTCCTATGGGGCTTCAATACCTGATCTCGCGAACGTGCCGTTCCTTACCAATTCAGATGCCCACAGCCCGCAACCGGAGAAAGTTGGGCGGGAATTCAACCGGCTCCGGCTCCCTAATCTTACGGTCAAAGATGTCTTGTCGTGCGTGAAGAGCGGAGCAATCGAGATGAACGCCGGGTTCTTTCCTGAAGAGGGGAAGTACAACCGTACTGCCTGCGTCCGTTGTTTCGAGCAATACTCCTACGAGGATGCGGTAAAATACGGGTGGCGATGCCCGGAGGACGGCGGAATCATCAAGAAAGGGGTATCTGACCGCGCACGGGAACTATCCGCCGGTGGCAAGCCAACGGCGCGCCCGCCGTACCTGCATATCATCCCCCTCGGGCAGATCATCCAGACGATGGAGGGTGCGTCATCTCCCTATACCAAAAAGTGCCGGGCTGTGTATAACGAGTTCATCGGTACGTTCGGCAATGAAATAGCGGTCCTGATCGATGCGCCGGTCGCAGAGATCCGGGATGTCGACAGGAAGGTGGGCGATGCCATCGATGCTCTCCGGAGCGGCAACGTGGTTCTTCACCCGGGCGGTGGCGGGAAGTACGGGACGTTCTCACTCGTTTAGCCCTTTTGTGATCCGGTATTTATCCGGTCCGTGTTTCTTTTTGCATCGTAAATATTAATGAAACAGGACGCCAACATGATCACTCAATGCTCAAAGTACATCGGGATATTTGTGGTTATTGCGGATGCTGCGTGTCAGTCTGCCCGGAAGGCGCTCTTGAACTGATCGATGCCTATCTTTCCGTCGAGTCGAATTGCACGGACTGCGGAATCTGTGCAAAGGTATGCCCTGTCGGCGCCCTGGAGGCCGGGCATGCAAAGTAAGTACGACGTTCTGGTCATTGGTGGCGGCCCTGCCGGGGCAATCGCCGCAAAGACCGCGGTTGAGAAAGGACTGACTGCCTGTATCGTCGAGAAACGACCGGCTATCGGCGCTCCTGTGCGCTGTGCCGAAGGTATCGGCCGTGAAGCCCTTATGGAGTTTATCGATCCCAACCCCTGCTGGATCTCGGCGGAGATGACCGGGGCTGCGATTATCGCTCCCGATGGTACCCTTATGCAACTCTCGTCCGCGCAGGCCGGGAGCAAAGTGGGGTATGTTCTCGACCGGAAGTTCTTCGACCGTGAGCTGGTCTGGAGAGCGGCAGAAGCCGGTGCCGATGTCGCGGTCAAGAGCCGTGCGGCAGCACCTATTCTTGAGAATGGTGTCGTCAAGGGAGCAAAAATCGAGCACCTCGGGAAAGTTACGAAAGTCACCGCCGACATAACAATTGCAGCTGACGGTGTTGAATCGAAGTTCTCCAAGTGGTGTGGAGTGGATACTACAGTTCCAGTCCGGGAGATCATGAGCTCGGCGCAGTACGTCATGGCTGACATCGATATCGATCCGCACTCGACGGTTTTCTACCTCGGGAACGAAGTCGCACCCGAAGGATATCTCTGGGTCTTCCCGAAAGGAGAGCGAACGGCAAACGTGGGTATCGGCATCTCCGGTAAGAAGAGCGGAAGTGGCCACCGGGCAATCAATTACCTTGATGCGTTCGTGAAAAAGACCTTCCCGAACGGGAAGACGATCGAGCACATCGTTGGCGGGGTATCTGTCTGCCGGCCGCTTGACTGCACGGTAGCCGATGGCCTTATTATTGCCGGTGATGCAGCGCGTGTCGTTGACCCGCTTACCGGCGGCGGTATCTATAATGCGATGTATACCGGGAAACTCGCGGCGGAAGTCGCGGCCGATTGCATTGCAAAAGGCGATGTCTCAAAAAAGGCGCTCATGCCCTATGATAAAACCTGGCGGGCGTCCAAGATGGGAAAAGCCATCGAGCGCAACTACAACATCAAGGAATACCTGATAAAACAGCCCGATAAGAAACTGAACGATATTATCCACTCGGTCTCGAAACTGGACCTCAAGGAATTCTCGACCCTGACCCTGATAAAAGAGTTGATCAAGGTCAACCCGAAACTGGTGATTGAACTGGGCGCGCTCGCGGCCTCAATCCGTTGATTTTTTGAGCTGTTTGTTGAGAAGCCGGAGACAGTCGTCTTCTGCTTCCTTTTTTGTAAAAACCGTGAAAATATCCTGGGCCTGGATCTTTACATTGCCGCTCGGGATGATAAGTTCCCCGCCGGTCCTGCGGATCGCGATGAACACGAAGTCCTTGACCTTGAGCTCGCGGATCTCGTGGCCTACAATCGGTGCACCCTGCTCTGCTACGATCTCGAAGATAGTCCCGCCCGGGATAGACGCAAGCTGCTGGAGCTGAGGGTTCTGTGTCCAGTAATAGAGACGTGATGCCACCAGTTCGTCCGGGTTTTCGCTGATCCGGACCCCTACCTCCTTGAAAAAGTCAGAATGCGTTGGCTGGTTAACGATCGATACCACGTTTTGCACCCGGAACCGCTTTGCAAGCCAGCAGGTCATCAGGTTGACTGAGTCGTCGCTTGTTGTCGAAATAAGCGCGTCCGCCCGGTCGATCCCCGCCTCTTCCAATGTCGTCTTGTCAGTAGAGTTGCCGGTTACTGCCAATACATCGTAGTGCTCAAGGACTTCACTGCACCGGGCTTCGTCCTGATCGATGACGACGACGTTGTGAGAATGTTCGACCGCGAGTTTCGTTAAGTTCCTCCCGATCCCGCCGAGCCCTACGATGATGATGTACATGTCTACCGGTTACCATCATCGCCATTGAAATAATTTGCGCATCCACTTTTCTAAACCCATGATCTGCGGAGTTGACGAGGCCGGAAAAGGGTCCGTGCTGGGCCCTATGGTAATAGCAGCAGTAAGCTGTTCATCCGAAGAAGTCCTCTCTGACCTGAATATCAAAGACTCCAAGCTGCTTTCCCCTAAGGAGCGGGAACGGCTCTCAGCGATTATTAAAAAACGATGCAAAACAGCAGTGATCAGGATCGACGCGCAGGAGATCGATATGATCCGGCGGGAGATGACCCTGAATGCCTGCGTTGCCCGTGCTCACGCAGATGCGATAAATAAGCTTATGCCAATGACCGCGTATGTCGATGCCTGCGATGTCAATCCGTTCCGCTATGCGGAGATGGTAAGAAGCCACCTCATTAAGGACTGCGAGATTGTCTCCGAGCACCATGCTGACAGCACGTACAGGATTGTTTCTGCCGCAAGCATCATTGCCAAAGTTGCACGGGATAAGGAGATCAGCAAACTCACAAAAAAACATGGTGAGATCGGGAGCGGGTACCCCTCGGATCCTGCAACCATTACCTATCTCTCCCGGTATATCGATGAACACCGGGAACCCCCTCTTATCGCCCGGAAGAGCTGGAAGACTGTCACGGCCATGATTGGGAAGATGGAGCAGAGCAATCTTTCCGCATTTTTCTGATCTCTTTGGATGGACAGGATAAGCGAGCCATTATTTATCAGCCCGGCAATGCCATTTGTTAAAGAATGAACTGGATCATCCCTTTAATTATCCTGCTCATCGCTGCTTATGCAGCTATCGCATACTATATCCACTCCCGGAAACTGTGGGAGAACCACATCACGTTCTATGGGCCGATCATGGCTCTCAAGACGAGCCGGGTCGGATTTTTCGACAAATTTCTCTCGTTATCCGGATTTTTCCGGATCTACGGTACGCTCGGCGTTGTGATGGTCGTCCTCGTTTCGGTGGCCATGGTCGCCATGCTCTTCTATTCGCTCTATTTAACGATAGCGACGCATCCTGCCCCGACCGCTGTAAACGAGCTCGGAAATGTCCTTGCAATTCCCGGGGTCAACCAGTTTATCCCATTCACGTTTGCCGTCTGGCTTGCCCTCATTGTCACGATGGTGGTCCACGAGTTCGGCCATGCTATCCTGTGCCGGATTGAGGGGATCAAGGTTCGGACCATGGGAATCCTTCTCGCCGTAATCCCCATCGGCGCGTTTGTCGAGCCCGATGAGGAGGACCAGGAGAGGACCAAAGGTCTATCAAAAATGCGTATGCTGGGCGCGGGAATTACCAACAACATCCTTATCGGGCTTGCCTGCTTTATCGTACTTGTCCTGCTTCTTGGCATGGCAGTCCCGCTCCAGGCCCCGCTGGTGAAGTCCGTCTATGTGGATTATCCTGCGGCAAACGCCGGGATCCAACCGGATTCGCTCGTCAAGAGCATCAACGGTGTCGATGTCACATCGCGTGACGATATATCGACTATTCTCAACACTACAAAACCCGGTGATCAGGTAACATTGGTCACGGAAAAAGACGGGGTCCTATCGACTTACAAACTAACGCTCTCTACGTGGCCGGCATCGGTTTCCGGACGGACGAGCGGTTTCATGGGAGTCTCGTACTATGATTCCGGGGCCCTGAAACAGGTATTTACCAATCTCGCGAGCCCCTTCGGGATGCTCGTCCTCATGGCGATCCCGATTTACGTCATCCTGGACCCGGTTCAATGGGGGGGCTTCCTGATCCTCGTAAATGACACAACGGATACCATCATGTGGGGCGTACCGTTCCCCCAGTTCTGGCTCGTCATCCAGATTCTTTTCTGGTGCGGGTGGTTCAACCTTGCAGTCGGGACTTTCAACGCACTGCCACTCGTTCCCCTTGACGGTGGTTACATCCTGAAAGCAGGAGTCGACTGGCTGTTTGAGAAGAGAGGTTTCATCAAATACTCGGGCTACGTGGTAAGCGCTGTAAGCTACGTCATGCTCTTTGTGATCATGGCGATATTCCTGCTGCCGATTTTGCTCCATATGGGGCAGACATAGGGAAATTTTTCCTTTTTTGTACGTTTAAATTCGTGATCGGAGTGTAACAAAATACTATCAGGTCTTTGCGGAGTAGCGTCTTCACCTTCGCCGTATCGACTTTCATTCGTCGTTATTCTCAATATAAAACGGCCGTCCCAGACGGGGTGCAGTGGTCCAGTAATTACAGAGGATGCCGGAAACCTCTTTCCTTATCAATTTTCAGGAATCAAGAGGCGGGGAGGACCCGGTAAATTTCAGTAAAAATAGAATAAAAAATTAAAAGTCTTTACTCGACCGGATGGTCTTCCTGACTGATCTTTTCCTTCGCAAGGTCTTCCATGATTTTTCTCCTTGCGGGGTCTTTGAGTTCTTCTTCGCTGACCCTTGGGATAGCTTCCTGCATCTCCTTGAGGATCGTTTCTATCTCCTCGCGGCGGGGGATATTGCCAAGGATACTCTCATCGAGGACCATCTTTGAGGGTTCTTCGAGAGTTTCGTCCGATGCACCAAGGAACTTTGCTCCCTGTTTTATCAGCTGCGAGATCTCGAACGGGAAGATGATCTTGGTTGCCTGGCCGTTTGCCATCGACTTGAGTGCGTCAAGCGAAAGGACCGTGATCGCCCGCTTATCGAGCGGTGCTGCACCGACTGAGAGGATGCGGAGCCCCTGTGCCTCACCCTGTGCCGTGAGAATTCTCGATAAGCGTTCTCCCTCAGCCCTGAGAACTTTACTCTGCCGTTCGCCTTCGGCCTCGAGAATCATACTCTGCCTGAGACCTTCGGCTTTCAAAATTGCGGACCGCTTTTCACCGTCAGCTCTTAAGATTGCTGCACGCCGGGCACGCTCTGCCGCGGTCTGCTCGGTCATAGCGTTCTTGACCGCTTCGACCGGGTCGACCTCTTTGATTTCGACCCGCTCGACCTTGACACCCCACTGGTCGGTTTCCCGGTCAAGGATATCCCGGAGTTTTGTATTGATTACGTCGCGGTTATACAGGACTTCATCAAGTTCCATGTCCCCGATGATACCCCGGAGGCTCGTCTGGGCGAGTGCTACCGTAGCCATCCGGTAATTGGCAACTTCGAAGTATGCCTTCTCAGGATCGATGACACGGATGTAGACGATTGCATCGACATTGGTCGGGGAGTTGTCCTTGGTGATCACTTCCTGAGACGGGATCTCCATCACTGTAGTACGCAGGTCGAGCTTTATTGCCCCGCTTACGAACGGGACAATCCAGCGAAAACCAGGGTTCATCCGGCCGACGTACTGGCCTAGACGGATCTGCAGGCCCTGTTCGTATGGCTGGATAATTACGACACCGTTTGCAAAAATAAAGACAATGACGAGGATAAGGATAATTACGATAAGTGTTCCTGTAAAATCTACCATGTTATTCTACCTCTTCTACTACGATATGCACACCTTGCGAATCGATGACCTTCACTTTTTTCCCGGCAGGGATTATTTCACCTTTCGACCGGGCACTCCATTCGGTTGACCCAAGCATCACTTTTCCGGTGATCGAGTGGGAATCAACCTGAAGTTTTACCCGTCCTGTCATTCCGATAAGGGAGTCCCTGCTTATTGTGGTTGGATTTACGTTTGGGGTGATCTTCCCATACATCCAGACGGTAAAAACTGCCGAGCAGAGAGCGATGGCGACACCGATTACTATCCCCCACCCGGAGCTGAAGATGTCGATGCCAAGGAGGAGGAGAATCCCGAGAATGATCATCACGGTCGCAGGCACGGTGGCAAAAAACCCCGGGCTGTGAACTTCGAAGAGCAGGAGCAAAGCCCCGGCGACAATGAGGATCCACCCGATAGAGGTTCCCGGATCCGGTAATACCAGTACCATGATCAGTGATGAATGGTATACGGATAAAATCCTATGGGAATTTCAGAATTAGTACCGGATTGTTCATAACTGTCGAAACTTAACTATCGAAAACAATTCGCGAAAATAACGTCCGGCGGGCTCGTTACTTGCGGAGCAATGCAATCTTTGCACCGCGTGGGATACCGGTATCTTCCGCGATCATCTCGCATTTGACGCACATGAGATAAGCAATCGGCGGCAGATTATCATATTCGCTCAGCGATTCATAATTTGCCATTCCTTTTGAGATGATGATAGTGCAATTCCCGATAGCCTGTGCAAGATCTGCCGGCATCTTCTCAAGGTCGAGACCAATCTCCGCACCGCCACCAGTAGTAGTCAGACAGTCAGCAATTTTATCGAACCCGAACGCGAGGGCATCTTCCATGGTCGCGTCGTTCAGGATCGGGGCATCCCGGACTGCAACGGTAACGTGGGAACCCTGAGCTTTCAGGTATCCTGCAAGCAACCGATCAAATACGATCTCTCCGCAGTTATCCGTGAGATACACGACCCGTGAACAGCGTTTGAGAATCTCGTCGGTGTCATCCCGGTCGAGTCCCTTTGCAAACTCGGTAGCAAAGAACCGGGAAAAATCGCTCGTCACATCGTGATCCTTTACCGCATAATCAAAGGTATTCCCGATTACGCTTGCAAGGACGTAGTCCCGGAAACTCCGGAGGTTCCCTTTCACGGTCCGGCAGACTTCAAGCGCCTCGGCATTTCCTGTCCGCTTCAGATCCCGGAACGGATCCGGATTACCGATCATATGACAGGCTTCCCGGTGCACGGCACTTGCGATCTGAGGGTGAAGCAGTGCAGAGTCCCGGTACATATCGAGGAGCGTCCTGCACGAGCGTACGGTCTTCTCTGTTGTTTGTGGATCCGCAGAGGCCAGCCTACATTCGAAAGCAATACGGGATAACAGACAATCAATGCAGGCGTCGGTGAGTTTCATAGACTACCTACTGTCCGATAAGAAATGAAATGGGGCCACTGAGATTTGAACTCAGGTCAGAAGACCCCCAGTCTCCTAGGATGGCCAGGCTACCCTATGGCCCCGCTCTCTTACTATAGGATCAGATCAGTTATTTATGTTGTCGTTCCGGGTGGGGTGAATTTTTTGTTTTGCCCGGAACCCGGGCATTTTCAGAGATTGCTGTGCTTGAAGTCCTCGACTCGCTGGATAAGGTTCTCCAGTTCAGTGTCGGTGATCTTTATCTTATCGTCGATCGAGTTGATCTCACTCAGTAACTGCCGTATCCTGATGTACATTAGATAGATGATGAACTGCTGAACGACAATAACGCTTCCGAACAAGATTAACAGATAGCCTTCGTATGCCATAATATCCCTCATTTACCTGAAGACGGACCGTGCAAGCCTGTCCACGAACCCTTCCTGATGTGGTTTTTGTGCTACTTCCTTGTATTCGATACCGGAAATCTGGGCCGCAATTCGTTTGAATGCGATGGAAGCGTCAGCGTTCGGGTATTTCAGAACGCACGGCGTCTTGTATGCAGCGGCCCGTCTCACGCTCGCGTCTTCCGGAACAACGTCCACTACCCTGACCCCCAGAACATCTTCGACACTCTGGGACCGGAGCTCGGTATGCTCTTGTCCAGCTCTGTTCAGAATGGCGCCATAGACATGCCCACCCATTACTTCACAGAGGATCTTGGTCTTGAGAGCATCTGCCATCGAAGCGAGTTCAGGGTTGACAACTAAAATAACCTCATCGGCGACAGAGAGCGGGACGACGCCTTCCTTCGAGATCCCGCTCGGTGCATCGATCAGGAGATACTCACACCGGTCGACCAGTGTGCGCATGACATCCCGCAGGTTGTCGGGGTCTGCCTGCTGGAACCCTTGGAGGGAGATCCCGCTTGGGACCACTTTTACTCCCCCAGGCCCCTCGTAGATTGCATCTTCGATGCTGGCTTTGCCAGCGAGCACTTCATGAAGGGTTACCGGCACGTTGTCCATGCCGAGGATCAGCGCCATGTTTGCCATACCGATATCTGCATCGAGAATATATGTCTCGCGTTTGAGAAGAGCAAGCGAAATACCCAGATTCACCGTAATCGTCGTCTTTCCGACGCCGCCTTTTCCTGATGTAATGGTGTATGCCCGGATCATCGGAGTCCTTCACCAGAAGGTTGGGTCAGGTGATATATATGCATTGCCTATCGCAATCTGCCCATTAATCGACGAGAATATTATTTCCCGCAAATTTTGAGAAAATCAAAGGATACCTCTGCCCGAGATCGCAAAATTACGCCGGCTGCTGTATATGTCCCTCCTGGCACGCTTTGCAGGTGATTCACGTATTTCCTCTATCCGGGTAATGGAAAATGCCCCCGGTTATCAAGCCGATGATCTCCGACGAACGAAAGAGATAGAGTACCGTTCTCCTACAAAAAAATATTCCGGAACCGAATGCCAGAAAACGGCTGAAAATGGATATGTATATATTCTCTTATCAGGTATTATGAAATACAGAGGGTATGCAGCAGGAGCCAAAGTATGTTAAAGGAGAAAATCTCTGCATTTATTAACAGGATTCAATCGATAGATGGGGTTGCGGCATCTGCCCTTGTTTCCCGGGACGGGATTATTGCCGGAAAAAAATTCGACCGTGAACTTAATGAACCCTGGTTCGGGGCTCTTTCCGCCACGATTCTTGCATCAGCAGAATCTGTAGGGAGCATCGTCCGGATGAATTCCATGGAATCGGTAACTATCCGTGCCAACAAGACGTCCATTCTTCTCATGGGAGCCGGAGAGAATTTTCTCATCGCCGCGATCATAAAAGATAATGCTGATCCCGCGAAAGTGCATGATCAGATGCTAGCTGTTGCAAAAAATATCGGAGAGTCGATGTAATGTATACAATTCTTGTCGTCGATGACAGCCCGTTTATCGTTGACGTATTCGTGACAATGCTTGAACGGGGCGGCTACCGGACGGTTGCAGCGTACGGGGGAGAAGAGTGCCTCGAGATCCTCAAAACCGTGACACCCGACCTCATTCTGCTGGATATCATGATGGAACCCGTGGACGGATGGGAGACCCTTGAGCGGATAAAAGAGAATCCCCAGACCAAGGATATTCCTGTCCTGATGCTTACCGCAAAACAACTTACCCCTACGGAAGCACAGGAATACGGGATCTATATCGAAGATTACGTGCTCAAACCCATCACTCACCGCGAGCTCTACGATGCGATCGAGCACGTGCTTTCCCGGAGGCAGGCTATAAAATCCGATATGGATATGGCCCGCCAGTCCGGCTTCGACTCCGAGATAATCTCCGAATACGCGCGACTCAGCAAGAGCATCGATGTCAACAAGCGTCTGATGAAGATACTTGAGACTACTTATAATTTCAACGATACAAAGGTCCGGGTCAGTGACGAAATCACCCGCGCAATCAAGAGTATGGAAACAAATATCAAGTTCCAGGAGAGCAGGCTTCAGCAGATTAAAGGAGAACTTTCAGGATCATCCCCGCGGACATAGTGCATACCGGTAGAATACCGGGGTATATTTTTGAATAGTATCACGGTTAATTGATACTGCACCCGGGACGCAAGTAAACCCAAGGGCCGACTACCCTGCACCAGCAGGTTTGCAGTGGGGAGAAGATACATTGGATCATACAATCCTTATCGTCGATGACAGCCCCTATATCGTAGATGGTCTTGTAGCCCTCCTGAAGCGGAAAGGCTACAATCCGATCGCGGCTAATGGCGGTGATGAGGCAATCGCTATTCTTACCACGGGTGTTCCGGATCTGATTCTCCTTGACATCATGATGGAACCCATGGATGGCTGGGAGACGCTCGATCGCATTAAGGCAAACCCTGCTACCCGTGATATCCCTGTCCTCATGTTCTCAGCCAAAAAAATAACCTCGGATGAAGCCCGTGATCACCGGATGAATATTGAAGATTTTGTCTCGAAGCCCGTCAGTCCCGCACATCTCCTTGAATCGATACAGCGGATATTTGAGCGCCGTGCAGATGTAGAAAAAGGCGCGATCGGTGCAAGGGATGCAGGAATCGATCAGCTCATCATAGACGAGTATGCGTCACTTAGAAAAGGAATTGACGTAGATAAAAATCTTCTTGCGGTGCTGAAGAACTCAAGTGGAATGAATATGCCGGGGCGCGATGTATCTGCAGAAGATCTGAACGCAATCAAGGCCCTTGAAGAGAAGATCCAGTCCGAAGAGAAACGACTGGCAGAGATCGCAGGAAAATTTACCCACGTATTCTGAACCTGTTCTTTCCCAGCAAACGGCAGAGATCTTAAGGAATATTTATATGGGTTTCTCGCATTGTTATAATGCTGTACAATCCAATTGTATACGCAGGGTTCGTAGCTCAGTTCGGTAGAGCGCCTGGCTTTTAACCAGGTGGTCGGGGGTTCAAATCCCTCCGGGCCCGTTGCCACGAGCAATCGTGGGCTTTTTGCGGTGATGCATCTGAGAGAAAATCTATTCATGCACAAGGGGGTTTTTCATTGAGCACCAAACTGAATGTGTTGGACCACGTGATGGTGCCAGACCATAAAATAATGAGCGAGGACGAGGTTACCGAGCTTCTCACCCGCTACAACATCTCAACGGATCAATTACCAAAAGTTTACCATGACGATCCTGCGGTCAAGACGATCGGCGCGAGCGCCGACGATGTTATACGAATTATCCGGGCGAGTCACACTGCGGGCAGGGCCGAGGCGTACCGTCTTGTGATCAAGAGACCGAAGAAGTAATTTCGGGGTTGGTCAGTCTGATAGACAGAAGTATTTTATCGAGAGCATATTTTTCACGGGAGCATGTTGCGCGCCACCAGCTTGACTCTTTCAACTATTTCTTAAAGTATAATCTTCAGAAAGTGGTTAACGAACAGCGTGTTATCGAGACCGACATCGAAAACCGGGGCAAGAACAATGAACCGGTCTGGGTGGAACTTGGCAATATCGAGGTGAAGCGGCCACTCGTCCGGGAAGCTGACGGTTCACAGGGTGAATTGTACCCGAGCGAAGCGCGCCTCAGGAACCTTACCTATGCCGCCCCCATCCAGCTCGGCCTCACGCTGGTACATGGCGAAGACCGCCAGGAACCAATCATCACTACTATCGGGCAACTTCCGATCATGGTGGGATCATCTGCCTGCAACCTGTTCGGCATGGACGATGCCCAGCGCGTCTCCCACGGGGAAGATGCATTCGATCCCGGCGGCTATTTTATAGTCAATGGAACGGAGCGCGTGCTCATGACCTTAGAGGATCTTGCATCCAACAAGATCATGACCGAGTTCACAGAAAGGTACAATGAGCGCATCTACGTAGCGAAGGTTTTCTCGCAGTATCGCGGGTACCGTGCTCTTGTTGTCGTCGAACGGAACAAGAAGAACCTCCTCGAGGTTTCGTTCCCGTCGGTTGCCGGCCACCTGAAATTCGTGGACCTGATGCGTGCGCTCGGGATGACCAACGATCAGGAAGTCGTGAGTGCTGTCTCGACAGATGAGGACATTCTCACCTTCATGATGCAGAACCTTGAAGAGAGTGAATGCGACTCGGTCGATGGCGGTGTCATGTACGTGGGTAAGAAGCTCGCACCCAACCAGACGAAAGATTACCAGCGCAAGCGTGCTGAGTTCGTGCTGGACAACTACCTCCTCCCCCACCTGAACTACGCGATGTCGCCAACCCTCAAGGAAGGCGACGAAGGCTACCAGGAAGCAGTTCTCGGGGTAAGGCTCGCAAAAGCCCATTTCCTTGGCCGCATGGCAGAATCCTGCTTCGACCTTGTCTTAAACAAGCGCAGGATCGACGACAAGGACCACTACTCCAACAAGCGGCTCAAACTCGCCGGAGACTTAATGGAAGATTTATTCCGTATATCCTTAAACCGGCTCACCCGTGATATCAAGTACCAGCTCGAGCGCGCAAGCATGCGTCACCGTGATCTCTCGATTGCGACTGCAGTGCGTGCCGATGTGCTCACCGAACGCCTTCTCCACCCGCTTGCCACCGGTAACTGGGTTGGGGGAAGGACCGGTGTCTCACAGCTCCTCGATCGTGTCGATCACATGGCCGTCCTCTCCCACCTGCGCCGTGTCATCTCACCGCTCTCGCGATCGCAGCCCCACTTCGAAGCCCGTGATCTGCACCCGACCCAGTGGGGTCGGATCTGCCCGAGCGAAACTCCTGAAGGGCCGAATTGTGGTCTCGTCAAGAATTTCGCCCAGATGGTCGAGATCTCAAAAGGCGTCGCTGACGAGCAGGAAATCATGACGATCCTGCATAATCTTGGTGTTGAGAACATCCGGGGTGAGTCATGAAGAAGTCCCGCGTCTTTGTCGACGGAGCTCTCATCGGCCTCATTGACGATCCAAAAGCACTCGTCCAGCACGTAAGGACCATGCGCCGGCAGGGAGCGATCTCATCCGAAGTCAACGTCTCCCACAAGGAATACAACGGCGATGTTGTTATCCTCACCGACAGGGGCCGGGCCCGCCGCCCGCTCATCCTCTTAAAGAATGGCGAACCCCTCATAACCGATGAAGATATCGCCAAACTCGCGCAGAAAGAGATCGATATCAACAATTTTGTCCAGCGCGGGTTGATTGAGTTCATTGATGCCGAAGAAGAAGAAGACCTCCTCATCGCCATGGACTTCACGAAACTGACACCTGAGCACACCCACCTCGAGATCGATCCCTCGCTCATCCTTGGTATTGGCGCGGCTCACGTCCCATTCCCCGAGCATAATGCCAGCCCGCGTGTTACGATGGGTGCAGGGATGGTCAAGCAGGCCCTTGGTTTCGGTGCCGCCAATATGAAACTCCGGCCCGACACCCGTGGCCACCTGCTCCACTATGTCCAGAAGCCCCTCACTCACACCCAGACATCCGAACTGATAGGGTCTGACGATCGTCCTGCAGGACAAAATTTCGTCGTTGCTATTCTCTCGTACGAAGGTTTCAACATTGAAGATGCGCTTATCTTCAACAAATCGTCGATCGAGCGTGGACTCGGTCGCTCGCACTTCTTCAGGACTTATGAGGGTGAAGAGCGCCGGTATCCCGGTGGCCAGATTGACCGTATCGAAGTCCCCGAAGAGGAAGTCAGCGGCGCCCATGGTGCGGAATCGTATAAGAACCTTGACGAGGACGGGGTTATCAACCCCGAGACTGTTGTCGCGGAGAAAGACGTCCTTATTGGAAAGACCTCCCCACCCCGTTTCCTTGAGGAGCCGTCCGGAGAACTTATCGCAGTCGAGAAGCGGCGCGATACTTCCGTTACGATGCGCAGCAACGAGCACGGTATTGTCGACACCGTTATTATCACCGAGGGGGAGAACAGCTCCCGTCTTGTCAAGGTGCGGACCCGTGACCTGCGTGTTCCGGAAGTTGGCGATAAATTTGCATCCCGGCACGGGCAGAAAGGTGTCGTTGGCCTGATCACCCCCCAGGAGAACATGCCCTTCACTGAGAGCGGTATCAGTCCCGATCTTGTCATCAACCCCCATGCCATCCCCAGCCGGATGACTGTCGGGCACATGCTCGAAATGATCGGCGGCAAAGTTGGTTCGCTCGAAGGAAGAAGGATCAATGCCACCGCATTCGGCGGCGAAAGTGAAGCGGATATCCGTGCATCATTAAAGGCGCTCGGTTTCTCCCACAACGGAAGGGAGATCATGTACGATGGTATCACCGGCAAGGCATTCAAGGCGGACGTCTATATCGGTGTTATCTACTACCAGAAACTCTACCACATGGTTTCTTCGAAGATGCATGCCCGGTCCCGCGGACCTGTGCAGGTGCTTACCCGCCAGCCAACGGAAGGACGTGCCCGTGAAGGTGGTCTCCGGTTTGGTGAGATGGAGCGTGATGTCATGATCGGCCACGGCGCCGCAATGGCACTAAAGGAACGCCTGCTCGATGAATCGGACAAGGTGCAGGAATACGTCTGCGCCCACTGCGGGATGGTAGCAATGCTCGACCGAAAGCGCAACATGACCCGCTGCCTCGGCTGCGGGAACGAGACCGATATCTACTCGGTCGAGATGAGTTACGCATTCAAGCTCCTGCTTGATGAGATGAAGAGCATGGGTATAGCACCCAGGCTGAGATTGCAGGACGTGGTGTAAGATGCCATCACCAAAACGAATTGGACAAATTGCATTTGGTTTACTCTCTCCAAAAGAAATCCGTGAGATGAGCGTCCGGAAGATCATCTGGGCGGACACGTACGATGATGACGGGTTCCCCTACCCTCAGGGTCTGATGGACCTGAACCTTGGTGTCATCGACCCCGGCCTCAGGTGCAAGACCTGCGACCAGAAAGCGAGCGAATGCCCCGGCCATTTCGGGCATATCGAGCTTGCAAAGCCGGTAATCCATGTCGGGTATACACGATTGATCAGGAAACTCCTGCGTGTTACCTGCCGGTCATGCGGCCGCGTGCTGCTCAGCCCCGAGGAGCTCGAGAAAGTCGTTGGTACCGAAGAAGATGCGACCGGCGATCTCCTCTCCGAGAAGGATATCAAGAAAGAGCGTATCTGCCCGCACTGCGGAGAACAACAGCTCAAGATCAATTTCGAGAAACCCACCACATTTTCGGAGGTTGTTGTCGAGGAAGGTAAGAAGGTCGAGCACAAGCTCACCCCTGCCGATATCCGCTCGCGGATGGAAAAGATCCCCAACGAGGACTTAATCCCGCTCGGTATCAACCCGGACGTAGCCCGGCCCGAGTGGACCATCTTAACCGTGCTTCCGGTCCCGCCGGTAACGATGCGGCCTTCCATTATTTTAGAGAACGGCCAGCGGTCGGAGGATGATCTCACCCACAAGCTCGTGGATATCATCCGTATCAACCAGCGGTTCAAGGAGAACCAGGACGCAGGGGCACCCCAGCTGATCATCGAAGATCTCTGGGAACTCCTCCAGTACCACGTCACGACCTACATGGACAATGAAGTCGCAGGTTGTCCTCCTGCCCGTCACCGCAGTGGCAGGCCGTTAAAGACGCTCTCGCAGCGGCTTAAGGGTAAGGATGGACGATTCCGTGGCTCGCTGTCCGGTAAGCGTGTCAATTTCTCATCGCGTACGGTAATCTCGCCCGATCCGAACCTGTCCGTTGCACAGGTAGGTGTCCCCCGTGCTGTTGCAAACGAGATGACCATTCCGGTCCGTGTCACTGCCTATAATCTTGAAGAACTCAGGCAAATCGCACGGGTAGGTCCGACCCGCCCCGATGTCAATTCACCCTGTGGTGCAAACTACGCGATCCGACCCGACAACCGGAGGCTCAGACTCGCGGAAGGGAACCTCGATACCGTCGCCGATATGATCGAACCCGGCTGGACTGTCGAACGCCAGCTCAGGGACGGCGACGTCGTGCTTTTCAACCGTCAGCCTTCGCTGCACCGGATGAGTATCATGGCGCACCGGGTCAAGGTCATGGAAGGTAAGACCTTCCGGCTCAACCCCGCAGTATGTCCGCCCTACAACGCCGACTTCGATGGTGATGAGATGAACATGCACGTCCCCCAGACCGAAGAGGCGCGTGCGGAAGCTACCATCCTCATCTCTGTACAGGAGAACATCCTGTCGCCCCGTTTCGGCGGCC